>Ga0210003_1003549_pt1 | contig 12638 bp, 14 predicted proteins | sample LantaG_FD_182804 | JGI IMG/M metagenome (GOLD analysis project Ga0210003, IMG submission 182804) | Deep subsurface microbial communities from Baltic Sea to uncover new lineages of life (NeLLi) - Landsort_02402 metaG (SPAdes) (version 2) | ecosystem: Environmental > Aquatic > Marine > Oceanic >...
TAGAAGGGAGCATCACAATGATGCGACCCTTGTAACCATCTTTGCGTAATGATTGAGTAATAAAACCAGCAAAGTTATGAGCAAGTATTACAATATTGTCTGGTTCATCAGCTAAAAAGAACTGTCGATTTTGAATTTTCATTCCAGTCCCAGGGATGAACTTACCTTGCTTGTGGAAAGTATCATCAACTACATAAGCATCTTTAGGTAGTTGGCCGTATGTTTTCAAAGCATTTAAATATACGCAACCTTTAGCTGCCGCACCAAAGAAAACTGTTTTCCCTTCTAGCTTTTGCAAGAAGAAATAGTCTTCCATCATTTTTTGAATGCATAGACCATAGAAATCATTGTAGTTAAAATCTTCTTCTTCCTTGATAAACTTTTCTGCTGCTCCAGTCTCTCCATAGATATCTTTATTAGTTACCCAAAGACGCATCGATCCGCCATGGATATCAACTTCTTCAGCGTGATAGATAGTAAGACCATGCTTCCCAAATAATTTTTTGAGTGGTTTTACTAGCCAGTAGTAATAATGTTCTTGGTAGAACTGATCAAACTGAAGAGTTTGAATTGTGCGTAAGGTGTAAGGGAACTCAAGGATCCAGGTACCATCTAGCTTTGCAGCAATGCCTTCCACAAATTTCTCTGCATTAGGTGTATGTTGAAAAGCATTTGTAGTGAAAATTAAGTTTGCTGTTGGTACATCAGTATCTTTATCGAAGTAACTATTAACATACTTGATGCCCTTGCTCTCGTTGAATGATTGAAATGTACGACTAGCATCAACGTTATAACGTGTTAGCTTCTCTTCCGTTTGTGATTGGATAGCTTGCAGCAAAGTTCCGTCATTACCGCCGATGTCTAAGACAACATCATGGTTAAGATGCTTTACCTTATGCCACAGTAAGCGACAGTGGTTTACGTAAGGCGCACTAACACCACTAAAATAAAGATAATTACCATATAGCTCATCAGCAGGTACCGTGTAGTTTAGTTTGATTTCTAAATCATCATTGATTGTTGCACAGATAGGGTACTGCTTAGCTGCTAAGGCTGCTTTCTCTCCTAGACAAAGGTTGTTGACGAGAGGTTGCAGCCCTAAGTTTATTAAGATCTTTTCACCAACGGCTTTTTTCTCTTCGTACTGGGTCAAACTTCCAGTAGTCAAGTCCAACGGGTTGATTGAAAGGTCTGACATAAATTTCTTCATTGGGTTGGCCCCCCCATTTGTTTTTATAGTACCTGAAATTCTCTTGAAAAGTAAATTGGTTTCGTTTCTTAAACTCTTCTGAACTATTCAATGTACTAGAACGTTCATGTTCAGCGTTTAGCTGAACGGTTGGGACTTGGATATTAGCTACTTGAATACGTCGTTTGTAATCGTCGTCTTCGAAATACGCTGGATAAAAGTTCTCATCCATGTAACCAACTGCTCTGATTAATTTTTTAGTAAAGAGAAAGCCACACATTGAGTCACATCCTGTACCAAGGAACGCTCCATTTTGTAAGGACGGAAGCTTTTCTAGTACTTTTTTGTATTGGCCAGGTGCTGCCCACCAATCAAAACCACTCACTAACCAGTGTGCACAATCAGTATTGTCACGTATGATCTGGTTTACTGCACCAGGGTAACCAGAGTTTTGGTTGTTAGAAACAATAGCGATCTCATCAATGTTTTCTTTATGGTTATCACAGATTTCGTCGATGGCTTCATCAACACTAGAATCTTTGCCTTCTGAGTTGTCTAATATGTAGTATCTTTTCAATGGTACATCAATTGATTGATAGTGCTTCAGAAGTTTCTCCCCTTGCACCATAACTGGTACTGCAATCAGTTCTATTTTTTTCATTTTTTTGTGTATACTTAAATCAATATACACATCTAACGATGGAAGTTGATACTCCTTTACCAAGTCCTTACGAAATTTATCAATCTAACCCTGAGATCTACGAGCAGGTAAACGACAAAGATGCAAGGATTGTACTAAATGGCAAGCGTCACTACCATAATCCATTTGGTACGAAGCCAACTCCATCAGTAACTACCATCATTTCAGAGACTGCATCAGAAGCCAACAAGAAAAAATTGGAGATGTGGTCTAAGAATAATCCTGGTGTCAAAGAAGCTGCAGCAGAACGTGGTACTGCGATACATAGCTGTATGGAGATGTACCTGAAGAAAGAAGAAGTGAACGTTCCTCCTGAGTATTCAGATTTTTGGACAGGAATGGAGCCAATGCTCGACCAGTTCGAGGAAGTGATCTGGGCTGAAACACCTCTGTACGACCACCACCAGTATTGTCTATCTTCAGATGAAGTGGGGCGCGTTTGGGGAAGGAATAATGAGGGATTCTCATGGGTGGGATCGCCTGATATCATTGGTGTTGCCAATGGGAAGCTGACTCTAGCAGATCTAAAGACCAGTGCCAAACCCTACTGTAGGTGGTGGCCTAAAGATTTAGAAAAGGGTTCTCTTGAATGGAGGAACCGTCTCGGCGGCTACATGAAATTCAATAAGTGCTGCCTCCAGCTTGGTGCTTATGCTCTTGGAATTGAGCAGACACTTAACATGAAAGTACAACAAGCAGCTATCCTTGTCTCAACACCAGAGGGGACACAGTTATTTAAGATCACACGTAACCATCTCAACTCGGCGCAAGACAAGTGGCTCAAAGTAGTAAATGAATACTATACAAGCCCTGAACGAGAAGAAGTCTATGATCCAGGTTTGATTTGATTACATACCAATGATCGAACGGAACATTGGGTTGCCTCTATTTTTGCTGCTCACAATATTTTCTGTATTGACATTCCCACTTAGTAACTCTTGAAACAAATCAGGGCTTTGTACGTTTGGATTTGACTGTAAATAACTTAAAATTTCATTGTCTTCATATCCGTAACGCCTTGCTTGTTCATATGGCTTATGTCCAAATTTAGTTGTTGCTCCATACTGAGCGCCAAGTTGGCTTAAACTTGGTCTTTCTGGTCCTGTATCACGTGCGTCATAAGCATCTCGATTGGATTGCATCATGCTTTCGTAATCACCCATTAGACGACTACGACGCTCTGCATCATAGGGGTCAAACCTAGGATTAAGACGATCACGCTCAGCTTCTAACTCCATAGGGGAGTCATACATTTCATTTAAATCTTCTAACCTTCCTTTAGTACTAGCTCGTGCAGTAGCAAGTCTTTCTTGTAGTGTTTTAGTGCCTGTATTCGTGAGTATCGCATCAACACGAGACCTAGTATCAGCCAACCTCTGATCTAAACCTGCACGATTAAAACTTCCGCTAATACCATAGTCGCTACCAAACATCTTTCTATTTGCCGTCTAAGTTTTTCTAATTCTATTCCAAGCAAACTCCTGATTTTTTTTCTAATTAGAAGTATTAACTTCCTATAGGATAAAGAAACGAAAAAAAACTAACGACCCGTGGAAATTCAAATCCATACGGGGCAGTGGGTAGCATCAATCTCTAAGGCTATGCTTACAAGCATGGACGGTGATTGCTTTGTACTACCTTCTTGCGCCCATCTCCATGCTTATGAAATAGCTAAAAATCAAGCAGACAACGAAAAAAGGTTTACAGTAAGGATCAACTCATGAGCAACATGACGGAACAAGTAGTACAACCCGGTGAAATAAAACTTAATCTGATCCCTTGTGACTGGCCTTTAACCCCTGTAAGCAGCAATAAAAATCCATATCTACCTGGTTGGCAAAACAAACCACAAACAATCGAAGAGATACAAGTTGAAATCGAAAAAGGAGACTGTAAAGCTGTTGGTTTAATCTCTGGACCTTGTTACAACCAGCCTTATGGCTTGGTCTGGGTTGATGTCGATGGACCTACCGTCTACCAAACCATCGAAGAAGAGTCGGGTTTCTCAGTTGAAGATGCTTTACCTAAAACATTAACCATTCTTTCTGGCCGCGAAGGCCGGGAAAGGAAACTATATAAATTATCCAAAGAGAATTGGAAATACTTCATTAGAAATAAATACTGTTGGCATGCTGAAGGTGACGGTGAAAAACTAGAGATCCTTTGGAAGCGTCACCAAGGTGTGTTGATGGGTGTCCACCCACAAACCGATGGCTATCACACGAAAGAAGGTGAAGATTTTAGTTGTGCTTCCATGCTTCCTGAATTACCCGCATGGATACTGGGTAAAATCAAGATGAAAAATATTAAGCAGGGTGCTCCACAAGAAGAAAACATCCGTACATTCGGTGGCAACTTTGCTTTTACTAGCAAGATTGGCTTGGAACGTACCATGCAAGAAGCCGTTGAGGCAATGTGGGCATTGAATCCAGAAGCTACAGACGATTACGATGTCTGGATTACGATAGGACAATCACTACACTCTGTTGACGATTCACTTCTGGAACACTGGGACGAGTGGTCTAAACAATCTGATAAATATCGTGAGGGTGAATGTCAAAAACGTTGGAGATCTTTCAGTAAAAATGGTGGTATTGGTGCAGGTACTCTCTTTCATCATGCAAAAGAAGCCGGTTGGTACCCTAATCAAGAGCACCGCGTCACAAATGTAGGTGACGAACAGCTGGAAATGGCAGAAAAAGATTTAGAAAACATGATCGAGACTATGGGAAACCTTCTATTCAACCCACCCGAAACACCTAGACAGACCAGAGTTGAACGTGTCGAGGCACCGCAGAAAGACAAGAAGGGTACTAAGAACCTGTCCAGTGATCAGGTGGCACATGCATTGTTAAGAATGTATGAAGGTAACTTGTTATTTGATCCTGCTAGCAACAACTTCCTTAAGTACAACCACGATCGTAGTACACCTGGACTATGGGTCAGTCTTGATAAAAGCAAAATGATGTCTGAGATCTGGAGCAAATGTGTTGAACTGAAAAGCTCCTGTCTGCCTAACGGGTTCGATAACGCTTTCGTTAAGCAGATGTATGAAAACCTCTCTTTCCTTCTCGAAGACAATGACTGGGAACAAGACGTTAATAAAATCCTTTTCCAGAATGGCGTGTTCAACCTGACTACACGAGAACTTTCGGAGCCAAGAAGGGAGGAAAAAATCACACACGCTTTGAGTTTTCAATACGACCCATCAAATACTTGCGATCAAATTAAGAACTGGTTGAACTTCACACAGTTCGGTGATGAAGATCGAGTTCAATTACTGCGTGCATGGATGCGTGCAGTCCTTACTTGCTCTGGTCACATCCAGAAATTTATGGAGGTAGTAGGCCCAGGTAAATCTGGTAAGTCTTCCTTCATGAAATTATGTACTGCATTGGTTGGTCGTGAGAGTGCAGCAGTATCTAACCTTGAACGTCTAGAAAAAAATCGCTTTGGCTTATCTGGTATCGCTGGTAAGAAACTACTTCTCTTTAATGACGTAGAACGCTACGGTGGTAACGTAACTCAGCTAAAAGCAATTACTGGTGGTGATGAAGTAGTAGCCGAACACAAGTTCGGCGGTAGTGAAAACTTTATCTTCAAAGGTTTATGCATGATCTCTGCCAACGAGCAGATTGCTACAACAGATGCTACCTCTGGTCTGGCTCGTCGTCGCTTAACAGTCCCGTTTGATCGTGTATTCCGTGGCTCCGCTAAGGAGCAGACAACTCTAGTTGAAGTTCTACAGAACGGTCACATCATAGGTAAGTTTGCAAAAGAACTCCCAGGCTTAGTTAATTGGCTACTTCAGATGACTACGGAAGAAATGGAATCCTACCTTCTTGAAACTACAGAACGAGTTAAATATTTCAAAGAGCATTCCGTCAAGCAACTCACGAGAGCTAACCCCATCATTGACTGGTTAAACCAGAATATTATTTTTGTTCCTCAGTCTCGTGTCATGATCGGTGACGCCAAACCGGCAGGAAAAGATTCACTTACCTTCTACGCAAACGCAGATCGCAAGCTATACGCAAACTACGCTGAGTTCTGTAGAAACAATAATGTAGGTGCCCAGGCTCGATCACGTTTTGAAGCAAACCTGATTGATATTCTGCAGAACCAGCTCAACTTAAACATCTCTAAAAACAGTGCACGTACTGTCTCGTTATTTAATATCAAGATTCGTCAATATCAAGTGGATGAATACTACCCTTCCTTGGTCGAGCTTGCGCTTAATCCTGATAATTACGTTGAATTATATGGTAACGTGCAAATACGACACCACTAAGTATGGATGAAGGCAGTAATTGAGACTCAAGTCTGCACTAAATGCGGGCTTGAAAAGCCCCTGTCAGAATATCATTTTAGGCCCGATCAACAAAAGCATAGGCGAGACTGCAAAGACTGTGTGCGTAGTCGAAGCAAAAGGTATTACCGCGCTAACTCTGAGAAAGTAAATGCTATAAGTAAAGCTCGTTACCACGCTAATCCTGAAAAGAAGCGAGCTTTAGTTAAAACTTATCGAGAAGCTAATCCTGAGAAGGTTAGAGAAATAAACAAGAGATCACGACAAAAAAATGCAGGAACGAGCAGAGCAATAAATGCAAAGCGTAGAGCGGCCAAACTAAATGCAACTCCAGCATGGGCTGACCTGAAAAAAATTGCACAGATTTATAAAGATTGCCCCCCTGGATATCACATCGATCATTACTTCCCATTACAATCACCCATCATGTGTGGATTGCATACTGAATTAAATCTGCAGTATTTACCGGCCAAAGAGAATATTCGGAAGAAAAATAATGTTACATTAGACCAACAACTTAATGGTTAAATGACAACTAAAAAACCAAAGATCTTGTATTCGGGTGATGTGGTAGCAAAAACTGGCTTCGCTAGAGTCACAGAAAACTTGATTGTTCGACTCAAAGATGAGTACGAAATCGTTGTATTAGGGAACAACTACTGGGGTGACCCATGTGAATTTGACAAAGACTTTAAAGTTTATCCATCGTCTAATCGCTTCCAGCAGGAACCTTTCGGCGTACAACGTATCAGAGAGATTACTGAACGAGAAAAACCTGACCTGATCTTTGTGAATAACGACCTATGGATAGTTAATCAACTGTATTCACAAATTAAAGACTTCCATGGTGAAGGCCGCTTTAAATTTGTTGCATACGTTCCAATGGATTCGTATGGCTGGACTGGAGCAATTGCCGATCATTCCAATCAGTGGGATAGTTTGGTCTGTTACACGGAATTTGGTGCACGTGAACTGCATGCAGGCGGTGTGGTGAAGCCTGTCTCTGTTATTCCACATGGCATCACTGACGGTCAGTTCTTTCCGATGGATAAGGCTGAGGCACGTAAGAAACTAAACATCCCAGAAGATGCCTTCGTTGTATTCAATGGGAACCGCAATCAACAGCGTAAGAGACAAGACATTACTATCGATGCCTTTGCACAATTCGCTGTAGATAAACCTGACGCGAAACTATACATGCACTGTGGCTTAAAAGATCAGGGCTGGGACATCATGAGCCTGTTCGGTCGTGAGATGCGTAAGCGTGGCCTTGACCCGAACGGCAGGATTATCATGACTACGCAATCGCCACAACCACCATCAGTACCAGTGGAGATGTTGAACTGGATCTATAACTCCGCCGATATCTCAGTCAACACCTGCAAAGGTGAAGGCCATGGCTTGGTCAACCACGAATCAGCGGCCTGTGGTGTAGCTCAAATTGTGCCTGGCCACACGAGCCTAAAAGAGATCTTCCAGGGTGCTGCACCGTTGATCGATTCGTGCTTCTGTGACGTTGACGTGAACTACAACCGTGATATGTATATCTCATCAGCTGAGCACCTAGCTGAGATCATGACTGAGCTGTACGAGGACCGCGACAAGCTCAAGGAAGTAGGAGAGGCTTGCTACAAGAGAGCGACGGATCCTAAGTACCAGTGGGACACGATCGCTGCACAGTTCAAGGAAGAGTTCCGAGAGGTACTGAAGCCTGCGATTGAGAAGGAACGACCTGTCATTAAGAAGCCAAAGAAACGTAAGAAGACAGCAGTAGGAATGGCCTAATTCTGTAGCAAATATGAAGAGAGAAGGGGCTCCAATGGGGCTCCTTTTTTATTGCTTTAGATTCTATGTATCACGATGATACAAAATGACGCGAACTTTCCAAAGTTCAGCTGAACTTTTTGTCGCTGAAACACCAGTCATACCAACCGTTCTCACCTTATTGAGAAATAGTTCGGCCTGTTTACCCCCCTATTTCATACCTTCTACTAAGGATTCGGGGTTTTTGAGCCGCGTGGATTTTGTTGTAAAACGTTACTTTTATTTTTTGATCGACCAAGTGCATCCTCTCCTCGTGGTCGTTTTCATATCTAAGGCTGTGGTGTTGGTGACGGGGGGAGCGGGGGTGGTGACAGGGCTAAAACAGGGAGCACACAAAAGGCCCGCATTTCAGTTCAAAAGGCCCGCAAACGGCTTAAAAACCCCGAATCCCTTAGATAAATAGTTAAATAAGCTGCTAAAGGGCTCCAACTTTTTCAAAATCCCTGAGACTCCTTACTATCACTGGCTTCTGAGTTCAAAAAGTTCAGCCCCAACTATGAAAAGTTCAGCTCATTTGGTATCACCTTGATACATTTAAAGGTTTATCGACACAAAATGCCCTACAATTTCCACAGATCAGGCAGTTAAATGGCAAATCCGAGACACAAGAGACCCGTAAATAGACGCAAAGCACTGACGGATCTCAACTTCCGTGTCCTATCACCTTGGAAAACACTGGAAGAACAAGGGTTCTATAAAGGTTTCCCATGTCATCGCGGTCATGTCGTCAGAGATAAGGAGAAGCACTGGTGCTACCACTGTGTACAGATGATCCATAGCAACCTCTGTGGTGTGGACTTCAGCCTTATGGATTACCGCTATCGCCCTCAGCTCTATAGCTTCTTCCACGAGACCCTGGAGCTTACTGGCAAGACAGTTGAAGACACTGATAGCTGCTGGTTAATGCCAGAGGAACTCAGCTCCTCGCGCCAACGTTTTAATATTGAATCTTGGAAGAATCATTTCCATAAAACCAAACGAGATTACAGGGAGAAAGCAGGCAAGATCATGTACACCATGTTCTATGGCGACATTGGAAAGATGTCCGTCACACGTACTTGCGGGAATAAAAATTGTTTGAACCCTTTGCACCTAATCAGTTCTTGGAACTTGCCTACTACGCCTGAAAAATTTGATTATCTATATTTAGATCTTGACTTTGCCAAGATGGCTAGCTTTGATGCCCGTGGTGCAGCCGGATACGAGATTGAACACCTCCTTAAGCTCGAACATAAAGTAAAGATTAAGCCAGCAAAGGAAGTAAAAGAAGAGATGCAGATAATTGCAGATCCTTTAATTAAAAACATTGATTGGGAAACTTTAAAAAATAATCAATCTTAGAATGGTTTTGTAGCAGTAGTTCTCGAATGACCAATCCAAATTTAAGTCAGCGGGAACGGTCGCAATTTAATCCTTTAAACCTAGGGAAGTTTGATCGTACTTCCTTAAGGTTTTTGACCAGTACTTTAGGGATGCGTTCCCAGATTATCCAGGGTGGTGTAGGAAATAATACTTATAACAATTGGTTTCAAGTTACGCTTGAGAAGGCTGGCTGGATTATTTTAATCAAAGGTGGCACTGTTCTTTCTACTTCTAATACCACTGGACAAAATTTATATCAAGACGTAAATAGCAGGTTAATGCTTGCTGTTTACGATCAAAATCGTAACCCAATTCAGGGAAGAATTATCCAGCAGGAGCCAGATGCATACCGTGGCAATGTAGCTGGCGCTCAATCTGATCTCTACAATACTTTTGATTCAAATCGCTTTGATAAAGGCGATGAAATGTTCTATGAGTTAGAGCCAGGTAACTATTTAATTTGTGTTTCGGCTACACGAAATGAAGAATTTAACTATGGCGTTGGTTTAGTTATTGATATCAATGACGATCGTGAACAATATATTCTTACAGAAGATACAGTACTTTCTTATGTACTACAGGAAAACGAGCTTAATGTACCAGGTGAAGCGCCTTTTGTACGTATACCATCAGACATTGTTACAAATACAACATTAGATGTTAACTCTGCTTACTCTGTGACGTATGCAGATGTTGCTAGTGGTGTTTTCGTTCAGGTTAATAATAATAATCCAGTAACCAGTGGTGAAATTACATGGGTTATAGGCCCTAATTTAGCAGAAAATATTGCTGGAGATAACGATAAAATTATTTTAGATGCAACCGAGAACTGGATTGATACTTTACATGAACTTTCTTTGACTGAATGGAAAGAAGCCTGGGCTCGTGACCACAGCCAAGATGAAAAGTTTCCGTCTGGAGTTTTTACTCCTTATGCGAATACACAATAGTTTAAAATATAAAAAACAATAAACACATGACTCCACCTGTCGTCGCTGAACGGACTGAGTTAATTAAAACCTATTGGAAAAACCAACAACCAAAAACAAAAGCTAAAGATTTTTACAAAGAGTACTGCAAGGAAGAGCCTTGGGCACTAGAGTGTAAGCTATTCGACCTTTAGTTGATGGCTAATGTAATCAACATCCCACCAGTTAAGGTCTGGGTTCGCAAGGAGTACCTACGTGATCTTCGTGATTCCTTTGGTGAATATGTTCCTGGTTATTGGGTTACTGCTAAGTCTATACCTGGTCGGACGTTTTATTTTGAAACTTACATTCCGAGCTATGGCGCGTTATACGACAAGCTCCCAATCTCGGCATTCCTAAGCTGGGATCCAGATCATCCAGACAAGCCACAAGCACCAACACCTGATCTCCCTTTGGAGGAGCTAGTTTTTTGGAATTGTTTTAGCTATGACATTATCGCGATTGAAAAAAATCTTACCTATTCAATGGGCTGGGAAGTTAGGACAAAAACTCAAGGAACGCTCTCCGGCGACTACTTGTTTACTATCGACAGCCTTGGTAGGGACCACACTGGGATTGATCTTTCATTTGCCGAAACGCCCGACGAGCACAAGTCCTTCAACGTTATCGAATTGTGCAATGGTCAGTTGGCAATTTACCCTAACAACCGATGCCGTGTTGTTGACATATCATTGTCCCCTGAAGAACTCGAAGTCCCCGATTTTCTTGTATCGTCAAGATACTTCAACGTTGAACGTCCATGCGGAAAGTTTGGTCGATTAGGTGAAAGTGAAGAGTACTTCTGGGAAACTGAAACAGAAAAGAAACAAGGTAATAAGCATGTCTTTAGGCATTTAGATTTAGCTGCTATCGATCAAGAATTTGACAGGTAGAATAAAGATAGCCGTACTTTAAAAATGCAAGAAGTCTTATCTAGTCCAATTACCTGGATTATTGTTGCTGCAGCCAGTGAAATTATTGGCATGAGTAAGCACAAGGATAATAGTGTTATCCAACTTGTTCTCCGTGCTTTATTAAACATAAAGCCTAAGTCCTTAAAAAAGTAAAGGGCCTCACTCCCATGGATTCTATTTTCCTATGGGAGTGGAACTCTGTTGGCAACAGGGATATTAAAGAAGAGATTGAACGCCGAAAGAACCTGTCGTTAACACATCATCGTTTAGATGTTGCGGTAGAGCAGTATAAAAAAGAAACTAACTGGCAACCAACTGAAGTAAAGGAGCCAGAAATTAATATTGATGGTTGGAAGTTACGTGCGAAAGCACCATGGATCAAAGAGGATTAAACCACCAAATAAAACCGCCTTTCTCTTCTACCCACTTACGAGTATTGTAAGCATCTTTTTTGGAAAGAGTTTGGCATTTACGTTTTTTGTTAAGTTCGTAGCAAAGGTTTACCGTGATTTGTTTATTTCTAGACATGATGCATTGCCTGAAGTAAAACGGTTATGGACGTTGCCGCCCATAAACCTAAAAAGAAAACAATAGTAAAATTAAACCCCGAATACTTTTTTAGTAATGGCGTATTTTTCTGCTCGATCCTCGTACCCGTTCCAACCGCCGTTGATTCGGTAACAACAGTCGTCGAATCCTTTCGTAAGACAGACATTTAACAAATCATTATCTTCAATCCAGCCTAAGGCAGACCTAAACGGATAATGATCTGTTGTATACTTCCATCCGCGTTCCAAGACAAGAGGATCTTGTAATTTTTCTGCTGCACGTGAGTAGTTGTACCTACCTGTGAGCATCAAAACTCCTGCGCCTTTGTACTTTTTCCCATCACCAGGCTGTGTGTTACCTAGATCAGTACGGCCTTCATAGGCTGAGCCATCAGCTATCTCAGACATCCACTTAAAGTTACCAGTTTCATGCATGAGATTTGCAATCAACATGCACATTGCTTCCTTGTGCTGGTCAAAGCCAGTCATAGCAAGCAACTTATTAAAGTCACCACAGAAAGTATCATCAAAAGCACTGGCTGCATAACCGGTTAACTGTTGACAAATCTGTGGCGTGATGATGTTGGTGCTAGGGGTGATTGGGCCAGCACGATATAGCTCAGCAAACTGATCAAGTACAACATCAGATAACTGGCTTTCTAACCAGTTCCAGGCAGCTAACTGATGCGACTCTTCTTTGTAGTATTTAGCTGCCTTGTTCAGATTGATCGACATCAGTTGTCTCTTCTTCGGGATCAAATTCAATTTTATCAAGGTACTGTCCTAAAAGCTGCCCTGAAAACTGCATAAGATTACCATCGTTA
>Ga0210003_1003550_pt1 | contig 12633 bp, 7 predicted proteins | sample LantaG_FD_182804 | JGI IMG/M metagenome (GOLD analysis project Ga0210003, IMG submission 182804) | Deep subsurface microbial communities from Baltic Sea to uncover new lineages of life (NeLLi) - Landsort_02402 metaG (SPAdes) (version 2) | ecosystem: Environmental > Aquatic > Marine > Oceanic >...
TCGATCAGCAAGAGAGGTGGCGGCGGCGGAGGTGGAGTCGGTGGAGATAAAAATTCCGAAAACGATGACTTTATGCTCTCGACCGCCTGCGGCACCCCTGCCTTCGTCGCCCCCGAGGTGCTCGCTCGAAAAGGCTACGAAGGCGGACCCGCGGACGTGTGGTCCCTGGGCGTCACGCTCGCGGTCATGCTCTCGGGCCGCCTGCCCTTTGACGAGCCGTCGCTGCCGCGCCTCTTCCGCAGGATCGCCGCCGCCGATTTCTCGCTCCCGGCCTGGGTGCCTCCCGGAGGGGCCGACTTGGTCTCGGCGATCCTGAAACCCGACCCGCGGGACAGGCCGACGCTCGAGCGGATCTTCGAGCACCCGTGGGTGCGTCCGGGCTTGAAGAGGGCCTTTGTGTCGGGGGGAGCAGCAGGGAGGAGCGGCTGGTGGAGCAGTAGCAGCAGCAAGTTGCTTGGAGGAGGAGGAGGAAGCACAGGAGGAAGCAGCGGCACGAGCAACAGCACCAGCAAGAAGAGGGAAAAGACGCCGCTGTCCCCTCGCTCGGCGTCCTCCGCGGCGGACAAGGAAGAGGAGGAGGACCCGTTCTCGGACTCCGTGCCCCCCGTGGCGGAGCGCAACCTCGACGCCGCGGAGGCAGCGGAGGCCTCGGTGCGCGGAGGGGTGGCAGGAGGAGCAAGCGGAGGAGCAAGCGGCGGCGGCGCGAACAACAACAACCGACCTGCTCCGATGGGTACGGTGAAAATGAACGCCTTCACCCTCCTCTCCGCCGCGCTCGACCTCTCCGGCCTGCTGGCCGAGAGGGAGGGCTCCGTCCGGAGGCACACGAGGTTCACGACGCGCTGCTCGCTGGGGCAGGTGCACGCGTGCTTGGCGCGGGCGGCGGAGGCCGTGGGGGGCAGGGCCTTCGGCGGCGGCGTCGCCGCGCTCGAGGCGCTCTCGAGCGCCGAGGGGGTCTCGTCTGCTTCTCCTTCCTCTCCGGCGAGGCCGCTGCCGGCCTTTGCCTGGAGGGCTCGCCTGGAACTCCCCGTCTCCGTTTCCGTTGCTTCCCGGAGCGTTTCCTCTTCAGGAGAGAAGAACGAAGGCGAGAACGAGAGGGACGAAAACCGAAACCAACACCACCACCGAGCCCCGTCGCCGCTCCGCCTCTTTGTCTCGGCGCGCGTCGACATCTCCCCTTTACTCCCCGGCACGCTCGTCGTCGACGTCACCCGCGCCGGCGGCTCGGCGGCCGCGGACTTCTACCAGGCGTACGGGCCCTTCGAGGCGGCGGTGCTGGAGGAGCTGGCCGCGGCGAAGGAGAAAGAAAAGAGGGAAAAGGAAGAGAAGGAAGGAGGAAAAGAGGCGGCGGCGCCGCTGCTGCCGTCTCCTTCTCCTCCTCCTCAGCCGCCTCTGCTTCCTCCGCTCGCTCCTTCTCCTTCTCCGCCTTCTGCTGCTGCTGCCGCTCGAAGCTCAGGAGCAGCCACCCCCGAATCCACCATCACCACCAACGACGCCGCCTCCGTCGTGGGAGCCCGGGCGCAGGGGAGCCTCCTGGCGTCGTCGACGCTCGCCTTCTCGGCGGGGGAGCGCGGGGGCGGCGGCGGCGTCGTCGGCGGAGGCGTCCCTCGAGTCTCCTCGGTGCGCTCGCTGCGGAGCGCCGGTAGCGGCCGGGGACAGGCGGCGCCGCCGCCGAAGAGGAGCGGCAGGGAGGACTTCTGGGACGACGACGGGTCCTCCGGGGACGACTTCGACGCTTTTGACAACGACGACGACGACGTTGACGGCAACTCGGATTTCGGGAACGAGGAAGAGGAGGTTGCGGCCGTCGCAAGGCTTGTGCTCGACTAGTTTTTTCTCTTTTCCTTTTTTTTCTTCTATAACGTCAATTAAAAAACGTGTAATTCTACAAGCAAACGAAGAAGAAGAAGAAAGTGTAGGCTAGAAGATCTAACTAAAAAGGCAAGCAGGCACGAAAGCTCTCACTCGCGGCGTGTGGCAATTTTCTTTTGTCTCTATTTTTTTTCGAAAATGGAGTAAAAAACAAGGTTGGAAAAAAAAGATTGAAAAAACTCAACGTCAAGCAAACCCTTCCTCGCTCCAGATGCCGACGCTTCCATCGTAAGACCCGCTGAAGACGTGCCCCTCGCCGTCGGCGGCGAGCACGCGGACGGCGTCGTCGTGGCCGGCGCAGGCCCGCGAGGGAGGCGGCGGGAGACGAGGAGGAGAAGACGAAGGAGGAGGAGTCGAGTTTTCTCGTTCTTCGTCGTCGTCTCCTTCGACTGCCGCCGCCGCTGACCCTTCGTCCTCGCTCCCGTCTCCTCCTCCGACGATCCCGGACAGGTCCCACAGCCGCACGCTCGCGTCGTAGCTGCCGCTCGCCACGCACCTCTGCCCTACCGCCAGCGCCAGCACGGCCTCGCCGTGCCCTCGGAGGACGCGGACGCACTTTAGGGTCCGGAGGCACCAGGCGCGGACGGTCCGGTCCCAGGAACCCGAAAAGAGCAGAGGCGGCGTCGCCGTCGTCGCTGTTGCCGTTGTCGTCGTGGCAGCGAGCACGCGGACGTTGTCCTCGTGGCCCCGCAGGGTGGCGACGCAGGTGAGCGTGCGGGGGCACCAGGCGCGGACGGTGCCGTCGTCGGACCCGGAGAAGAGCAGGGGGCCCAGGGGAGGAGGAGGAGTTGAGGTTGCTGCCGCCGTTTCTCCCGTTGTTGTCGTCGTCGAAGAAGAGTCGACGATGTTCGACCTGTCGACGGCCACCAGCGCCCTGACCGCGGCGGTGTGGCCCGTGAGGCAGGCCGCGGGGTTGAGCGTGTCGGCGTGCCAGGCGCGGATCTGGAGAGAGGGTGTGAAAAGTTTTTTGTTGTTTTGAGTTGAAGAAAGTGAGATGAAAAGAAAAAAAAAGTCGTCGTCGAGTTTTTTTTTTCGAAAAAGAAGAAGAAAAAGAAAGAAAATAAGTTTCGATTCCCCCCCCCCTCATCTCTTCTCTCACCGTCTTGTCGTACGACCCAGAGAACACCAGCCCGTCCACGCTCGCCAGCGTCCTGACGGGTCCCGAGTGCCCCGGCAGCGTGGCCACGGCCGCGAGCGTCGCGACGTCCCAGACGCGGACCGTGCCGTCGTAGCTGGCGGAGAAGAGGCGGCCCCTCTGGCCGAGGAGAGAGAGAGAGTTGGTGTTGTTGTTGTTCGCCGCCGCTGCCGTCGCTTCCCTCTTCTTCTTCGGCGGCACGTAGAGCAGGGACCGCACGGCGTCCCCGTGGCCCGTGAGCGTCTTCACCCTCGAGAGCGTGCGCAGCGACCAGACTTTGATGGTGAAGTCGTAGGAGCCCGAGAACAGCAGGTCGTCGTCGCCGGCGGCCTCGGAGCTTTCTTCGTCGCCGCTGCCTTCGGCTTTCTTCTCCTCGCCGCCGCCGCTCGAAGAAGCCGAAGCTCTTTCTCCTCCCTCGACGACGGCGTCCGACGCCGGAGCCAGCGCCAGGCACAGCACCGGCCTCGCGTGATCTTCTAAAACGGCCTCGCACCTGCGCGAGGCCACGTCCCAAACCCGGACCGAGCGGTCGGCCGACGCCGAGAAGAGGCGGCCCTTGCTGGCCTCGACGGCCCAGACGATCTCGTCGTGGCCGCGCAGGATCGTCGGCGGGAGGAGCAGGGGAGAAGAAGAGTTTGCTTCCGCTTCTGTTGCCGCCGTCGCTTGTTGTTGTCGTCGTCGCCTGGGAGCCTCGCCTTCGTCTTGGTCTTCGTCCTCTTCCGCTGCTGCCGCTTCCTCCTCCTCGGCGGCGGCAAACCTGGAGACAGCGGCAGCGGCCGCCGCGGCTCTCCGCCGGCTGCTGCCGCCGCTCTCTCCACCTCCTCCGCTGCTCCTCGCGCTCCCTCCCAGCCCCTCCTCGATCCCGCCCCCTCCTCCTCCACCCTTGTAGAGCAGCGCCGCGGCGGTCCTCCCGCCCCCGTCCTCGGGCTGCGGCACGGGGACCCCGGCCCGCAGGGCCCACTCCGCCACGGCGTCCCGCAGAGCGAAGTTGGGCGTCAGCTCCAGGTGCCTCAGGCGCGCGCCGGTCGCCGGGCAGGTCCCATGCCCGGCGCCGAGCCACCGCTCGATGCAGGCTCGGTCGTAGGTGTGGCCCGTGGCGACGACGACGGGGTCCGCCATGAGCTCCATGGAGATGGGGCAGTAGAAGGAGGCCGGGGCTCGTGGCGGGGCGGGAGAAGGGAGGGGAGGAGGGAGAGATGAAGAAGAGGTTGCTGTTGTTGTCGTCGTTGTCGTTGCTCGAGCTGCTGCTGCTGCTTCCTTTGACGTCGCCTTCGTCGCCGTTGTCCCTCCTGTCGCCACCTGAGACGCGCTTCCTTCGCCGCCGTCAACGCTGTTTTTGTCGCCGGAGGAGCTGGTGTTGTCAAAGGCTGTCCCTTCGGTCTGGGCGGCGGAGGCGTTCCTGATTGTTTTGTTTTGTTTTGAGTTTTTTTTTGGTGGGAAAAAGAAAGAAAGGGTGAGGGAGTCGTCGTCGTTATGGTCGTCCTTGTCGAAAGATAGAAAGAGTAGGAGACATTTGGGGATTTTTTTTTTTGCAGCTGGCTCTCCGCGTCTCCTCTGCGTTCCGGGCGACAGAGGACGACTGTCTCTCCGCCTCCGAGGTAAAAAAAGAGCTCTGAACTCGAGCTCGAGAGACGGGGAAGAGGGGCGCGTGACGTTCATTGAACGAGCGAGGAAAAGAAGAAAACCGGAAAAAGCGCTTGCAGGCGCATTTCGTCTTGCTCTCTCCCGCTCTCTCTCTCTCTCGCAGCAATGAGCCGCGATTCCTGCTCCACCTGGCGCCCTGCAACGCCAAGAGACGCCACGACAACTCTCGGAAGGCAGCGCGCGAAAAGAAAAGATAAGAAGGTAACGAACCTTGTCGCGGCGAGAGGGCGGGCAGAAGAAGGAGGTGTGCTCTCTTCTTCTCCGGGGCGCATTGTCGCCGTCTGCGTCGGCGTTGTCGAGTCGCCTCTCGCCTCGCCCTCTCCTCCTCCTCCTCCTGCTGCTCCGCCTCTCGCCGAGCCCAGCAGCGAGCGTAGCTGCTGCTCGAGGCGCTTCATGGTCTTTGGGAAGTGGGTGTCCTCTTCTAAGAGAGCAAGAGAAAGAGAGCAAGATACTCGATGTTGAAAAGAAAAGAAGTTCTGAGGAAAGAGAAGAGAAGCCCCTTCCATTTTCGGAAGCAAAAAAAAAAAAACTTCGACGGAAAAAAAAAAAAAAACTTCCAATGACTCGAAACCAAAACGTCTCTTCTGGCGGAGGAGGCGCGTACATCCTCGACCGCTCCCTGATGCCACGGATACGGCTTCTGGCTCAGGTACGCGCCGTAGTGCAATCCGCCCTCGAAAGAGAGGGAGAGAAGAGGGAGAGAGCCCCACCTGCTTTTTTCTTCGAGAGAGCCGCCACGGCATGCGGCTAGTTTTCGTCGAGTGCCGTCGTCGTCTCCGCGCCCCCCTTTCTTCGCACCCTTGACCGCTTTTGTTCCTCGCCTCTTCCTCCAGATGCCACCACCGTTGTCTTCTCGATATCTTGGAGGCATCTATTTGAAGATCGGAGTTTTTCCACACCTCGAAAACAACTCACATCTGACTTCTCTTTTAATCAAAACCATTCAAAAACAAAAACAAACAAACTCAATTCTGACAGTCGACGCCCGCGGTCCTCGCCGGCGGCGCCGACGCCGTGGCCGCGGCCCTGCGCGAGGCGTTCCCGGAGTACCGCAGGAGGCAGACGGGCGCCTTCCGCAAGCTGGTGGCGCGTGCGCTGGGGGCCGCGGTGGCGAACGGAGGAGGAGGAGGAGGAGGAGGAGGAGGGGCGAATGCGGCGGTTCGACGGACCGGCGCTGCCGCCTCGGCCGCTGCTGCAGGAGCTCCCGCGGTCGCCACGGCCAACGACGCCGCTATGAACGGCGCCGATTCCGATTCCGATGTGTCCGACGACAGCTCTGAAGCGAGCAGCAGCGGCTCTGAAGAGGAAGACGAGGAGGAAGACGAGGAAGACAGCGACGACGACGACGACGACGAAGAAGCGGCCCTAACAGCGGCCGAGGCCGCCGACGCCGACAACGGCAACGCCCCTTCCGCTTCCGTTCCCGCTCCTCCTTCTAGCAGCACCGCAAACCCGCTCAACGCGGCCCTTCTCTCCGCCTACGCCGCCGCCGCATCGGCGCCGCCGAAGGAATCCTCGCCGCCGCTGATCCTGGAGGGCTCGGCGTTCGCGCCGCGCGAGGCGGTCGCGGCGGCCGCGGCCCGCGCGCTCGCAGCCGAGGCCGCTGCTGCCGCGGCTTCCGCTTCGAAAGGTGCCGCCGCCCCTGCCGCTGCCTCCGGTCCTGCTGCTCCTGCTTTAGCTCCACCTGCTGCTCCGGCGACGCAGCCGAGGAAACAGCAGATGCAGCAGCAGCAGCAGCAGCAGCAGCAGCAGCAGCAGCGAAGGGGCGGCAGCGCCAAGAAGCGTGCCAGGCTGATGAGCAACAACAACGCAAGCCGAGGAGGAGGAGGAGGAGGAGGAGAAGGAGCAGCTTTCGCAGGCGACCCCTCTTCTTCTCTCCTTCCCTCCACGTCCCAGTTCCTCTGCGAGCCCCGCGCCATCTCCTTCGATGACCTAGGGGGGTTGGATCCGATCCTCGCTTCCCTCAAAGAATTAGTCGAGTACCCGCTGTCGCACCCCGAAGTCTATGCGTGGCTCGGCGTCGACCCGCCTCGGGGTTTGCTGCTCCACGGCCCGCCCGGCTGCGGCAAGACCGCGCTCGCGCACGCGGTCGCGCGCCGGGCCGGCGTGCCCTTCCTGCGGGTCGCGGCCCCGGAGGTCGTCGCGGGCGTTTCGGGAGAGTCCGAGGCGATCATCCGATCCCTGTTCTCGGCTGCGTCGGCCCTTGCGCCGTGCGTCGTGTTCATCGACGAGATCGACGCCATCGCCCCGCGCCGCGAGTCGGCGCAGCGGGAGATGGAAAGGCGGATCGTGGCGCAGCTGCTGACGTGCATGGACGACCTGGCGAGCCAGGCGCAGCTGGCGAGGGAGGGGGCGAGCAGGGAGAGGGCGAGCGGCAGTGAAGAAAGCGGAGGTGGAGAAGGGGGCGGAGAAGGAGAAGTTCGAGCAAACGACAACGACGACGACACCTCTCAACCTCAACCTCCTTCCTCCCCTCCTCGTCCCTCCGCCGCCACGCTCACCGCCGTCTCCGACGCCCTCCGCCGCCACGTCGTCGTCATCGGCGCCACCAACAGGCCAGACGCGCTCGACCCGGCCCTGCGGCGCGCGGGCCGCTTCGACCGCGAGATCGCGCTGCCGATCCCGACCGAGGCCGGGCGCGCCGCCATCCTGCGAGTGCTGACGCGCAGGCTGCGCCTGTCCGGCAGCTGCGACGTTTGTGACCTGGCGGCGAGGACCCCGGGGTACGTTGGAGCAGACCTGGAAGCCCTGGCGAAGGAGGCGGCGGCCTCGGCGGCCACGAGGATATTCGCGAGGCTGGACGGGAGCGGGAGCGGTGGAGAAGAGAAAGACGAGAAAGAGAAAGAAGAAGCCGCTCCCTCATCATCGCCGATGGAGGGCGTCGTCGCCGCCGCCGCCGCCGCCGAAGCAGAAGAAGAAAAAACCAAAGGCCCCGCCACGCCCTCACCTACCACCACCACCCCTCGCCTCGGCGCTGGCCCCCTCACCCCGCTCGAGCTGGCCTCCCTGGCCATCGAGCCGGCGGACTTCGAGGCAGCCCTCCAGCGAGTGCAGCCCGCCGTCCGCCGGGAAGGTTTCTCTTCCCCTCCCGCCGTCTCGTGGTCGGACGTCGGCGCTCTCTCGGAGCTGCGGTCGGAGCTCGAGTACGCGATCACGCGGCCTATCGCCGACCCGGGGGCCTACGCCGCGCTGGGGCTGTCAGCGCCGACGGGCGTGCTGCTCTACGGCCCGCCCGGGTGCGGCAAGACGCTGCTCGCGCGGGCCGTCGCCGCAGAGGCGCGCGCCAACTTTATCTCGGTGAAGGGGCCCGAGCTGCTCTCGAAATACGTCGGAGAGTCCGAGGCCGCGGTGCGGCGGATGTTCGCCCGCGCGGCCAGCGCTGCCCCTTGCGTGCTGTTCTTCGACGAGCTGGACGCGCTGGCGCCCAGGCGAGGTGGAGGAGGGAGCGGAGGTGGAGGATCGGGAGGTGGAGGTGGGGGAGATTCGGGCGGCGCGGCGGCCGAGCGAGTTGTCAACCAGCTGCTCACGGAGATGGACGGCCTCTCCTCCCGCGGCGCCGTCTTCTTGGTGGGCGCCACCAACAGGCCGGACATCATCGACCCTGCCTTGCTGAGGCCTGGAAGGCTCGACAAGGCTCTGTACGTGCCGCTGCCGGACTCGCAAGGGAGGGCCGACATCCTCCGCCGGCTGACGAGGAGGACGCCGCTGGCGCCGGGCAGCGACCCGTGCTCGCTGGCAGCCTCGAGGGCCTGCGAAGGGTTCTCTGGAGCTGATTTGGCGAGCCTGGTGAGGGAAGCCGGGGTGTGCGCCATCAGGGAGGCGGTGGAGAGGGCGGACAGGGAAGGTGGAGGGGCGGTTTCGGCTGCTGCTGCTGCTGTTGGAGTTGGAGCGGCGGGAAAAACTCGAACTCAACCTCAATCTCAACGCCTCGTCGTCCGCGACGCCCACTTCCGCGCCGCGCTGCGCTCCGTCGGCCCCTCGGTCTCCAAGAGGGACGTCAGGGTCTACGACGCGCTGCGTTCGAGGCTGGCGCCCAAGCCGCTGCTGGTGGAGGAAGACGAGGAAGAAGAAGGAGAGAAGGAGAAGGAGAAGAGCGGCGGCGGCGAGAAATGAAGAACTTTTTTTCTCCCCTCCCTCTTTTTTGTAAACAGAAGAAAGAACTTGAAGAGCTGATTGCAGTAATTTCATTTTTAAAATTGCACATAGAGAACGAAACGCATTTAGAAACGCGCGCTCTCGGGGAGAGGTTTGAAGAAATTTTATTTTATCGGTTGCGCGTGCGGAAGCGCCCTCCCGGCTGCTGCTGCTGCTGCTGCTGCTGTGACTGCGAAGAAGCCGGCTGTTTCTGCTGGGACTGCGGCGCAGGAGGGGGAGGACCCGTCGCCGCAGCAGCCGGAGCAGCAGCAGCAGCCTGCGCGTCCTCCGCGGCAGCAGCATTGCTCCCTCCCGGCGGCGCGCTCACCGCAGCAAACGCCGTTAGGGCTCCGAGGAAGAAGGGCCGGACGGCGTTGAGCTCCGAGGCCGTGATGTTGGTGAGCTTGACCGCCATGGGCCCCGTGAGCTGGCTGATGCCGTCGCGGAGCTTGCCGTAGCGGGCCGAGCGGACGGACTCGAGGAGGCCGGCGATCTGAAAAGCGTTTTTTTTTTGAAAAAGAGGTGAGTGTTTTTTGTCGTTTTCCGTTCTTCTCTCTCTCTCTCTAAAGAAAACCCCCAAAACTCCCTCTCTTACCTCGTCATACTCCCTCGTCTCAAACTCCCCGCGGCACCTGGTCAGCAGCAGCCTCCCGACCTCCAAAAACCCCTCGGGCAGCGGCTCGAACCTCGAGCCCGAGGCCCTCTCTGCCTCGTCGACAGCGGCGAGCGACGCCGGGGACAGCCAGTCGGGAGGTAAGAGGCGGCACCTCTTCATGCCGTGGAGGGCGAGGGCGAGCCAGAGGGGCACGTCGACGGGGAGGTTGGGCGAGAAGGGGCCGAAGGAGCCCTGGGGGGAAGGAAGGGGGGGATGGAAGTGGAAGAGGAAGACGAAGGGGAGGTGAGCGAGAGAGAGAGTTGAGAAAGACGAAGCAAGTGAAGAAGAAGAACAAGGAGCGAAAAAAACGTCTCGAACTCACCGCGATGCACCGGATGAACCCGCCCGTCGCCGCCGGGAGCGAGAAGTTGGGCACGATCGTGACGGTCGTGTCCTCGGCCATGAAGGCCATCTGTTTTTTTTGTGGAAGAAGAGAGAGAGGAGGGTCGAGGTCGACGTTGAGAGAAGGAGACCAAGGAAGAAGAAAAAAAACGCTTGCGCGCATCTCTCGTCGTCGAAATCGAATTCGCTCTTTCCTCTCGTTAGGCCCCTCTCAGCACCGCTCTTGAGCCCACTCCGCGCGGGCAGCAGCATCCAACTCGCTCCCGAGAACGCACTTCCTCCGCGGAAAAGGTCCTGCCGTCGCTCCACATTCAAAAAGAGAGAAGGAGAGAATGCACAGAGCTTTCTTCTTTCTTCGTCTGTCGCCGTCGTCGATTCTTCGTCGTCGTCGAAAAAAGAGAGAGCTCAATAAAAAACGCCCCTCTCTTTCACCCTCAAGGCCGCCTCTCTGAGAAGCCCGCGAGCGCAGGGCTTGAGAGAGCTCCTTCGTAGCGACCAGAGCAGCAGTAGCGCTGGCGAAATGAAATAGAAAAAGAGCGAATGCTCCTTCTCCTTCTCTCTCCTCTACCTCCTTTGAAAGAAGAAAAAAAAGCAAAGAGAGAGTGATTTTTTCTTCAAAACACAAAACCATCTTTTTCGAGTTCGTTTCTCGTTTTCCTTCTCTTTCTCTCTTCTTCTTCTCTCTCTCTCTCTTCCCCCCTCTCTCTTCTTCCCGATGGGCGGAGGAGGAGGCGGACGAGGGCGAGGCGGCGGAGGTGGAGGAGTCCAGCCCGCGTTCAGCGGGCGCGGCGGCGGCGGCGGTGGCTTCCACTCGCTCTGGGCGAGCGGCGCTCCCGATGGAGGAGGCCGGTGCGTCGTCGAAAGAGTTTTTTTTTTCGATTTCAATCGACTTGTTCTTCTTCAAGCTTCTTTCTTTCTCTCTCTCTGTCTCACTCACGCATCCAATTCACTTCACTTTACTCACTCACTGACTCACTCGCAACAACAACAGAGGTCGTGGTCGTGGTCGCGGAGGCCGCGGCGACGGGAGCGGCCGCAACAACGGCAACTTTTTCGGAAACCGCGACGAGGGCGAGCAAGCGGCGGTGAGTTTTTTCCTGTCTTTTTTTGAATTTTGCGCTTCTTTTTGAACTCGATTTCGCCCTTTTTTTACCTTTTGCGCGCACTCACGGACTGCGTGCTGACGTCGACTCATCATCGTTGCGGGTTGAAGAGAGAGAAAAGGACGAGAAGCATCGCAATTGAGAGAGAGAGAAGAGAGAGACAAAGTCGCATCTTGATTCCATCGTTTTCGACGTCGACCTCTTTTCTCACCTCCTCTTTCTCCACTCTCACTCTCAAAAAAACTCCCTCTACCAACCAACCAACCAATCTCCTCATCAACCAACCAGGACAAGGCCGAGGACAACCCGGAGCTCGAGGCCGCCATGGGCTTCCCGCTCTTCAACGATGGCCCTCCCGAGGGCAAGCTCGGCTGGCTGCTCAACGTCAACGCGACGCTCGTCGACGACCGCGACGCCGGAAGGCCCGTAGCCGCCGTCAACTGCTACTTCCAGTGCCAGGACGGCACCGGATTCAAGGCCCAGATCCCCTTCGCCCCGTACTTCTACGTCATCACCCGTCCCGGGAGAGAGGGCGACGTCGAGGGTTACCTGCGCAGGAAGCACGCCGCCGCCGTCCGCGACTGCTCGGTGGTCTCGATGGAGGATTTGGACCTCAAAAACCACCTCGCCGGGATCCGGCGCAGGCTGCTCAAGGTGACCTTCTGGACCACGCAGGGCCTGGGCGAGGTGCGCAGGGACCTGCTGCCGGCGGCGAGGAAGGCCAGGGCCCGGGACGCGAGGGAAGGGGTAGACAGCGCCGGCGGCGTCGGCGGGCCGAGTCTGTTTGGAGGAGGGGGCGGGGGCGGGGGCAACAACAACAACAACGCCGGCGGCGCCCAGGACGACGATGGGGAGGGAGCCTGCGACGACGATGATGACGACGGGCCCTCGACCTCCGCTGCTGCCCGCAACGGCGGCGGCAGCTTCGGAGGAGGGAGAGCCGGCAACGGAGGCGGCCGCTCCGACGCCCGCGCCCGAGTCGCCGACGCGCTCTCCTCGGTCCTCGACGTCAGGGAGCACGACGTCCCCTACGCCACGCGCTTCATGATCGACACCGCGGCCCGCTGCGGCCACTGGTTTAGGGTCAGGGCCCGCGGCGGCACGACCACGATGGAGCGGCGCGCCGACCTCTTGGCCCGCGCCGACGTCCGGGTCTGCGCCTTTGACATCGAGACCACCAAGCTGCCCTTGCAGTTCCCCAACGCGGAGTTCGACCAGATCTTCATGATCTCCTACATGATCGACGGCCGGGGCTACCTGATAACCAACCGCGAGGTGGTCTCGGCAGACTGCGCCGACTTCGAGTACACCCCCAAGTCGGAGTTCCGGGGGCCCTTCACCGTCTTCAACGAGCGCGACGAGGCCGCGCTCTTGCGCAAGTGGTTTGCTCACGTCCGAGAGCTGAAGCCCGCCGTCTTCGTGACCTACAACGGCGACTGGTTTGACTTCCCGTTCATCGCCAACAGGGCGCGGTTCCACGGGCTGTCGATCGAGGAGGAGATCGGGTTCAAGCCCCCCGCGGCCAAGGTGGACTTTGGGAGCAGCAGCAATGGTGGCGATTCGGCGAACGCGCCCGCCGCCGTGGCTTCGATGGACCCTTCTTCCCCTCTCTACGGACCAGGGGAGTGGCTGTCTCGCACGGCTGTGCACCTGGACTGCCTGCACTGGTGAGAGTTGGAGTTTGAGAGAGAGAGAGAGAGAGAGAGAGAGAGAGAGAGAGAGAGAGAGAGAGAGAGAGAGAGAGAGAG
>Ga0210003_1003551_pt1 | contig 12632 bp, 11 predicted proteins | sample LantaG_FD_182804 | JGI IMG/M metagenome (GOLD analysis project Ga0210003, IMG submission 182804) | Deep subsurface microbial communities from Baltic Sea to uncover new lineages of life (NeLLi) - Landsort_02402 metaG (SPAdes) (version 2) | ecosystem: Environmental > Aquatic > Marine > Oceanic >...
CCATGACCAGGCGCTGAATCTCGCTGGTGCCCTCGAAGATGATGAACATCTTGGCGTCTGGTGCATGCGCTCGACGGGGTACTCGCGGGTGTAGCCGTTGCCGCCGAGGATCTGGATCGCCTCGTCGGTGACGTGAACGGCGGTCTCACCGGCCACCAGTTTGGCCATCGACCCCTCGGCCGATTCAAACTCCTTGCCGTTGCGGGCTATCCACGCGGCGCGGTAGACCAGCAGGCGGGCAGCATCGATGCGGGCCTTCATGTCGGCCAGCTTGAATGCGACCCCTGGAACTTGCCGATCTTGCGCCCGAACTGCTCACGTTCGCAGGCGTAGTCGCGGGCGTATTCATACGCACCTCGGGCCACTCCGACCGCCACCCCGCCGACGGTGGGCCTGGTGCGCTCGAAAGTCGCCATCGCTGCCGGTCCGGCCGCTTTCTTGCCCTCGCGCACCTTCGCGACACGCGCGTCGAACTTCTCCTTGCCGCCGACGATGAGGCGGCCGGCCGGGCAGGCGGACCTCGTCGGCGGCCTCCTCATACCGGGCGCGGGTGAGGATTGCGCCGACGTCGGATCCAGCGCCTGGTTCCGACGAACAGAATGCCGCGACCTTGGGTTCGTCGATCGTGCCGAACATCTGGGGAACCCATTCGCCGATCTGCTCGGGGGTTCCGTTGGCCGCCAGCGAGGCCGCCGTAAGCCCGGTGCCCAGGATGGCCAGCGCGATACCGGCATCTCCCCAGAACATCTCCTCGAACACGACTATCATGCCTAGACGGTATGAGGGGCTGGGGCCTCGCTCACATGTGAACGTGGGTTGCCGACAGGAAGTGGTCCTGGCCGGTAGAGCCACAGATGTGGGAGGCCCAGTAGAAAATTATCGTACGAGTATCGGATTGGATGTGCACGCACGATCGGTGGTCGCGTGTGGGTTGGACCGGTCGACGGGTGAGGTGTACTGCGCAGTAAGGTCTGCACCGGATCAATGTGGCCCACCTAAACACCTAGCGCGGTTGGTTGTTCACTCACCCAAGCGATTGCGGTGTCGTGATGCTTTTCAGCCCAGTAGCATTCGAGCAGCAACTCATGACCCCGCGGCACAAGCCGCTTAGCCCGATGTCCATCGGACGGGTTCAACGCGATGGCATGTGGAGGTGGCCTTGACTGATGTCCGGCGCGACATGCTCCGTGTAGCAGCGACGGGAACGCCGTGCGCCCTGATCACCGTCATTCGAACCGAAAATTCGGCGCCTCTTGCTGCGGGCACAGTCATGTTGGTCACGCAAGACGGTAGGGCGGTCGGTTCGGTAAGCGGCGGTTGTGTGGACAGCGATGTGTATGCGGAGGCCTTGCGCGTGATCGAATCGCGTGTGCCGGTGCGGCGAACCTACGGAGCTTCAGGTGCCGAGGAATTTGCCGTGGGGTTGACCTGTGGTGGCACCATTCAATTGCTGATCCAGCCGGTTGACAACGACTTGTGCGACGTGGTCGGTGAGGTCCTGCGACGAGCCGACGCTCATGAGCCGGTGGCTCAGATCACTGTCATCAATGGCCCCCATGCAGGAGCCAGCTTGGCAGTGACAAACGATGCCGATCACCCGCCCCGGATTGTTGGTGGATTGCAATGTTCGGCGCTGCGGGACACGATTGTGCGCGACGCGCAGTCCATGCAGGGCAGGAATCTGTCGGGTATTCGCACATATGGGATTATGGGACAGCGGCTTGAGGATGAAGTTGAGGTGTTCGTGGCAACGAGGGGCGTCCCGGACCGACTAATAATCTTCGGTGCCGTGGACTACTCGGCAGCCCTGACCCTTTCAGCCAAATTGCTCGGATACCACGTCACGGTTTGCGACGCCCGCGGTGTTTTTGCTACTCCGGAGCGCTTCCCTCAAGCTGACGAAGTCGTGGTTGATTGGCCAGATCGTTGGCTCGCCGCTCAGGAAGTGGATCGCACCACAAGCATCTGCGTACTCACCCACGACCCCAAGTTTGATGTTCCGGCGCTTCAGGTCGCGCTCAGTTCGAAGGCAGGATATGTCGGAGCAATGGGGTCGCGAGCCACGCACCAGGATCGAGTACATCGCCTACTTCTCGCCGGAGTGACCGCAGAGCAGTTGAGTCGTTTACACTCGCCGATCGGGCTGGATCTGGGCGCGACAACTCCGCAGGAGGCCGCGATCTCAATCTTGTCCGAGATCATGAAGAACCGAAATGGGGCCACCGGGCAATCACTGGCCGCGTTGGACGGCCCAATCCACGCGAGCTCAGTTTCCCCCGCGTAGCGGCGGCTCCGGCTGAAAGTCAACGTCTTCGAGCCCAGACAAGTTGCTACCGGGATAAAGAGTGAGTTCATCGATGTGCTCCATTAGATACGGACGGGCGCCATGGTCCCCGTTCAGCGCCTGCAGTAGCGCATTCCAGTGGCTGGAGTTGATAAGTACCGGATGGCTCCACTGATCGCCATACATGGTCGCTGCGAGCGGGCTCGTGCTCCTGACCAGTTGCTCAATGTCGGCCGGCGCGATGTTCGGCTCATCGACCAACGTGATGATGGCCCGATCCACCGATTCCAGACTTGCTAGATGATTCAGGCCCGCGGACAACGATGATGCCAGTCCCGAGCGCCACCTCGGGTTGTGGATCACTTCAGCGGAGGGCACCTCGCAGACGTGGGCCCCCAGAACGACTAGGACGTGTTCGCAGCCACCGTCGCGAGCGGTGCGGACTGCCAAATCGACGAGTCGATCACCGCCATAGCGGAACTTCGCCTTCGGCATGCCAAACCGCTTGCCGCCACCAGCGGCAAGCACCAATGAGTAGGTCTGCAGGCCGATGACACAACCCTAGGTGTGCCAGGGCGTGAGTCCTGGGAAGACCCAGAAGAAGCCGATTTCGATAGCGTAGATGGCGACGATGGCGAGGGCGCCCTTGATCGATGTTGCGGTGTCCCGACCGTCGATCGGGTCTATCCACCACGAGAAGGCTTTGGACATAGACGGCATCCAGAGCGTGGTGACGAAGGCTGTCGCGATGAGCTGACCTACCAGTGCAATAACGCCCGGTTGCACATGCAGACTCGTGAGGACCGGATTCAGGTACCGCAACATGATGATGACCGTTGGAAACAGCACGCTGACGACCAGCATGACGATCTTCCACGCTGGTGATGTTTGCGGCGCCCCGCCGACTAGGCGCACCACGGCGCCGAAGGGCGACCTACCCCTGGCAGTCGAGAAATCCTCCTCAAGCAAGTCACGCAGGCGCGGGAGCTGCTCGTCGCGTTCGGAGGAAATAAGCCAGGCGTGGAGCTGATCGGCAGTCTCGTAGCGAAGAATCGTCAGCCAGACTTCCCGATCCACGCCGGACGGAATCAGTGCGGCCCCTTGGAAACCCGGCAGATTTTTCGCCGCCCGCAACAGTGAATCGGCCTCCAAATCGATAAACGACTCAACCTGGTGTTTTTTCACCCGATGCGTGAAGGTGGCAACTCCGTCGGGTGGCTTGATGCCTTCCTCGACGATCAGCGGTTGCTCATCGAACTCCAACTTCTGCTCTTTGAGAGCAGACAGGAACTGTTCTAGTTCCTTGGATTCTAGAAACGCCGATAAGAGCTCCCGTGACCGAAAAGTGATCACAACCGCCCAATCGAGGGTTTCGTATTGGAACACGGCAAGATTCGTTGCGATGAAACCACGCGCATTCGATGCCGTGCCGTCGAGATCGGCGGCGATGGTGGCCAGTGCGCTCTTCTTCGGAATGTTAGGTCTAACGAAGAAGATGGCCGCTGCGTCGCTCATGGTGGTTACCCTCTTCGTCTGCTGTCTTTCAGATACGTGACAGGTATACCGCAACACCACCAACCGATGCCGGAAGATGAGCCAAGCCTTTTAGGGACTTAGCCGCTGTTTACGATCGGCAGTTCCGGTAGGGAGTTGTGCGAATCTTCGTGCACGACGGACAGACGGCTGCGCCGATCGTGAAGGTCAGGTGCGATCTCGGGCCGCGCAGGGTGCACTGGGTAACTGGCCCACCCTGAACGAGCTTCGCGCAGAAATTTAGAGGCACTGGAATGCCCCGCCCGTCAGCTCCGGGATTGTTAGGTTGTTCCGATGGATCAGAACACGATCGAGGAGCTGGTGGTGCCAAATCCAGCGGCGCCCGGGGAGAACTGGCAGGAGGGCGACGCCTGGCTTGCGGGGGGGACCTTCCTGCACTCCCTGCCGCTACCTCACTTGAGACGTTTCATTGATTTATCGCAGATGGAATGGCCGACCATCCAACTCATTGACGATGGTTTAGAAATTGGCCCAACGTGCACGGTGAAACAGCTACTGGACTTCCAACCGCTCCCGCAATGGCCTGCTGGCGCTTTGCTGCATGATTGCGTTCGGGCGTTTCTGGCGGGCTTCAAGGTGTGGAATTCAGCAACGGTACTCGGCAATATCTGCACGTCCATTCCCGCTGGCCCGATGACCACAATGGCGTGCGCCCTGGAAGCTAGCTACACGCTCTGGGCGACTGATGGGTCTGTACGCGTGGTACCCGCGATCGACTTCGTTACTGGAAACAATCAAAACATCCTGGCGCCGGGGGAGCTACTTCGAAAGGTGAACATTTCGGGTCGTGCGCTGAACCAGCGCTACGCTATGCGCCGGTTCACACTCACGCAGGCCGGCCGATCGAGCATCTTTTTAGTCGGCACCCGCGACCCGGCTGGCGAAGTGCTAATAACTGTGTCCGCAGCCACCAGCTTTCCGGTCCACGTCAGATTCGCGGAACTGCCGAGCGCCCAACAGGTTATCGCTGAGTTGGACGCCCGGATCCAAGACGAGTTGTACTTTGACGACCCGAATGGACGCCCCGATCATCGTAAACACATGACCTACATATTCGCTGAACAAATCCGTGCCGAACTGGCCGCGGCCTAACCAGGAGTTTTCGTGGGAATCACAGTCAACGGCAATGAGTTCAGCAGTCAGCCTAATCCGGGGCAATGCTTGCGGACGTATTTGCGCGACCTGGGCCATTTCGGTGTCAAAAAGGGCTGCGACATGGGTGACTGCGGCGCTTGTACCGTCCACATCGACGGGGTTCCTGTACACAGCTGTATCACGCCAGCCGTACGTGGCCAGGATCATGAAGTCACCACGATCGAAGGGATGGCAGACGGCGAGGCACTACATCCCATGCAACAACAGTTTTTGGAAGCCCCAGGATTCCAATGCGGTTTCTGCACCGCGGGAATGATCATGACCACCGCGGCCATGACCGACGAACAAACCGCTGACCTTGATCACAGCATGCGTGGGTCCCTATGTAGATGCACCGGCTATCGGCAGATTGATGACGCTATCCGCGGAGTTTGTAATGTTCAGTCGCAATCCGATATCGCTGCTGGTCAAGGGGTTGGGTCGAGCCCTGGAGCATTAGCCGGCCGCGCGATTGTGACGGGGGCCGAAGAATACACAATGGACACGAATGTGGAAGGTTTGTTACACCTTAAAGTCGTGCGGTCACCGCACGCCCATGCCGTCGCTACCAAGATCGATACCGCACCCGCCGAGTCCATCCCAGGCGTGGTAGCTGTCTATACGTGGAAAGACGTGCCGGATAAATACTTCACCACGGCCATTCACGAAGATCACCTCGTTGATCCGAAAGACACGCGAGTGTTGGATCAGGTTGCCCGATTCAAGGGCCAGGCGATGGTTGCCGTTGTTGGCGAGACGATCGCCGCTGCTGAAGCAGGCTGTCGAGCAGTGGTCATCGAATGGGATGTCAAGCCAGCTGTTTTCACGGCGGCTGAAGCGATTGCACCTGGCGCGCCGGCACTGCACCATGGCAATCCGGATGCGTTCATTCGCCAACCCGATCAGAACATTCTCCTCAATCTTGAGGTAGGCCGTGGCGACCTAGCGGCCGGGTTCGCGCAAGCGGACGTGGTTCACGAAGCTACCTACACGACCCCCCGCGCTGCACACGCCCACCTCGAGACCCACGGCAGCATCACCTGGATCGACGAGGACGGGGTTCTCAATGTCCGAACCAGCACACAATCCCCGTTCATCGCACGTCAAAAATTGGGTTTCCTCTTCGACATTCAGGACAGCAACCTGCGCATCTTTGCCAAACGGCTGGGCGGGGCCTTCGGAGGTAAACAGGAAGTACTCAGCGAGCCGCTTTGCTGCCTGGCAACCCTGGACCTGAACAGGCCGGTGCAATGGGAGTTCACCCGCGAGGAAGAGTTCATTGGCGGTGCCACCCGCCACGCAATGACTATCACCGTCAAGCTGGGGGCCAAAGCTGACGGCACGCTCACAGCGATGCACATGGATATCCTTGGTGACACCGGGGCGTACGGAAACCATGGCGGTGAAGTGTTGGGCTGCTCGATGATTGCGATGAACTGGTATCGCTGCGTCAACAAGTCCTATCAGGGGAAGATGGTCTATACCAACAACGTTCCAGCGGGCGGCTTTCGAGGCTATGGGTCTGCTCAGCCAACTTTCGCGATGGAACAGGCCATCGACGAGCTTGCGGGCAAGTTGGGCATCGACTCGATGGAGATGCGCCGCAAGAACGTCGTCCGGCCGGGCGACAACCTTTCGGTCGGGGATGAACCCGAAGAACTGCAACTGCGTAGCTACGGCTTACCGGAATGCATGAACACAGTTGAAGAGGCTCTCGCTCGGGGAAACGGCGTAACACCGCCGGCGGGTGCGGAGTGGGCAGTGGGTCAGGGCGTCGCCATTGGGATGGCGGATACATCCCCACCAACTGAGCACCGCTCCGGCGCGAAATTCCGGGTCAAGCCTGACGGCACCTACGAGATATCGGTTGGCACCGTCGAAATGGGTAACGGCACATTGACTGCTCACGTGCAGCTGGCGGCGACGGTTTTGAACACCACGATGGACAAGTTCAGCGTCATCAACGCCGATACCTCGAAAAATATGTGGGACACGGGCGCATTCGCTAGCCAAGGACTGTATGTAAGCGGCAAAGCAGTGATGTTGGCCGCGCAAGGCTTGCGTGACTATATGTTGACCTATGCCAGCGCCAAGAATGGTGTACCCAAGGCAATGTGCAGTCTCGATCACGATGTAGTCCGAGTCGGGGCGGAGTCGATCTCGATCGAGGTACTTGCCAGCCAAGCGAAGGCTGATGGCCAGGAACTGCACTACGCGCAACGTGCCTACGGCTCACCGATCAGTGCCGGTTGGAATGTTCACGGTGTGCGCGTGGCGGTAAACCAAATCACCGGCGAGGTACGGATATTGCAGGATGTCCACGCTGTTGATGCCGGCACTGTGGTGAACCCCATGCAATTGCGGGGCCAAATGGAAGGGGGTGTGATGCAGGGGATCGGTTGGACGCTCACCGAGTGGTTCCAACAAGACGCAGAGGGTGGTGTTGAGAATGCAAACCTTCGGATGTATCGGATGCCGAATTTCGCCGACGCGCCAAGAGTCGAAGTCTTTTTTGCCGATGCCGATGTGACCGACGAAACAGGCCCCTTTGGCGCCAAAGGAATGGCGGAGTCACCCATAAACCCGGTTGCGCCTGCGATCGCCAATGCGATTGCTGACGCCACCGGCGTACGTTTTCGGGAACTTCCTTTTACGCCGCCCCTCATCTACGGGGCCCTGAATGAGCGATTCAGCAAAGTCGCCGCAGGGTAGGGGCACTGAGCCTAGCGGCTAGCGGCTGAATTCGCGAAACTTGCCGAACGCCTGAATGAAGCGTCTCGATCGAACGCCCGAATCCATTGTCCACTAAGGGGTTTCCCAACACGAACGGCATTCCGCGGCAATATTTCCCAAATGGTACAGGCCTGCCTCGGTGGAGTTCCGAAGATATCGGGATCGTCGCACTTATCGACGCCGGCGGTGACACCGCCGCCGAGCTGCGACTCGTAGATCTCCTGATGCATGGGGCTGGTTGCCAACAGTTCTTCGTGAGTGCCCTCGGCGACGATCTCACCGTGCTCGAGAAGATAGATGTGATCAAGATCGATCAGTGCACTGATCCGCTGGGCAACGTAGATGGTCGTGGCTCCACCGACGAACCCGGGGATCGCCGACTGGACCCTGCCCTCGGTCGACGCGTTCAGCGCGCTGGCTCAGTGTCATCGAGGATCAACACCCGCGGCCTCGGGGTGAGCGCTCTGGTGATCCCCAGAACCGGCGACTGCACCATGCCAGAGCACCGCTGTTCGGTGGCATCCGAACGTCCACGTAGACTCGCCAATTGGACTTTAACGTCGGTGAAAGAGGTAGTACGGGTCATGAGCGGCCATTCCAAGTGGGCCACCACCAAGCACCAGAAGGCCGTCAAAGACGCCCGCCGCGGCAAGGAGTTCGCCCGGCTGATCAAAAACATCGAGGTGGCGGCGCGCACCGGCGGCGGTGACCCGGCGGGTAACCCGACGCTGTACGACGCGATCCAGAAGGCCAAGAAGACATCGGTGCCCAACGACAACATCGAGCGGGCCCGCAAGCGCGGCGCGGGCGAGGAAGCCGGCGGCGCGGACTGGCAGAACATTACCTACGAGGGCTACGGACCCAGCGGCGTCGCAGTGCTCATCGAGTGCCTCACCGACAACCGTAATCGGGCTGCTAGCGAGGTCCGAATCGCGATGACCCGCAACGGCGGCAACATGGCTGATCCGGGCTCGGTGTCCTACCTGTTCACCCGTAAGGGCGTGGTGACGCTGGAGAAGAACGGCCTTACCGAGGATGACTTGCTTGTCGCGGTCCTCGAGGCCGGCGCAGAGGACGTCAACGATCTGGGTGATAGCTTCGAAATCATTTCGGAGCCAACTGATTTGGTTTCGGTGCGCACCGCGCTTCAGGATGCGGGTATCGAATACGACTCCGCGGACGCCAGCTTCCAGCCGTCGGTGACGGTGCCCGTCGACCTCGACGGCGCTCGGAAGCTGCTCCAACTCGTCGATGCGCTGGAGGACAGCGACGACGTGCAGGACGTCTATACCAACATTGATATCCCCGACGACATCGCCGCCGCACTCGACGAAGACTGACACCGCCTGGAACCGGTCGCGTGTCCCTGCCCTCGCCGGTCGGTGACAGACGCTAGGCTCTCGAACAAATGTTCTGACGAGAGGGCTGGCGTGCGGGTGATGGGAGTTGACCCCGGGCTGACGAGGTGTGGGCTTTCGGTCATCCAAAGCGGTCAGGGTCGCCAGGTCATCGCGCTTGACGTCGATGTGGTGCGCACCCCGGCTGACCAGCCCCTGGCGCACCGACTGCTGGCCATCAGCGACGCCGTCGAACACTGGATGGACACCCACGAGCCCGACGTGATCGCGATCGAGCGAGTGTTCTCCCACCAGAACGCGCCCACCGCGATGGGCACTGCCCAGGCCGCCGGCGTCATAGCGCTGTCGGCGGCCCGGCGCGATATCGACGTGCACTTCCACACCCCCAGCGAGGTCAAGGCCGCCGTCACCGGCAACGGTCGCGCCGGTAAATCGCAGGTCACCGATATGGTTACCAGAATCCTTACCCTGCAACAGAAACCGACGCCTGCTGATGCAGCCGACGCTCTCGCATTGGCGATTTGCCACTGTTGGCGGGCCCCGATGATCGCCCGGATGGCCGAGGCGGAGGCGATGGCGGCCGAGCAGCGGCGCAAGTATCAGGCCACTCTCAAGGCTGCGAAGGCTCAGTCCAATTCGGGGTCCAACCCGAGGGCCAATTCGGGGCCGGGTCGGATGTCTCGGAGCGCGACATGATCGCCGCCGTCCGAGGCGAGGTCCTCGACATCGCGCTTGACCATGCGGTGATCGATGCGGCCGGCGTCGGCTACAAGGTGATGGCGACCCCCACGACGCTGGCCACCCTGCACCGCGGTGCCGAGGCCCGGCTGATCACCGCGATGATCGTGCGCGAGGACGCGATGACGCTGTATGGCTTCGCCGACGCCGACGCCCGCAATCTGTTCCTCACGCTGATCGGGGTCTCCGGGATCGGTCCGAGTATCGCGCTCGGCGCGCTGGCGATGTATGACGGTCCCACGCTGCGGCAGGCTATCGGCGATGGCGACGTCACCGCGCTGACCCGCATTCCCAAGGTGGGGAAGAAGACCGCCGAGTTGCTGGTGCTGACGTTGCGGGACAAGGTGGGGGCGGTGGCCGCGACCGGTTTCGCCTCGGCCGGCGGTCACAGTGTGCGCGGACCGGTCGTCGAAGCGCTCGTGGGTCTTGGCTTCGCGGTCAAGCATGCTGAGGAGGCTACTGACAAAGTGCTCGCCGATGACCCCGGTGCCAATCAGTCGAGCGCACTGCGCGCCGGGCTGTCCTTGCTCGGTAGGAAATAGTGGGCCGATTCGACGAGGCCGACCAGGAGGACGGCGATCAGCGTGAGGTCACACCTGCGCTGACAGTGGGCGAAGGCGACATTGATGCGAGCCTGCGGCCCCGGTCGTTGGGCGAGTTCATCGGCCAACCCCGCGTCCGTGAGCAGCTGCAGTTGGTGCTCGAAGGAGCCAAGAACCGTGGCGGCACCCCGGATCACATCCTGCTGTCCGGGCCGCCCGGCCTGGGCAAGACATCACTGGCGATGATCATCGCCGCCGAGCTGGGAACCTCGCTGCGCGTCACCTCCGGCCCTGCGCTGGAGCGTGCCGGGGACCTGGCCGCGATGCTGTCCAACCTGGTTGAGCACGACGTCTTGTTCATTGACGAGATCCACCGGATCGCGCGTCCCGCCGAGGAGATGCTCTATCTGGCGATGGAGGACTTCCGCGTGGACGTCATCGTCGGCAAAGGCCCCGGCGCCACGTCGATTCCGCTGGAGGTCGCGCCGTTCACGCTGGTCGGTGCTACTACCCGGTCAGGCGCCCTGACCGGTCCACTGCGTGACCGTTTCGGGTTCACTGCGCACATGGACTTCTACGAGCCCTCCGAACTGGAGCGGGTTCTGGCCCGCTCGGCGGGGATCCTCGGCATCGAGTTGGGCGCCGACGCCGCGGCCGAGATCGCCCGCCGATCACGGGGCACACCGCGCATCGCTAACCGTTTGTTGCGCAGGGTGCGCGACTACGCCGAGGTCCGCGCGGACGGCATCATCACCCGTGACATCGCCAAGTATGCGTTGGCGGTATACGACGTCGACGAACTCGGCCTGGACCGGCTCGATCGTGCGGTGCTCTCGGCGCTGACCCGCAGTTTCGCCGGCGGCCCGGTCGGGGTGTCCACGCTTGCTGTTGCCGTGGGGGAGGAAGCCGCCACTGTCGAGGAGGTGTGCGAGCCGTTCCTGGTGCGCGCCGGCATGATTGCGCGCACTCCGCGCGGGCGCGTAGCCACCGCTACCGCCTGGACGCACCTGGGCATGACTCCGCCGAGTGGGGTCGGTGGTCTGGGACAGTCCGGTTTGTTCGAATAATGGGAACGAGAGAAACAACGTAGGGGGAAGCATGGTCACCGCTGGTTTGATCGTCGCTGCATTAGCGGCGGTGTTACACGGCTACATCTTCGTTATGGAGTCAATCACCTGGACGTCGGCGCGAACCCGCGCTGTCTTCGGCACCACCAAAGATGAAGCCGAGACCACCCGGCTGCTGGCTTTCAACCAGGGCTTCTACAACCTGTTCCTGGCGGTTGTCACGGTGATCGGCGTGGTCGTGTTGCTCAGCGGCGCAACGGCGGTGGGTGCTGCGCTGGTGTTTGCCGGGGTGGGGTCGATGCTGGCGGCTGCCGTCGTGTTGCTCGCATCAGCGCCGGACAAGGCGCGCTCGGCGGTGACCCAGGGGCTTTTCCCGCTCATCGCGATTGTTCTGCTGGTGCTGGGTTTGACGCTATAGCGTCGCTGTTGTGATGTGGCGCCGGCTCGGCGTGGTGATGTCGGTGCTTGCCGTCGCTGCCGGGTGCGCCCGCAGTTCCGCTGACCCAGTCTCCGCAGCCCCCGGTGCTGTCGAAATTAGCGCGGGCCGCACGCTGTTCCTGAACTGCCAGGGGTCGGGCTCACCGACGGTGTTCATCATTCCGGGCCTGGGCAGTTATGCCGAAGTCTGGAACTATGTGGTCCCGCCCGACGACCCGACCTGGTCCTCGCCCTACGACGAGATCGAGCAAGCCTCTCTGGCACCCAGTTCCGAGGCGACACAGCCGGTGGTGGCTCGGACGACGCGAGTGTGCGCCTACGACCGGCCTGATACCCGTCCAGACGGCGAGCAGCAGTCCACCCCGGTGCCGCAGCCCCACCTCATTCAGCAGGACGTCGACGATGTGGTGGCGTTGATCACCGCTGCCGACCTCACCGGGCCGTTCATATTCGTCGCGCACTCCTACGGCGGGCTGCTCCTGGACCTCCTGGCCCGGCAGCGTCCCGACCTGGTGTCGGGGCTGGTATTCGTGGAACCGACGTCAGAGTTCCTGCCCAGGATCGGCAGCACGGCGCAGAACGCTGCCTTCTATTTGAGCGGACGCGAGGGGCGGGCGCCAGGTGAGGGCGTGTGGTTCGAGGACGCCTTCGCGGCGATCGACTCCGCGCCGCCGATGCCCAGGGTGCCAGTGGCAGTGCTCAGCGGCGACAGGTTTCCGCCGCCGGACCAGCTCACGCCGGACAACTACACGCAGGCCCAGATTCACCGCGCCAACGACCTGCT
>Ga0210003_1003552_pt1 | contig 12626 bp, 5 predicted proteins | sample LantaG_FD_182804 | JGI IMG/M metagenome (GOLD analysis project Ga0210003, IMG submission 182804) | Deep subsurface microbial communities from Baltic Sea to uncover new lineages of life (NeLLi) - Landsort_02402 metaG (SPAdes) (version 2) | ecosystem: Environmental > Aquatic > Marine > Oceanic >...
TCAGCGGCCTCAGGAACTCCACCTCGCGGACCACCCCGTCGCCCCCCCGGAACCTCCCGCGCCCGCCCGAGCCCGCCCGCAGCGAGAACTCGCGGAGTGCGACGGGCAGCCGCCGCTCGAGGACCTCCGGGTCGGTGATTCGCGTGTTGGTCATGTGGCTCTGCACCCCCGACGTGCCGTGCCAGCCGGGGCCCGCGCCGGCCCCGCCGGCCACGGTCTCGTAGTAACCGAGCTGGCCGTCGCCGAACGTGAAGTTGTTCATGCAGCCCTGCGACGCCGCCGCGGCGCCGAACGCCCTGAGGACGACGTCGGTCACGCGCTGCGACGTCAGCACGTTGCCCCCGACGACGGCGGCCCCGGCGCTCGGGGACAGGATCGACCGCGCCGGGATCTTGATCTCCACCGGCGCGAGGCAGCCCTGGTTGAGCGGGATGTCCGCGTCGACCATGGCCCGCAGGGCGTAGATCACGGCCGAGCTCGTCACCGCCGGGGGAGCGTTTGTGTTGCCGCGCACCTGCGGGCCCGTCCCCGCGAAGTCGAACTCGGCGGACCCCGTCTCTCGATCGACGGAGACGCGGAGGGAGATCGGCGTTCCGTCGTCCATGCGGTCGAGGGCGCGGACGACGACGACTCTGTCGTTCCCGTCGCCGGAAGAAGAAGAAGACAGAGGTTCCTCCTCCCCTCCCTCCTCCTCCTCCTTCTTCTTCTTCCTCGCCCTCTCCTGCTTCTCCGCCGTCTCCGCGGCAAACTTCCGCAGCATCGCCCGCACGGCCCCCTCGGCGTTGCGCTGAATGTGGCCCATGTAGCCCAACACCGTCGCCCTCCCGTGCTCTTCGATGAGGCTCCGCACGAGCGAGATGCCGCGCGCGTTGGCCGCGACCTGCGCGCGGAGGTCGCTCAGGTTGTCCGACAGGGCGCGAGTGCCTGCCCGCGTCAGGACCTCGGAGATCCCGGCCTCGTCGAACGCGCCGCCCTTCCTGACAAGCTTGAACGAGACGATGGCGGCCCCCTCCTGGCTGAGCGAGGTCGAGTGCGGGGGCATCGAGCCCGGGGTGGCGCCGCCGACGTCGGCGTGGTGGCCCCTCGACGCGACGAAGAAGATCGGCTTACTCCTCTGCCTCCGCCGCGGCCCTCCCTCCCCGCGTTCGTCGCCGCTCCCGCGGTCGTCCGACTCGAACACGGGCGTAATGACGGTGATGTCGGGCAGATGGGATCCCCCTGCGAGCTGCGGGTGGTTGGAGCAGAGGACGTCTCCCGGGGACAGGCCCTCGCCTTCTCCCCCGCGCGCGCCGCCGCCGCCTTCGCCTTCCCTTCCCCCGCTCCCGCCGCCGCCGCCGCGCCAGTGGCTCACCTGGTACCTCACGGCCTCGGACATCGCCCCCAGGTGCACGGGCAGGTGCGGCGCGTTCGCCACCAGCGACCCGTCCTCCCCCGAGAACAGGGCGCACGAGAAGTCGAGCCGCTCCTTGATGTTGACCGAGACCGAGGTGCGGGCGAGGACGCGGCCCATCTGCTCGGCGATGCCCATGAAGCGGTGCGAGAAGAGGGCGAGGCGGACCGGGTCGGGTGGGGAGGAGGAGGGAGGAGCGGGAGCGGCAGAGGCGGATTCGCCCTCGCTCTCGCCTCTGCCTTCGCCTTGGCCTTCGCCGTCGTCGTCGAACAGGTCGATGCGGACGCTGCCCCCCTGGACGACGACGGCCCTCGCCCGCGGCTCGACGACGATGGTGCAGGTCCCAGCGGAGAGCAAGGCCGGCCCGGGGACGCCCTGGCCTCGGAGGAGAGCGGAGAGCTCGAAGACCGGGGTGCCCTGCCGGCCGCCGGCGGAGAAGCACGCCGAGACGGTCGCCGCCGGCGGAGGGAGCGGTTCGCTCTCCCTCTCCTCCCATCCCTCGTCCCCGCCCTCTGCTTCTTCCTCTCCCTCGCCCACGGAGGAGGCGGCGGCGAGCTGCCTGCCGACGCTGCGCACCCTAAGGTCGTCGACGACGACGGCGCGCTCCTCGAGGACGAAACCAAACTCCCTGCGGTAGGCCCTGCGGAACGCGCGGGAGACCGCGGCGAGGTCGAGGCCGTGTGAAGAGGAAGAAGGAGAAGAAGGGGAAGAAGGGGAAGAAGGGGAAGAAGAGGCGGCCTCGAGGCGGACCATCACGGCGACGTCCGTGCCCTCGTACCGCAGGTTGAGAAAGCGCTCGCTGGAGATCGACGATGAGCGGGACCCGCCGAAGCCCTGCGCCCTGAGCTGCGCCTCGGCGCCGGACTGCAAGGCGTCGAGCCTCGCTCGGAGGCCTGAGGCGAGCGGCGAAGAAGGAGAGGCAGAGGCGTCAGAGGGGCCGCCGTCCTCCTCGTCTCCTTCTTCCTCTCCCTCCTCCGCAAACAGCACCGGCGGCAACACCGCCGCCGCGGGTTCGCGCGCCTCCACGGCAACGTCCGCGGCGGCGATGCCGACCGCCGAGAGCACCCCGGCGTGCCTGTGGACGAAGGCCGTTTTCATCCCCAGCGCGCGCGCGACGCCGCACGCGTGCTGCGCGCCGGCGCCACCAAAGACGGCAAGCACGTGCCGCGCCGCGTCGTGGCCCCTGGCCTGCGTCAGGGCGCGGATCGGGCGGCACATGGCCTCTACCGCGACGTCGACAAACCCCAAGGCGAGCTCGTCGATCGAGGACATCGGCGCCCTCCCGCGGAGCGCAGCGTCGGCGTTTACTTGCCCCAGGATTTCCGAGAGGGCCGCTCGGGACGCCCCGACGTCCAAGGGTTGGTCCTCCGTGCTCCCAAAGATGCGCGGGAAAAAGTCGGGCTGCAGCCTGCCCAGGACGACGTTGGCATCGGTCACGGCAGCCAACCCCCCGAGCTTGCGGTAGCACGCGGGCCCCGGGTGCGCGCCGGCCGACCCGGGGCCCACGGCGAGCATCCCGTGCTCGTACCGCAGCAGCGAGCCCCCTCCCGCGGCGACGGTGTTGATGTCGAGCTGCGGCGCGGCCAGGGTCACTCCCGCGGTCACGCACTCGTGCACGTGTTCGAAGCCGGTTGCGGAGGCGAAGCGCGAGACGTCGGTCGAGGTGCCGCCCATGTCGAAGCCGATGACTTGGTCGGGAGACGCTTTTACCATCGTCTTCCCTTTTGTTTTCGCTTTCTCGCCGCGCTCTCCAGAAGGAGGCGAAGACAGAGGACTAGCAACTCTCGAGTCCCTCGTGCCCCACTTGGTCGTGCGAGCGTAGCCCACGTACCCTCCGGCGGGCCCCGACAGCACCGCCAAATGGCCCGAGAACCGCGCCGCGGGCGCGAGGCCGCCGTCGGACTGCATGAACTGGACGTCGACGCTGCCGTCGGCGATCCCGGCGTCGAAGCCCGCGGTAAAAGTAGAGACGTAGCGCGCGATGGCGGGGGTGAGGTAGGCGTCAGCAGCCGCGGTGTGCGCCCGCGGGACGAGGCGGACCAGCCGCGCGACGGCGTGAGACATCGAGACCTGCGCGAAGCCGAGCTCGCGGGCGAGCGCGCCCACGAGCAGCTCGTGGTCCGGGAACACCGCCGCGTGCTTGAAGGCGATGGCGACGGAGCGGAACCCGCGCTTCAGAAGACCTTCGAGGTCCTCTCGAGCTCGGACCAGATCGGGAGGCCTGCGGACGAGCGCCGTCTCTCCCGTCGAGCACTCGACGAAGCGGACGACGGCGGGGTCGACCCCGGCTCGCAGGGCTTCCGCCTTCGCTTCCGCCAGGGCGCGGGCGTCTTCCCGTGCGGCGAGGTCGAGGTCAAGCCCGGCGCGTGCCCTGAGGGTCGACGGAGGCAGCAGCGGGGCTGAATGAGGCGAGTTGTCGTCGTCACCGTCGGCGGCGTTGCTGTTGTCGTTGTCGCCGTCGCCGTTTGTCGCCTTCCCCTTCTTCATGACATAGTTCAGCAGCGGCAGGCTCACGCACTCGTCCACCTCGACGAACTCCTCCGGGAGCACCCCAGGAGTGCGCACTCGCAGGTCGAAGATGTTGGGCCTGGCCTGGTTGCCGATCCTGAGCAGGTCGCGGAACCCCCTCGTCGTCAGCAGCGCGCACCTCTCTCCGCGGCGCTCGAGGAGCGCGTTGGTCGCGACGGTGGTCCCCATCCGTATCGCCGCGATCCGGCTCGTGTCCAGGGGCCTGTCCCGAGGGTGGCGGATGCCCGTCGCGCCCTCGAGGACGCGGCGGATCCCCTCGCGCGGGGCGTCGGGGTAGTTGGAGGGGTCCTCGGAGAGGAGCTTGACGACGACCTCGCGAGGGGGCGGTTGACGACGAGGTCGGGACTCGTCGGCGGCGTCGGCGGCGGCGGCGTCATCGGCTTCGATCGTCGCAAAGACGTCGGTGAAGGTGCCGCCCCTGTCGATCGCGAAGCGGAAAGTTCGCTTGGGAGGGTTTGACATGGTGGCCTGTGTGCTCCGGGAGAAGCCTTTGGGCGCAAGAGAGAAGAGAGAAAGCGCGAGGGCGCTGCTCTTTTCTTGATTGGTGCTTTTTTTTCTCCTTCCGCGGAAGTAAAAAAATGCGAGCGGGCGAGCTAGCCCGCTGCTCTCTCTCAAAATTTCGCTTCCACACCCCTCTCTCCCCGCCGAATGCGCAGCACTTCAACGCCTTTGCCGCAGCAGCAGCAGCGCGTCGGTGCTGCTGCTGCTGCTCCCGCTGCCGCCTCTGCCTCGAAGACGTCCGCGCCTGCGCCCATGGCGTTTTCCCTGCGTTCCGCCGCCAGAAGGGCGGCAGGAATCGTCGTGCAAGCTTCTTTGACGTCGTCGACGGCAACGGCGGCGGCGACGCCACGCGTCGTGGGCTCGTTCGCATCCTGCTCGGGGCACCTCGTTCGAGGTCTGTGTTTCGTGTTTTTTCAGTGCTTCGTGACAATTGAGATCAAAAACTCGACTGCTGCGTTAGAAAATCGTCGAATAGTACCCCGGAGAGAGCAGGAGAGGACGGAAACAAACAGCGTGGACGTGAATCAGCCCCGACGTCGAAACGAAAGGAAGAAGAAAACTCAACCTCGGCCTCAACTTCTCTCTCTCTCTCTCAACCTCTCTCGACAAACTACAGGCTCGCAACAGCGTTCGCCCTTCCACGCCGCTGCTTCCGTTGTCGCCGCTTCTTCCGCCCCGACGTCACAATCAGAGGCAACGAACAACGCGACCTCCTCCAAAATCGACCACCCTTCTCCGCTCCCGGGAGCAGAGATCAGGCGACGCTTCCTGTCCTTTTACGAAGCCAAGGGACATACCAAGCTCCCTTCCTCTTCGCTGATCCCGGAGGACCCCACGGTGCTGCTGACCATCGCCGGCATGCTCCAGTTCAAGCCCATTTTCTTGGGCCAGGCCCCTCGCCCCAATGGCGGGACCGTCCCTCGCGCGACCACCTCCCAGCGCTGCATCCGGACCAACGACATCGAAAACGTCGGCGTCACCGCGAGGCACCACACCTTCTTCGAGATGCTCGGCAACTTCTCGTTCGGGGACTACTTCAAAAAGGAAGCCATCGCGATGGCGTGGAAGCTTTCGACCGAGGAGCTGGGCATCCCGGCGTCCCGGATCTGGGCCTCGGTCTTCAGGGACGACGACGAGGCGGCAGAGGCCTGGAGCGACCCGGCGATTGCTGGTCTGCCTCCGCACCGGGTGCAGCGCCTGGGCGAAGAGGACAACTTCTGGGCCGCCGGCCCCACGGGGCCCTGTGGACCCTGCTCCGAGCTCTACTATGATTTGCACCCGGAGCGTGGCATCGAAGGCGCTGACTTGGCCGACGACTCCCGCTTTATCGAGTTTTACAACCTCGTCTTCATGGAGTCAAACAGGGGCGCCGACGGCAAGCTTGTGCCACTGACGGCGAAAAACATCGACACGGGGATGGGCCTGGAGCGCGTCGCGCAGATCCTGCAGGGCGTACCCAACAACTACGAGACGGACTTGATCTACCCGCTGGTCGAGGCCGCGGCCGGGGTGGCCGGGATCGACTACAGGGCCAGCGCCACTGACGAGAAGACCAGGACGTCGCTGAAGGTGATCGGGGACCACGCGAGGGCCGCAGCGCACCTCGTCGCCGACGGCGTGACGCCCTCCAACGTTGGGCGCGGGTACGTGCTGCGGCGCCTGATCCGCAGGACCGTGATGAAGGCGAGGCTGCTGGGGGTGAAGGGCGGGAAGGGCGAGCCTTTCCTCCTGCCTCAGCTCGCGGCGGTGGCGGCGGAGATCGCGGCGGCGGCAGAGGACTCGACGCTCCCGGGATCCCTGGCTCGCGTGCAGGCCGAGCTCTCCAGGGAGGAGGAGCGCTTCTCTGCGACGCTCGATGCCGGGGGGAAGCTTCTTAACGACGCTCTGAACGCGCTCGAGAAGGAGAGGGGAGGAAAAGAGGGGCAGCAGCAGCTCGTCTTACTGGGAGCGACGGCTTTCGAGCTCTACGACACGTTCGGCTTCCCCCTCGAGGTCACGCAGGAGGTCTGCGCAGACAGGGGGGCTACGGTCGACGTTGCCGGGTTCGAGAGGGCCATGGGGGACCAGCGCACGCGCTCGAAAGAGGGAGCCAAAGTCGTCGACTTGACGGCCGCGGCGTCGCTCGGAGGGCTCGCGGCCGAGGTCGGCGCGACGCGCTTTGTCGGCTACGAGAGCACCGAGGCAGCCGGGTGCACCGTGAGGGCTCTGCTTTCGGTGGCGAATGCTACTGGATCTGGCTCTGACGACGACGAAGACGTCGACGACGAGGCCGCGATCGCGGCCCCTTCGGGCGCCGAGCGCCTCTCGTCGGCCTTGGTGGGGACGGTCGTCGACGTCGTCCTCGACGCGACGCCGTTTTACGCCGAGGGCGGAGGCCAGGTCGGCGACGCCGGCGAGCTGAGCTGGGCAGGAGGAAGCGGGAAGGCCGTCGTCCTCGACACGCGTCGCGCTGCCGGAGGCGCCGTCTCGCTCCACCGGTGTCGAGTGACGAGCGGGGAGCTCTCCGTGGGCACCACCGGAGGAGAAGGAGCGGTCGTCGTCACCGCCCGGGTCGACCCGAGGCGCCGCTCGGCCGCGGCGGCGCACCACACGGCGACGCACCTGCTGCAAGCCGCGCTCAAAAGCGTCTTGGGCGAGGACGTCGGGCAGCAGGGCTCCCTGGTCCAGCCCGACAGGCTCCGCTTCGACTTCAACCTGCCCCGCGGGATGGAGCCCGAGGAGGTCTCGCGCGTCGAGGCCCTCATCAACGGCTGGGTGAGCGAGGACTCGGCGCTGCAGACCGAGACGATGCCCCTGGCCGCGGCGCGCGAAAGGGGCGCGGTCGCTGCCTTTGGGGAGAAGTACGACACTTCTGGGGTGCGCGTCGTGGACGTCCCCGGGGTCTCCATGGAGCTCTGTGGTGGGACGCACGTGCGCTCCACGGGCCAGATCGGGGGGTTCAAGGTGCTCTCGGAGTCGGGCGTCGCCTCGGGCGTGCGGCGCGTCGAGGCCGTCGTCGGCGGCGCCCTCGTCGAGCACCTCAACGCCGTTGACGCCGTCGTCCGCTCACTGAGCGGGTCCCTGAGCGCCAAGCCCAGCGAGCTCCCGGCGCGCGTCTCTGCCCTGCAGGAGGAGCTCAGGGCGGCGCAAAAGGAAGTGGCCGCGCTGAAGTCGCAAGTCGCGGCGGCCAAGGCGCTCGACCTCGCCTCGACCGACGCCGTAGTCCGTTCCGGCAAGGGCACGTTTTTGGCGGCGCGCCTCGACGGCGTCGAGGGCAAGGCCCTGCAGGAAGCCGCCGCGGCGCTGCTCTCCAAGCTCGACGCGGACCCCGCTGCCGTGTTTCTGATCTCGGCGAGTGATTCGGGAGCTGTCATGGCCGCGGCGGCTTCCGCTGGGGCCGTGAAGTCTGGGATCATCAACGCGGGCAAGTTTGTCGGCGGCGTGGCAAAGATTTGCGGTGGCGGGGGCGGCGGCAAGCCCAATATGGCCCAGGCTGGTGGAAAGGACGCGTCTGCGGTCCCGAAGGCACTCGAGAGTGCGAAGGAGCAGCTCGCAGAGGCGTTCAAGTGAAGGAGAAGAGGAGAGAAAGAGAGAGAGAGAGAGTTTTCATTTTTTTTGGTGGTCGTGTAAGCTCGCACCCTGTCGTTCACAGTTCTTTGTTTCGAACAAATAAATCACTCCCTCTCTCTCTCTGTATCTCTCACTCTCTAGAATCGAAAGTGTTGGTGAAAAAATAGGCAATGAAGTTGTTGTCGTTTGTTTGTTTTTTTGCTTTTGTCTCTCTCTCCCCTTGTCCAAAAAAATAACTCGAAATAAAGAAAAGAAAATCACTGCACCGAGCTCAACAGGCCGCTTCCATCCAGCTGGGCCACCACCTCCCACCCGACGCCCTTCTCCGCGTAGAGGGGCTTACCCCCGGCGATCTCCATGTGCCTGCGGTCGAGGATGCGGTCGAGGTCCTCCTCGGACACGGCGGCGGACTGCGGCAAGTCCTCGAGCGACGCGTCGGATTTCAGCAGCTCAAGGAGCTCGTCGGCCGACATGCCCGTGCCTTTCACCGCCTCCGCAGAACTCGAGCCCGCACCGCCGCCGCTGCTGCTCTCCGAGTGCAAGAACGCGCCCTTCTTGATGACCAGCCTCTCCAGGGCCATCTTGGAGTTGGCCCTGCGGAGCATGTTGCCCTCGACAGAGTGCGCGGTTGCGAGCCTGAAGACGAGCACGGGCCTCTGCTGGCCGATGCGGTGGCAGCGGTCCATGGCCTGGAGGTCGTTGTGCGGGTTCCAGTCCGAGTCGTAGATGATGACGGTATCCGCGGCGGTCAAGTTGATGCCTAGGGGGTGGGTGAAAGAGGCGCGGAAGGAGGGGAAAGGAGGGGAAAAGTGAGCAAGAACGTGTTTTTGAGGCTTCTATTATCCAAAATGGGATCAATTTCCTCTTTTGAGGCATCGAGCGTACGCAAGAGATGCTTGGGCATCTCTCAGAGGAAGAATCGGAGCAAAAGTTGACGCGGAAGGGGTCGGAAAGGGGCGAAAATTGTAAAAAGTTGAGAAAAACGCACAGTTTTTCCGCGCCTTTCCGCTTGTGTCACCCTAAACGCCCTCAACGACGCAAACACTGCTCTGAACACCAAAAATTCGACCTCCTCTTTCACTCACCCAACCCCCCCGCGCGCGTAGAGAGCAAGAACGCGAACACATCGGGGTCGGTGTTGAAGCGTTTCATGGCGGCCTGGCGGTCCTGCCACGAGATGTTGCCGTCAATGCGGCAGGCCTGCACCCCGAGCTGGTCGAGGTAGGCGTCCACCAGGTCGAGCATCTTGGTCATCTGCGAAAAGATGAGCACCTTGTGCCCCCCGGCGCGCAGCTTGGTGAGCAGGCGGTCCATCAGGGCCATCTTGCCGCACTGCTCGACCATCTGGGCGGGCGTGGGGAAGAAGGGCGAGTCGTCAAACGCCGAGGTGATGAGGTCGGGGTGGTTAGCGACTTTCCTCATCTGCATGAGCACGTTGTTGAGGGCCGTCGTGGATCCCCCGCGGCCGGTGGCGCGGCCGAGCTTGGCCATGACGGCCTGGATATTTATTTTGGGGGAGCGAATGGAAAAATAAGAGAGGAGGGAAATCAAGGTGAGTTGAGAGTCGACTAGAGGTTGTGCACCCGCTCGCTCAAGCGAGTTGATTTTTCCGCGCCGAAAATTCGAAAACGCCGCTGTTCGACCGAGAAGTTGCTGCTGCCGCTCTTGAGCACCTCCGAACAACGCGAACACGTCCTGCGATAATTAAAACATCAGAACTTACCATCAGGGTCTTGTCGCGGAGCTGGTCGTTGAGCTCGCGCTGCTTGTCCGACATCGGAGCGTAGAGCACGAGCTCGGTTTTCGCTGGGAGCGAGGTCTCCACGTCGGATTTGATCCGGCGGAGCAGAAAAGGCCTGCGAGTTAGTACGGGAGACGGGGTTGAGCGTACAGGCGTGCGTAGCCGGAAAGCGGAACAGGGCGGAATGGAAACAAAGAGAAGGGAAATGCGGCGCATTGATATTGCAGAGCATTTGGGGCGCCGCGAGCTCGTGCGGAGGATGCGATGCTCGTGCGACGCACTGATAAAGCTCGATAACAAAGCTGCGGCGCAGGGCGAGCAGCAGAACGCCGCACGTTGTGCATTCTGCGTCGCAAGCTCGCAGATCAGAATTGAGGGGTGCTCGGTTCTTGGTGCGCGTTCGCCGCACTCTTTCCATTCTAATCATAACCAACAGCGCACGTTGCGGCATGGGGAAATGCGTGCGAAAAACGCGAGAACAAGCCAGGCAAGATCCGGGGCGCAAATGCATTCCACAGAAATGCGCCCAACTCCGCATTTTCTAACAACCAAGAGCTCTCGTTGCGCATGCGGCGCACCAAAAGAGCTGCTTCAGCTCTACGGCGCAACGACGGCGAGCAAAGAAGCGCGAAAGAGGGCGTACAGAGCAGCATGCCCGACAAGTGGCCCTCGCCAAATCGTCGCAAGGGGCACTGTGCGCGAGCATTTCTCTCTGTGGCGCTCTGCGTCGCAAGTAACAATCACAGGCATTTCCTTCGTCGCAAAAAAAGGGACGAACAGCGCTCCCGAGCATTGAAACGGAAAATTCGAGCCCGAGGACGACGTATGCGCATCGCGTTTTGAACCTTAAGGTCGCAGTAAAATGAGATCTCTGCGACGCAGCTATGTCTCTTGGGTCGCGTGCGTTGCACCAGCCCGGACGAGAACGAGTGCGGAGGAGTGGATGAGCCCATTAGGCAAAGTCGCCCCGATCTCTCAATGACCGCATTCACCGTTTCTGCGCACTCGCACGCTGTTTTCCTCAAAGCTTCGAGCAAAAAGCATATGCGCCGTGTACCGCAAGCGCGATGCACGCACGGCGGAGAGAAAAAGAGTGCGAGCAAGTAGGCCTTGCGATTTTTGGGGGCTCGATTGCTGCTCAACTCGACTTGCTCGTGTCGCCGCCACTTCAGTCACTCCCAACTCAAAAAACTCAAGACTCCCTCGACTCCCCGACCAACTCCCCCCGCTTCGCTGTCCTTGCTTTCCAACCCCCCGAGGCGCATCAGTAAGACTCCTAGAGCACGTCAGAAGCGAAAACAAGCCCTGGGCGCGACTCGATTTTTTGGGGTCGAGAAAGCAACCTCGTCGCCGCCAAGGGCTCGAGAGCGACAACGACAACGACGACGACGCCCCGCACTCTTTCCCAACTCCCTCTCAATTCTCTCTTCTCTCTCTCTCCACCCCTCTCGCCCCACACTTACTTCAGAATCGAGTGCAGCTTGCTGACGACCTTGGAGCGCTGCTCCTGCGCCAGAATCTCCTTGTCTCCGCCCTCCTGCCCGACAGCAGAGAAGTCAAACCACGACTCAAAGTCAGCCAGAGACCCAAAAATGTCGGGCAGCAAAAAGTTGAGCAACGACCACAGCTCCGAGAGGTTGTTTTGCAGCGGCGTGCCCGTCAGCAGCAGCTTGTTGGCCGTCGGGATCGTTCTTAGCTCCCTCAGCAGCCTGCAGTTTGCGTTCTTCAGGCGGTGGCCCTCGTCGACGACGATGTACTTCCACTTGTACGAGGCCAAAAACTTGGCGTCGGCGAGCACGATTTCGTACGAGGTGACGACTATGGGGAAGTTGGGCCCGGCCTTGACGGCCCCGGAGCCCATTCTGCTCGCCCGAAGAGCGGAACGCTCGTCCTTGGAGCCGTGGTAGAGCACGACGGGGATCGAGGGGGCCCAGCGCTCGACCTCTGCAACCCAGTTGGGCAGCGTCGAGAGTGGGCCGACAATCATGAAGGGCCCGTGGACGCCCTTGGAGCGCAGGTGCGAGAGGAAGCCGATGGTCTGCACGGTCTTTCCCAGGCCCATCTGGTCGGCTAGGATGCCGTTGAGCCCGTTCTGGTAGAGGGAGATGAGCCATTTGACGCCTGAGAGTGGGAGGAGGTGGAGGTGGTGGTGAAGGAAGAGGTTTTTTTGAGTGTTTTCCGGGCTTTGACGTGCAAGTTTTTTGGCAAATTTCGCACTAAAACGCCGATTTCGACCCTTGCCGCCCCTTCAATCGCTTTTAAACCACTCCAGACATTTGCCCAAGAGTAAGTGCAAGAGTGGGGGGCGCGAGCGAAAAGCCCGGAACAATGAAGAATAGTTGTTTGCGACAATTTCGGGCACTGAACCGCCGATTTCGACCTCTTGCACCCTCTTCTGTAGATAAATTCCCTCTCTTACCTCGCAGCTGGTAGTCGCGGAGCTCGCCCTTGATGAGCGGGAGCAGCTCCTGCGTGGGCGAAAGGCCTTCGGCGCTCCTCTTGCGCTTTTTGGCAGCGTCAGCGGCGGTGGCGGTCGCTGCAGCATCGGCAGAAACAGCTCCAGCAGCGCCGCCCTTGCCAGCCTTTTTGCCCTTCTTGCCGCCACCTCCAGCAGCAGCAGCAGCAGCAGAGGCCTCGGTGGCGGCCTCAGCCTCGGTCTTCTGCTCGATGGAATCCATCTGCTCCGACAAAAACTTGGTGTAGAGGTCGGTCTGGTTGAGGAGCTTGTCGAGCTCGGCGGCGCGGCTCTTGGAGAGCGTGGCCTCTGCCAGCGGGTGGGCGTTGGAGGCGGCGGCGGCAGCAACCTGTTGTTGAGGTGTTTCGTTGTGTCGTCGCGTGAAGAAGAAGAGAGCGGCGTTCTTTGCTGGTGAGCTACGAGCAAGTGGACAGGGAAGCGGGGGGGGGCGGGGGGCAAAG
>Ga0210003_1003553_pt1 | contig 12625 bp, 11 predicted proteins | sample LantaG_FD_182804 | JGI IMG/M metagenome (GOLD analysis project Ga0210003, IMG submission 182804) | Deep subsurface microbial communities from Baltic Sea to uncover new lineages of life (NeLLi) - Landsort_02402 metaG (SPAdes) (version 2) | ecosystem: Environmental > Aquatic > Marine > Oceanic >...
AATAAGCCTTCTTCTGAGAGAATCGTACAAAGAATCGCCACTGTCGCCGTTAGAGGCATCCGACTATACCTTAAAACACAAGGTATTCGAATAGAACAGTGTAGTTCGGACTTTATCTCCTGTCTAGATCCTAATATTATTCCTGAGGAAGCGGCTGTTGACTTTCTAGAACACCTTTTTCCTGGCGGTAGCTGCTTTTCTACTACTAATGACCTAAGCAAGGACGATAGACAGACTTTGAATCGTCTCTTTAGGGAAGAGAAGTGCCGTTTAGTGCTAGGAATACAGCGGCTTATGGCACACTTTCTGCGTTTGTTCCCTTATATTGGGTTAGGACAGCCTATTGATGTTGGTGCGGAGGAGTTTAGGCAGTTCTTCGGCATACACATCCGGGGAGCAACGGCTTTGCGTCGTCTTATTATGCCTACGGTCTCTGTAGTTAATGCGGAATACATTCCTACGGTAAAGCGACGGTCTTATCGGATAGATCCAGAGGTCATCATTTCCTATGGTTTCATGGATGTTGATAGGATTTTGCCCAGTGAGACTGAGATGGCTGAATCGCTAGGTGATGGGAATACTTGGGAAATGATAAAGAGATATACCCGGACCTCATTAATCAAATTTAGGTCTCGCCCTCTAGCTGAAGATTTTTGGAGTAGGTGTATAGACAAATCGACAGCTAATGAGAAAAATAAAAGAAAGCGTGAAATATCGGAATTTCTAGAAAAGATAGATAGCCAGTTAGGGGTGACCAATGGCGTTATTACAAAACTCGAAAGCCGTTCCACAGGTGCTCAAGTCCAGGGATGATCGAATTTCTATTCAGATCACTAAGGACGTAGTATCTAAGGCTATATACCCTCACTGCGATTTTTCCTTGATTGATATGCCTATCTCTGAAGTAGTCGCAGCTGAGTTGTTTTCTAAGCTCTATAAGTCGCAAAGGAACAACCATTGTACCCTTGTGTTTTCTCGTCAGCCTCGTAAAACTAGATTGCGGGCAATTGCCAACATTCTAGAGGCTGAATCGGTAGGTTTTAAGTTTCATGATCAGATAAGTATCGTTTCTCAGGAACCCTATAAGAGTGTTCCGAGTAATCTGACCCCTGTTGGGGAAGTGGCCTTCCTTATGACTAAACAGGCTGATGTCAATAAAGATGCTACATCATGGTTTAATCCTGAATTTGGCAATGCCACAAATGTGTGGGATGTGACTCCTCAAGAGGATGAGAGCATTTCCACTACAGTCAGTCGTCACTTTTGTCTTGAGATAGGCTATCTTATTGCTAATTGCGCTAGTCCGTTGATATGCAGGAGATTCCTGGTATTACAGACACTTGAACCCGGTCATGTTGAGTTTGCGGTGAAAGCAAACATGGCTCTTCACGGGGTCACTGTTGACGAATTGAGTGCGAAGCGTATATTAAGGTACTATAACAGCAAGTTTTGTAGTTAAGGAGTTGGTTGTGAAAGAAATTCAACATGGTACTGAAGCTAGAAGTCGAGCAGTTGACGCTTTGAATGAAATCTCTAAAGTGGTCGCGTCAACGGTTGGCCCAGCTGGGCGTCCGATTCTCTTGTCACGAGAAACATCGGCGGTGAGCAGCACTGTCTTTCATACGAAAGATGGAATTACCGTATTACGAGAATTGGCGTACACCGATCCTGTGAAAGATGCTGTCCATAAGATTGCAATCCAAGCTACTGCCGATACTGTTATGAACTCTGGGGACGGACCACAACCCTTGTATAGCAAGGTTCTTACTCCGGCAGGTTTCGTTGAGATGAAAGATGTCCAGGTGGGAATGGAAATTTGCGGCACCAACGGAACTATCCAGAAAGTATTGGGCGTTTTCCCTAAAGGGGAAAGAGAGATATTTGAAGTTTCGTTCTCAAATGATCGGATAGTCGAATGCTGTGAGGATCATCTTTGGACAGTGACTAGGGCCACTAACAAGTGTCCATTACAGACTAAGGCTACGAAAGAACTGTTCCGTGATTATGTGACTTATAAAAAGAACGGCAATGTGCAGCACAGATATTTTACGCCACGTACTATCGTGGAATTCATGGAAAATGAAGAACTCCCGCTAGATCCTTATTTGGTGGGGGTGCTGTTAGGAGATGGTTCGTTAAGTGGTAGTGGCTCTATAGAAATATGGCTAGGGGCTAAGAAAGAACATGTCATCAGTAAACTTAGACTACCCGAAGGACTTTCTTTAACGTCTACCTTCGTTTCTTCTAAAAATGCCTTCAGGGTAAAGATAAAAGGGACAGACACAGAAGGAAGAACAGCCCATGATCTTGTGAATCGCATGGGACTGCTTGGTACGCTAAGCGGAACAAAGTTCATACCAAGGTCTTATCTCTATTCATCGCAGGAAAGTCGAGTTAAACTTCTTGAAGGCATGATAGATACTGATGGTCACATCAATAAGCGAGGCGCAATCGAATTTAGCAGCGTAAGTAAGGAATTAGCTTACGATTTTGTGGAACTTTGCCGTGGTTTAGGAAAAACGGCTAGTATTCGACTTCATGACAGAAAATCGTCTGATAAATCCTACTCAATGAAATCTATCTATCGGGTCAGTGTGACAAAAGGCCCGAAATATGGGGATAAGATTGAGAAAATCGTAGCTACCGGCAGAATGACCCTCATGCAATGCATAAAGGTCAGCAATCCTGATAACTTGTACATAACTGATGGATATATAACAACTCATAACACCACATCGACCCTTATTATGGCGGCTGCTTTTGCTAATGCCCTTCTTGCCGAGAACGATAACGATACAGACAACACCAATGTCCAAGAGAGAATTCGGAAATACCGGGCTGAAGTATCTAAAGCAATCGAGTATATCGAAAAAGAAGCAGTCAAGAGTCGAGAAGCAGAAAGAAGCGTAGCCCTTACTTCTTCAAATAGAGACGAAGAATTGACCGAGCAGGTGCTCAAGGCTATCGGTGAGACTTCTGCCTATGGTACTGTTGTTGTTGAGAAAAACCCTATGGTTAAGGAAAAGTATAGGGTCGATAAAGATTACGGATATCAGGCTGGCTCTGGGTATAGCTATAACGTTACTCTTGGAATTTCTGTTTCCGATATCGCAGTAAACAATGGCGAATTCACGATGGATAACTCGTTTATCATCCCCTATAATGGTAATCTGACACAGGTTGCACAGATTTCTCCTATTTTGGACAAACTCTTTGTAGCCAATCAGGATGCCGGGGGATTCAATGCCCTTATTGTTTGCTATGAAGTCAGTGATGACATCGTTAATCAAATCATTGTCGCCAATCGCAAAAACCCTGGTGTCAAAATCTTTATTAGTAAAACTACTCCCACTGCTGAGGTTAATGGACCGTGGAACCAGCTTAATGATATTGCTGCGTTTTCCGGAGCAGGTATTGTGGACGCTGGTTTGGCTAGTCGATGGGAAATTGGAGACGCTGGAATCGTTAAAACTGTTCGTGTTGGCCCTTATAAGACTTTCATTTCCGGACTTCCCGGACATAACTGGGTAGTCAAGAGGGCTGAACAGAACAAAGAAGCGGTTGCTCTTGCTCCGACGCAACTTGACAAAGATATAATCTCCTCTAGAAACGCGTCCTTAACTGGCGGGTTGGTCAAGTTGGTTATTGGAAGCGGGTTACCGGGAGATATCCATGAAATCGCAGATAGAGCAGATGATGCAATCAGGGCTTCTCAGGCTTGCCGACGTTCTGGGGCATTACCTGGATGTGGTCTGTCTTTTGTCAGGGCAGGTTTTCTTGCTAATGTCTCCGCTCCTATTCTGAATGCTCTAGGAAGCGTGTATAGCCAGATAACTAGCAACTATGGTCTCAAGGTTGCTTTGAGCGACCGAGTACCAGAAGAGCGTGAGTGCGTTGCTATTATTGGTGACGAGCGCAAGACTGGTGATTTCCTTGAGTTAGGGGTAGCCGATTCTTTTGAGACGGTCAAAAGCGTTATTATGAACGGGTTTAATCTTGGCTCTATGATTGCTAATCTTGGTGGCTATTGCCTTGTTGCCGATCTAGATGATATCCGCAAGACCCAGCTTCTTAAGAACGTTATGGAAATTTGAAATATACAAACAGGATGTGTTGTCATAATGCTAGTAGTGTTCAACTTACTTTGAAGAGGGAATGGCTGTGACAACGTATTCGGTTCAACCATTGAACTACATCAACGAGAACCTGTTTACGGAAATTCCCAATTGGGAGATTCCTCACGGTCAGGCTTGTACTCTCTATTTTCAGTTGATGATCAATGATGCTCTGGGTGCTAGGCGGTTTCTACCTCCGGTATCTAGTCAGGTTAAGCTTCAGTTCGTGAGTTCTCGACCCCCAACGATTGGTTCTGCATCTACTAATATTAGTAAGTTTGCAGCTCAGATTCTGCCGTCAGCAGATAAGTCGTTGTATCAAGTCGTACTTATGCCAACGGAAACTTCTAAGATCATCACGGGAGGAGTGCAACTGATCGTAACGATCAACGGCTCAGAACTAACTTTTAGCCTGCCTTACATGGTGAAAAAGTTAAGGTCAGAGCCGGGTTTTTAGCCCGTTGAAGGAGTTTGCTGGATATAATCGCTTTTAGTAACTTTATCTGCTTTCTTAAGGAAGGGATTTGATATGACTTCTCCTCTGTTTACAAAGATTTTTCAGTCCGTAGAGGAAAATCTGTACAACATCGGCTACACAGGCAAGGCTAAACGCAAATGGTTTGGTGATATTGCTGCTAGCGGATCTACACAGATTGGCAACATTGTTCCCGTTGCTGCTTGCCTCATGAACTTCACTGACGTTGCGTATCCTACGACTACGGACCTAGCGTTTATCGCTGTTTTCCGTAATGACGAGGTTGCGGGTATTTCATGGCCAAAGGCTATGACTACACAGCTACACGCATACGAGCAGTTTGCTCAGGCTAGTGGTTTCGTGGACCTGTTCTTCGAAACTCCAGCTTATGGTGCTGCTACTCCTGACGCAACTGACATTGCAATGAACAAGTTCATTGCAGACGTTATGCACATCTTCCGTGGCCAGTTCGGTGTTCGCGTTCGCGTCCACTTCACTGACAAAGCAGACGTTGTGACTATTGCAGGCGTGGACGGTAAAGACCAGGCAGCTGAAACTGCAATCACGATCACTGAGATGGGAACATTCCTACCATATGGACGTATTGCGGCTGCTGGCGAACTAGCTTAATAGCTAGTTCGTCCGCCCTACTACTTTTATGGAGGATGATCAAATGTCAGACATTACTGGTCGCGATAAAACATATCTGGATAACTTCCACAAGACTCAGCCTGGACTGACTTACTCAGGTCAGATGGGATCGAATAGTTATCCTGATGGCGTAAAAATTGGTACGCTCTTAGAAAAAGCAATGTCTTCAGTAGCAGTGTCTGCTGATTGGACATTTAGCGTTCATGGTGGTGCAGTTACTCCAGATATTGATCTGGGTGCGGTAATTCCCGCAGGCGCTATCATTACCGCTGTTTACACCTACGTACTCTCCGCTTGCACAGCGGCTTCAGAGTTTGTAGTAAAAGCAGGGTCATCTGATCTGTGTACAGTTGCTGATGCATCTGCTCTTGCTGGAGTTGAGCTTCAAACAACGACTCTTACTCAGGTTAGTGCAGATTCTAAACTTTACTTGAACATTAATACCACAGCAGCCACCGATGGCTCTGTGCGTATCATTGTTCAGTATTTTAATCCGTAAGAGGTGGGCTAATGGCAGAGTTTGTGAAAGAAGGGGGTACGGATCTTGAGGCGCTCCTAAAGTCTCTAGACGCTGACCTTGATGAAATCGCTACGTTAGCCAAATCAGTGCTTCAGTCCCAACCAGTTGCTAAAGCTGACGATGAAGAGGGCGAAGAAGGCGATGCAGATGCTCTGCCTGATCAAGCTCAAGATTTGGTTCATGCGGCTGATGAAGGTGGTGATACGGATACGCTAGAGGCTTATGCTCAGAAACTTTCTGAGGAAGAGCTGAATTCTATCCTGACTGCACTGATGGATGAGTACGACGCTAGAACTGGAGAACCTAATGAGTCCGGCATCCCGCAAGAAGCTGCTCAAGATGTCCAAGAAGCTCCTCAAGAAGCTCAAGAAGGGCAAGAAGGTCAAGATCAAGTAGGGAATCCCGAGGATATGGAGAAAATGGGCGGTCTGCCCCCTCCAGGAATCGGTGGCGCTGGCATGGTTGATCCTATGCTAGGAAAGGAAGGCGACCTTCCTCCTGAGACTGATCCGATGGCTGACCCTATGGGTGGCGGTGCTCCAGAGGGCGACATGGGTATGGACCCTGGAATGGGCGCTGAAGGCGATATGATGCCTCCAGAAGGTGACATGGGCGGCGAAGCTCCAATGAGTGAGCAAGAAATTCTTCAGGCAGTGAGTGAGCTTTCCCCTGAAGAGCGTCAACGCCTTATTAACGCTCTGCAAAACGTTGAAGCCGGTGTGGCTCAGAAATCTCTGAAGCTGCCAGCTAAGGCGTTGAGCGATAAAGAAGCAGATGGTGGTGAGGAGAAATCTTCGGTGGCCCTGGCTAAGTCACTGGAAGCGATTTCTGCGCGTCTTACTAAAATCGAAAAAGCTAATCAGGAGTTGCTGAGAAAATCAGCTGTAAAACCTTCTGTTCCATCAACTCCTAAAGAGGACCGTCCAGTACGAAAGTATGCGGATGTGAATTCTCAAGTGAAAGTGTTGGAAAAGTCCGAAAATAACGAGAGCAAGTTGTCTGGGATGGAGTTAGCTAACTGGCTGATTGCTGAACAGAGAAAAGGCAATCGTCTTGTAAAATCCATACTAGTGACTAGAGCTAACCTAGCCAAGTCCGAAGAGGACGTCACTGGTCTTTACAAGGAACTCAATACGCTGGGAATACTTCCTCCTCGCAAATAAGCAGAAATGCTTATCACAATTCCCCTCCACAGCCCGGAGCCTATTAAGAAATTAATAGGCTCTTTGCATTGTCAGCCGCAACTCTTTTTGGTATGCTTGCATAAACAAGTGAGAAAAGGTGGGTATATGTTTTTGGAAAGTGATGTCTTATCGCAGTTCAAGTGTGACCAGTGTGGGCGAGTGACCATGGAGTTTGGTACTCCAGTCTGTTGTTCCGTTTGCGGTGGGCTATTGGTCAGCGATAACCGTATTACTCCCCCTGTAATGACTTCTTTTGGCATGAATGGTAATGTTTATGATTCATTGGAATCAATTAAAGACGATGTAGATGTAGAAGTGGAAAGAGTAGAGGTTAATAAGGACCTTGTAACAGCTGAGAAGTTGAGGAGGGGTATTAATGTCACAGGAGAATGAGACTACGCCAATTAGACCGAAGTTTGACGCTTTGTTTTACAAGGCGGCGTTGCTTAGGCTAATTCTTGAACCTCATCTGTGTGTGAGATTTAAGGACTATCTTCATGAGCAGTTATTCGATACCGGTGATGGTAATGGTTCATTACGAACTATTGCTAGGGTGCTTCTTGAGTGGATTCGAACTAGTAGTGAAACCCCTACGGTTGAAGGGATATGGGGTAGGCTACAGCTTCTGCCTGATGGTGAGGCTAGGGAATCTACCATTTCAGTATTCAACCAGCTAAGAACTGACGAGGAATTGCACAGGTTCAGCCAGTCCGATCAGGTGTTTAGGACATTCCTTCAATGGCTTAAGGCTACTGCCTTTATTAAGGAATTCCCTAGAGTTAAGGAGAAATTTAACTCCGGTTCATTCGATCAAGCCTATGACAATTTAGAGAAGACCCTTTTAAGTATTAAGGGCATTTCTCTTGATGATGTTGAGGATGCCGACTGGGGAAGTTCGTTAGATTTTCTAGAAACAGAGAGTATGAGAGCCGATCGCAAATTCCACATCGGTATTGAGGATTTCGACCTTCAATCAGGTTTTGAACCGCAAATGCTTGGATTATTTGTCGCTGGCACCGGATCTGGTAAGACACAAATGTCTGTCCACTTAGTAAGAAAGGCTATTGAACAGCAGAAACATATTTATCTTGCGTGTGTTGAAGATCGCAAGGTTACTATTTTACGCCGTATTTACTCGTGCCTAACGGGTATCCCTATGGATGAGATCAAGCGACTTTGCGACATGACTCCTGAAAATAGAAAGAAGATGTATAAGGCAGCGGAATCTCTTGCTAAATATGTCACAGTCGAGTTCATGTATGGTGTGCCTTTGGACTTCATCTTATCTAGAGTTAAGGAGCATCAAGCTATTAGACGGTCTAAGGGCATCCCCCCCTATGAGGTTATGGTTATAGACTATCTTCAGCATATAGCGCACCTCAGCCCTGGCGATTCTTCTCACGAGAAACTGTCGCTGTCTATGGCTAAATACAAGGATTTTGTTCTTCAGCACAATCTTGTCGGCATTACCCACCAGCAGGTTAATCGCACGGGTGTTGCCAGTCAGAACAAAGAGGCACTCATAACCATGGCAGAAATGTCAGCTTCATTCCAAGCAGCCTTCGTTGCTGATGTCATTATTTCTCTCAATAGAACGACTGAGATGAAAGAACGCGATGAGTCTGTATGGTATGTGTGTAAGGGTCGTGAAGGCTCAGTTGAAAACAAGTACCAAGTTAAGACAGAATTCGACAAAGCGCGTTTCAACACCGAAAACTATTTGCGACTGGACCGGATGTAGGTCATTGAAACTTCTAGTTAATCCTTTTTTGAGCGGATGGCCAAATAGCAGGTTGAGATAATCGCTAGACCACTTTATGTCCAACCTAGTTCTTTGTGGGAGTCATAGCACATGTCTGAAGGCTTTGCGGGTCTCAATCTACTTTCTCAACTTGTTTACTACCGTACCTACGCTAAGACGAAACCTACGGGATTCAAAGAATCCTATGAAGAATGCGTCGATCGTGTCATGAACATGCATTTGGATAAATTCCCAGATCTTGTTGACCCTATCGTATCCGCCTTTAGTTTTGTTAGACAAGGCGTGGTCGTTCCTAGTATGAGGACGATGCAGTTTGCTGGCGATCCAATTCTTAGAGAATCAGCCAGAGCATACAATTGTTGTTACACTCCTATTGATGGATTCAAGTGTTTTGCCGATTTATTCTATTTGTTGATGTGTGGGTGCGGTGTAGGGTATTCCGTACAGTGGCATCATATTCGAAATCTTCCACCTATTATGGGTGGAGCCTCTGGTGACTTCTTTGTTATCGAAGATACTAAAGAAGGTTGGTCAGATTCTATTCTTCGGCTTATCGAAAATCCATTCGTGGAGTTTGTTTACGGTAAGATTAGGAAGGCTGGTTCTCTTCTTTCTACTGGCGGTACCGCCTCTGGTTCGGAGCCTTTAAGACGTTCTCACGAATTTGTTCGTAAGATTCTTAAAAATGCTCTAGGACGTCAGCTCTCTTCTTTGGAAGTACATGATATTATTTGTCATATCTCTGACGCTGTTGTGGTTGGTGGCGTTAGGCGAGCAGCTCTGATAAGCTTGTTTGATCCCGATGATTCTGATATGTTGGACTGTAAGGCTGGTGAATGGTGGAAGAATAACCCCCAAAGAGCTAGAGCAAATAACTCTGCTGTGATTCATCGGCAAGATCCTTTTGGTTTGGATAAGTTTTATTCCATTTTCCTGAAAATGATTAAGTCCGGTGCAGGCGAGCCTGGAGTTGTTTGGACTAATGACTACGATTGGGGCCTAAATCCTTGCGCTGAGATCTCTCTAAAATCATTTTGTAATTTGTCAGAGATTAATGTTTCTCGCTGTATGTCTCCTGAAAAATTCTATGAAGCGGCCCGTCATGCTACTCTGATTGGCAAACTTCAATCAACCTACACTGACTTCAATTACATCTCACCTCGATGGAAAAAGAATGCTGAAGAGGAAATGCTTCTTGGTGTTTCCCTTACTGGTCAAGCAGAGAACTGGTCACTACTTTCTCCGATGGTTCTTCGAGAAGGCGCTAGGCAGTGTCTAATGCAAGACCTTGTTGTTTCTCAGATTCTTGGTGTTGGCGAAGCTCATCGAATTGGAACCTCTAAGCCTTCTGGTTCGACCTCGCTGGTTCTTTCAACCACTTCTGGTATTCACGCGGCTCACGCTGCGGCCTATTTGCGTAGGGTGCGGGTCGATATTACTGATCCTATTGCTAAATATCTTATCAGTAAGTTCGGTGTTGGTGAAGCTGAGACGGGTCATGTTGTTGAATACGACAGGTTTGCTTCTAACAATGTGGTCGTCACTGTCCCTGTCAAGAAATCAGGAGCTATCACTCGGGATTCAGAAACCGCTGTTTCTCTGATGAATAGATCTAGACATATTTATGAGAATTGGATTAAACCCTCTCATCGCAAGGGTCCAAATACTCATAACGTCAGTCTTACGGTCAATTACCGCGAAGAAGAGCTTGGTTCGGTGATTCGTTGGATGTCTGAGAATAAAGACGACTATGCCGGTATTTCCTTGCTTCCATTTAACGGTGGCTCTTATACTCAAATGCCTTTTGAGACTATCGAAGATAAAACATATTCTGAATGGGTTGAGAAGTTTAGGGGAATAGAAGTAGACTTTAACGAGATTAATTTCTATGGTCAGGCCGATAAGAGACGTGAAGAGCTTGCTTGTGCTGGTGGTAGCTGCGAAATAATCTAGGAGTTGGCATGGCGATACGTAGATTTAACAATCCAGTAAAAAGGCAACGGGTCGTTGCACAATCTACGGTTGCTGAAGATGCTGATTGTTTATTCGTTAAAGTTCTTGATGAATACGGGGTTAAGTACAAGACCAACAAGAGGTCAATAATTATAGAGACTTGTCCGTGCTGTAATAAATCCTGGAAGGTTTGGATGTTCAGACCTTCCAAGGAAAATTCTGGTTTCACTGGTGGTCAGTGTTGGCGATGTGGCAACAGGTTTTCTTCCGCCTCCCTGTTGTTCAAATTAGGTTTAGATGATTATCCCAGTATTGTTTCTAGGTTAAATCTGGATGGACTTAGGGAAGTAGATTACGATAGCATGTCTTTGCCAGATTTCGGTGTCTCTTCTGAGGTTTCTACCGAACTGTCTTATGTGGAAGAGATTGATGTACCCGCCTGTCTAATTCCGATTGATGCTTGGCCTGAACATCGAGCTTCCAAGTACGCCATGTCTCGCGGTGTACTACCGCCTATGACTCAATACACGTTCATTGAACCGATGGCTAACGCGGTAGCTTTCCCTGTTCTGTTTGATGATTTACTTGTTGGGTTTCAGAGACGATACGTTACTCCAACAAGTGATAAGTTCCGAATTAGGTCAGATCCCAATATTCCTAAGGCTCATTCCTTTGTGGACTTTGGTGAAGAAGAAAACCCGCTGTGTATTGTTGAGGGACCGTTTGACGCTGTCGCTGCTGCATGGTTCGGGCTTAGGGGCATGGCTACTATGGGCAAAGACGTTTCTCGTTACCAAGCACAGCAACTCTGTTCGCTTTCGGTTGCTGCTGGCCATGACACGGTGTACGTTGCTTACGATGTAGATATAGAAGGTGAAAGAGGTGCGCGGGTTCTAGCTAGGTACATTGACATGTATGGGTTGAAAATAGCCCGACTACTTCCCCCTAAAGGATTCAAGGACTTAAACGCTTATCTCGAATTCGCTATTAAGGACAAGGGCTTTACTACTGTAGAACGATTCGAGTTGTCTAGACTTAGACTTCTGGATGGTTGGCGTTGGGACATTCCAGTGCTTGATGGAGAACTCTCTGAATTCCTTGAAGTAAGAGGGAGTAAGCGCAGAACCCTGAATGCAAATCTCGATAACATTGAGAGAAAACTCTCAATGGGTGACCTCAATACCAAGTTCTTTGGTTAAATTGCTGCTTGCAATTGGTTGCTGGCTATGGTACGCTAGCCACGGCTAGCAAAGGGGCAAGCAATGTTCATAAAAGACATAAATCTTACTGATCCAGAAAAAAGTTCAACTCACCTCATTTTGACGTCCAATGATGTTGGCACAGATTGCGGATTTTGTGCCACAGTCAAGGTTCCAATGGACAGAAAAATAGTAGCAGCGTCAATGTTGAACCATTTCTTGTTCTTCTTAGTTGCTTCCTTGCTGTGGTTTCTGGTGACGTATGCGCTTGTGAGTGATTCTGTTGTTTTCTCTATTCTTCAGATTTTTACAGGCTTTTTTGTTCTATCTTCCTTGCATTACTTTTCTGAGTTTCTTAGGCTTCGCAAATAATAGCACACACATCCTCTCTAAAACCCTCATCTTATCTCCTTAGCAAAACATTCCATTCGTATAATTGTTTTGTAGTAGGTTTAGATTTCTATTCTTCTGAAAGGAGAACGATATGGAGGGTAACTTCCAACCCATTAATGGGCCTGAGCTTCAAGCTATTGCACAGAAGCTAGAGTCTCTTAACAAGTCTTTCGCAGCAGGTTTCCCTGGACTTCAGAATGCTGGTCGTACTCAAACATCCGCTCTCTCAGTGGATAACCTTGAGCCAACACTTCGTTCTATCGCTCTAGAGGATGAGGATTTCCTTCTTATCAAAGACGTGCAGCAAATGCCAGCTAAAAGCTCGGTATATCAGTACGTGATGAAAACCGCGGTACGTAGCGGTGTGGATCTA
>Ga0210003_1003554_pt1 | contig 12624 bp, 4 predicted proteins | sample LantaG_FD_182804 | JGI IMG/M metagenome (GOLD analysis project Ga0210003, IMG submission 182804) | Deep subsurface microbial communities from Baltic Sea to uncover new lineages of life (NeLLi) - Landsort_02402 metaG (SPAdes) (version 2) | ecosystem: Environmental > Aquatic > Marine > Oceanic >...
ATCTGGGGCGGGGGAAGTGACAAGGGAAAGGTTTTTGAGGTGCTTCCTCTTTCTTTCTTTGCTCTCTTTCTCTCTCTTTCGCTCGCTCGTTCCCTTCCTCTCCTTTTTGCTTTTCTCTCTTCTCCTTTTTTACCTTTCTGAAGCCGCAGCTCCCCCGGGGACTGCTTCTTGGGACCCCCTGAAGCGGCGGACTCGGCGTCAGCCTTTTGCTTCTCCTGTGTTTTTTGTTTCATTTCGTTTTCGGGGTTCGGCGAAGCGGTTGAGGAGGTCGAGCGTGAGAAAGAGAAACGCGTGACGAGGGCATTGGTCGTTTGCCTGCATTCTCGCTTCGTCCCTACTCTTCCTCTCTTCCTCCCACGCCTCCTCACCTTGACGCTGAAGAGCTTGATCATCGTGCTTCCCCCACTGCTGCTGACACAAAGCGCGGGGGGGAAGAATCGGAGAAGAACGCAGAGAACCGGAAAAACACTGCCCCCCGAAACTCGACGCTCTCGACGATGCTCTGCTGTTTTTTGTCAGTGCCTTTTTTTCCCTCCTCTTCTTCTCTTGTCTCTTCTTTGCTCCTCGCGGGGTCACCTATGGAGACACACGAGGCTATGTTTTCGCTCAAGGCAAAAGAGAGAGAAGCAGAGATGCGAGCAAAATCGCAGTCGAGAAGAGAGAGAGAGTGAGAGAGAATCGACGATGATCAAAGAATAAGAAAAAGTGGAGTGTCGGTCAGAAGGAAAAAAAAACTGCTGCTGCCAAAAAAAACAGAAAAAAATGAAGCGCCCGCCGCGGCCCCTCCTCCTCCTCGCGCCCCTGCTTTTCGCGGGCTGCCTCCTCTGCCCCGCCACGTTGGCCCTCAAATCGCCCATAAGCGATGCTGACTATCTCCTCCTCGGCTCCCCGGCCGCTCTCGCCGCGTGCCCGGCCCCTCCGGGAAAGAGCTCGACCTCCTCTCCCTCTTCCTCTTCCTCTTCTTCCTCTTCCCCTTCTTCTTCCTCTTCCTCTTCTTCGTCTTCGTCTTCGTCGTCGCCGCCGGCATCTTCCTCGGTCAACGCCCTCGCTTCCGCCCTCTGGCGCGCCGTCCCGTTCGTCGGCTCCGCGGTCCCCTCCCGCCTCTTCGCCCCCGAGGAAGACATTCCCCGCGGCCCTTACTGGCGCCACTTCTGGGAGAGGCTGGCCGCGAGCCTCGCGCTGCTCCTCGCCGCCCTGCTCGCGGCGCTCGCCCTCGCCGCCGTCGCGCTCTCGAGGTCCTGCCGCGGCCGCGGGCCCCGCCGCAGGAGGGCCGCGGTGGGGAGGGGGCGGGGGCCGCTCGGGCGCCGCCTGCCCCGCGCTCCCCCGCTGACGCGCTCCTCGCACGCGCAGACGCTCCCTCTCGAGGGAGCGGAGGAGGAGGGCGACGCCGCGAACGCTGCTCCTCCTCCCCTCGCCTTGGCGGCGAAAACGAAGCGCTCCTCGACCTTCACGCTCCTCGCCGCCCTCGCTGCCGCGCTCGCGCTCTCCGCGGCGCTCGCCGCGTGCTACGGCCTCTCCCGCGCCGAGAGCAGGCCCCTGCTCGACGAGGTCGAGGGGCTTGTGAGAGACGTGCAAGCATGGTTTTCCTCGATGTCGGAAGGGATCGGAGCCGTCGCGGGGCCGCTGCGCTCGGCGTCGAGGTCGCTGGCGGCCGCGGCCGACGCGCTCGGAGCCGCCGCCCTCGCTGCCGTCCCCGCGGCGGCGGCGGCGGCCTCCTCGCTCCGAGACTCCTCCGCGGCAGCCTCCGGCGCCGCCGACGCCCTCGACGACGCCCGTGCAAGGGTTGCAGACCTCTCTGGGTCCCTCTCCGAGGTCTGGGCGGGGACCGTCGAGCCGATAGCCTCCAAAGCGGAGCTGGGAAGGGCGACGCTCACGCTCGCGCTCCTCTCGGCGGCCGCGCTGGCCTCTCTTTCCCTCGCGGCCTCCTCGGCCTTTGCCCTCCCGGAGCGGAAAGAAGCGCCGCCGCCAGGAGGAGAAGGGGACAGAGAGGACGTGTTACCGCTCTCCTTGAAGCGGAGGAAGCTCAGGAAATGGCTCTCGGTCTCCGTCGCGCTCGCGCTCTCCCTGTGCGTGCTCGTCGCATTTTTGGCGGCGGTCTATTTGGCGATCGCGCTGCTCGGACACGACGCGTGCGCCAACGCCGAGCCGCAGCTCCTAGCCCGCGCTCGAGCCGCCGCGGCTTCTTCCGCCGCCGCTTCGGGAGAGGGGCTCGCGGAGCAGGCCTCGGCCGGGAACGCAGCGGCGGCGACGGTGGCCTTTTTCCTCTACGGCCCGGCGCCGGCCGCGCGCCTCGCGACCGTGCTGCGTGGTCTGCCCCCCACCCTCTCCCCTGCGTCCTTCGATCCGATCGAGGAGCTTCTCGACCTGGACGCCGACGCAGCGTGCGAGGAGGCCGTCGCGGCGGGCGGGCTGGCGCTGGCGGCGATAGAGGGGCTTTCCTCCGGAGGCGCGGCGGCGCCCGAGGTCGCCGCGGCGGCTGCAGCGGCGGCCGCGGCGGCGGAGGCCGCGCTCGCCTCCGTCGCGCTCGCTTCCGGGACTCTGACCTCCCTCCGCGACTCCGGGGCCCTGTCCCCGGGCACCGGCCGCGCCTTGTACGTCCGCGCGAAGGGGACCGCGTGCTGCCGCGCTGTCGACGGCGCCGGATCGCTGTGGCTCTCCCTCTTCGTCGCCGCCTTTTCGCTGCTGCTCTCTTCCGCGGCGGCCGGGGTGGTCTTGGAGAAGGCGGAGACCCGCGCGCAGCGACGGGCCCGCGCGCTACAAAAGGCGGCAGAGAACGAGAGGAGGAGGAAGGAGGCGAAGACGGAACGAGGCGGCCCCGCGGGAGCCGTGGTGTCCGCGTCCTCGCCCTCGGCCGTCCCTATCCCCTCGAGGCCGCCGCCGCCGCCGCCGCTGCCGGTGCCGGCGCGCAAGAAAGGGACCGGAGGAGCCGTCGGAGCCGGCGGCGACGGCGGCGGCGGCGGCGGCGGCCTGCTCCCGTTCCCTTCGCTCGAGACACGGGGGTCATGGAAGTTGACCACCGGGGCGGCAGCCGCAGCAGCGCCGGCAGCGGCGGCAGCCCCCTCTTCGGGCTCCTCCTCTTGGGGACCCCCCGCGCCGGCGTTGCAGTCCCAACGAAGCGTCCGTTGGGGCCCGTTGAAGGTGGTCGCCGCCGCCGCCGCTCCTGCGCCTGCGCTCGCTCCTTTGAGCTCCCCCTCTTCTCTTTCTTCGAGCTTTCTGAGCCCATCGCTGCCGCCACCGCCCTCGGCGCCCTCGGCGCCGCCGCTCCCTTCCGACGCCGCTCCTGCTAACGACGACGCGAGGCCTCCGAGCTGGGTGACGTATCCGGCAGTTCAGAGATGAAAAGCGGATTTTGATTGTAAAGACAGGTCGTATCGTTGGTGTTGTTTTTTTTCTTCTCGGAGATCTTTCTTTTTACACTTTTTCACTTTTTTTGTTTTTCAGCGCCGCTGATTTTGCCTCGCGGCAGAGGGCAGCGCCGCTCCGGAGGCGGCGCCGGCGCCCCTGACGGCCCGCAGCTCCTCGGGCTCGGATATAGCGACCGTGAGCAGCTCGCCCGAGGCCGGGTGCGTGAACGAGATCGACGACGCCCAGAGGAGGAGGCTGGGCGAGGAGGAGGAGGAGGAGGAGGAAGAGGAGGACGAAGACGAAGACGAAGGCGATGCCATCGCCGTCGTCGCCCCCGTCGTCGTCCTTCTTCGCCTCTCCTCTCGCTCCCTCGTCGCTGGCGGCGTCCTGCTGTTCCTCGTCGACGCCTGCTGCTTCTCGTAGTGTATCAGCAGCCCCGCTGCCTCGGGAGGGAGTAGCGGCGGAGGCGGAGGCGGCGCTCCGCGCCCCGCGAAAGGGGAGGAAGAGGAGCCGCCGCCGCGTCGGCGCGCGGGCGGGGCGGAGAGCAGCTGCCGTCCTCCCGGTCCCTCCTCCTCCTCCTCCTCCTCCTCCTCTCCCTCCTCGACCCACGGGGGAGAAGCGGAGGAGCGCGCGGACGCCGCAGCTGCAGGCGGGTCGCACCGCGGCGGGGGCCTCCCGGAGACGGAGGCGCGGCGGAGGATCGTCGGAGGGGACGATCGCGACGGGGGGAGGCGGACGGCGGAGCGAGCGAGCTGCGCTCCAACGACCGACGACCCGATTCCTCCCCCTCGCCCCTCCCCCGCCTCCGCCGCCCTCTCGCGGGCCTCGGCGCGCCTGCGGGAGGCAGCGTCGGCGCGGAACCTGTCGACGGCGGTGGAGCCCGAGAGGGCATTGGCCGCCGCCTCCTCCTCGTCGTCGAGGGCGCTTTCGGCGCTTCCGGCGCTTTCGTCGAGGATGCTGAACCGAGAGGCAGCGCTGCCCCTGCCGCTTCCTCCCCCCCCGTTCCCTCCTCCTCGCCGCCCCATCCTCGCCCTGGCCGTCGCCGCCGAGTCCCTGTGGTCGTCGTCATCGGCGTCGAGCGATCCTGCTCCTTCGAGGAGGCGCGCGGCGCCGGCCGCCGCGGCAGCAGCTGCGGCGGCAAGGCTGCGGCGAGGCCGCGGCGGCGCCCGCTGCTGCGAGAGCTCGCGCCCGCTGCTGCCTCTGCCGTTCCCCCCGGCCACCAGCAGGGGGTGCCCGGCGAGGGCCAGGTGCCGCCGCAGCTGCTGCGGCCTGCCCGTCAGCGGCTGCACCTCCAGCACGCTCACCCACTCGGAGGGGCCGCCGCCGCCCTCGGGGCCGACGGAGCCCGAGCCGGGCGAGCGGGAGGAGGAGGGGGCGCGAGCGGAGGCGACGTCGCGGCACCCGAGCGACCGCCACGAGGTGAGGGCCGGCGCGCCGTCGAGCGGCGCCGCGACGCGCCCCGCCGCGCCCGCGGGGAGCCTCCCCGCGACCGCTGCCAGCCACCGCGTCGCGACCTCCCTCGCGCCGAACGCCGCCGACAGCGCGGCCAGCGCCGGCTTCGTCTTGGCGACGAGGACGAGCCCCCCGGCGGCGGCGTCGAGGCGGTGCACGGGCCGCGGGCTCCACAGTGCGCCGACGAGCGGCGAGGGCGCAAGCAGCGGGCGCCGCCGCCCGCCCTCGCCGCCCGCCGCCGCCCCCGCCCCGAGCAGCCTCTGCAGGGAGGGCCTCCCCGGTCCCGCCCCCTGCGTCGGGAGCCCGCGGGGCTTGGAGACGACGGCGAGGTGGTCATCCTCGTAGGCGACGGAGATCCCGGAGGAAGCGGGCGAGGTCTCGTTGGACAGGGGGGAGGAGGAGGAGGAGGAGGTCGGGGTCGCCGCCCTCGGCTCGAGCTCCCTCGCTCCGTCCCGCTGCGTCCACTCGACTACGTCGCCGACTTTCAGACCCGCGTCCTGCCTCGCCGGGACGCCGTTGAGCAGGACCTCTCCCCGGCGGCAGGCCTTGCGGGCCGCGGTGAGCGTCGGGAGCTCTCCGGGGAGGAGCAGGGGCAGGGAGTGGGCGAGCGGCGGGAAAGAGGTCGCTGACGACGACGACGACGACGACGACGACGACGACGACGACGGACCTTTTTCGAGAGGCGGCAGGAGAGCCTCGCTCACTTCCGCCGAGGCGACGACGACGTATCCCTGTCTGCGCGTGGGTCCCCATCTCGTCTTCGGGAAGGACGCGGAGACGACCTCGGCGCTCGAGGGCTGCGTTTTGGGATCAGGATCGGAATCGGGGGGGAGGGGGAGAGAGCGGGGAGCGCGGAGGGGCGTGTAAGAAAAGAGGGAACACCGCCGACGCATTTAAAAAAAAGGAGCGGGAACCGGCGTCGACGACGAAGAGAGGGCGTTCCCTTCAATCCTTCGTTTCCAACCGCTTTCTAACTCACCGCTTCCGATATGGCCCAGCCAGAGCTCCTATTCGCTGTAGAAGACCGGAGAGGGGGGTCGCGGCGCGAGGAGAGAGGGGAAGAAGAAGAAGGAGGCTTCCTAGAAGAAGAAGAAGACGTCGACGATGGTGTCGCCGACGCTGCGACAAATGCTCTTTGGCGAGGAGCAGAGGCAGCTCGCGCGGCTTCTCCGACCGGCCTCGCCGCCGCGCCGAGGATCCTTGCCGAGCGGCTCGTCGCCATGGCGAGAAAGACGCAACAGAAGGTCGCAACGCAGAGACAGAGAGAAAGGGCGGGAGGATCAAGGGTCAAACGGAAGACTAGATGAGAAGATGCGAAAGAATGAATTTGAGATCGGCGACCTCAACGACCTCGACCTCGACAGCCATGGGAGGGGCGTTTCTTCAAGGGATTATCATTTCACACACACTTCCGCAAGCTCTCAAAAAAACGAATCGAAAAATCTTAAAGGGAACAAGGCAAAGGTCGACATCAGTTGCGTCTGTCGTCATTTCGTTCGTTGAGTCCCCGCCGAAAAAAGGAAAAGAAAAGAAGGAAAAACTCAGACAGCCTGCAGAGGGAACCCCCTCGTCGTCTGCATCACGCTCCTCGTCGTCGCCCCGCCTCCAAACCCTTCGCCCTCCGCCGAGGCCGTCGCGTCCGCGGCCCTGGACACGGAGCAGGGCACGCCGTTGACCGAGACCTCGGCGGGGGCTAGTGAGAGAGCAGGGGCAGGAGAGAAGGAGGAGGCAGAGGCAGAGGGAGAGGCAGAGGCAGAGGGAGGCGGAGGCGAAGCGCTCCCGGTGCGGACGACGAGCGAGACGGAGACCGAGCTGCCGGCCGATGGCCACAGCACCGACCACGGGTCGGAGACCGTCGCCCTGACGGCGCCTCCGGGGACGACGTGTGCCGACCCGGGGGCGACGCCGTGGGCCTGCAGCACCGCGGAGTAGCCCCCCGCGCTTCCTCCCTTCCCCCCCTCCGAAGACCGGGACATCGAGACGACAAACGGCGGCGCGACGGCGGCGCGGCCGAGGTTGGCGAGCGTCAGCACGACCGAGGCGACGGCCGAAGAGGCGGAAGAGTTCCCGTATCCGCCCCCGCTGCTCGCCGCCTCCGCGGCGCCCCTGGCGTCGAGGGAGTAGACAGCGGCGCATCCCTTCTCCGCCTCCGCGGCGGCCTCCTTCTCCGCCTCGGCGACGACGGTCCCCGAGCCGGGAAGGGAGGGAGGGTTGCCGGCGGCCGCCAGGACGTCGGTCGGCGCGGGCCCCGCGCCCTCGCGCCAGGCGGTGCTCGGCGCCGCGGTCCAGGGAAGCAGGCCCATCCCCCTCTGGAGCCACTCGACCTGCTTCCAGTCTACGAGAGGGACGGCAGAAGAGGAAGCGTCGGAGGAGGGGGGAAGGAGGAGCGACGACGCGCCCGCGGCCTTCCACTCGCCCCAGCTCCACGACCGCACCGGCGGCCTGCTTGCCCCGCCCAGCGGCGGCGCCGCTGCCGAGGCGCACGCGGGCAGGCCGCAGGTGGGCTGGAGCCACGCCGAGAGGTCGGACCGCAGCTTCGCGGCCCTCTCCGAGGCCCAGATGGGCCCCTCGCCGAGGCCGCCGACGACGACCGCGAAGCGGTGGCAGGAGCTCTCGCCGTCGAGGCAGTGGCCCCTCGAGGCCAGCGTGCCGAACGACGCGTCGAGCGCCCGCCACAGCCTCTGTGAGGCCGGGAGCTCCGCGCGCTCCGCGCCCCCGTCGCCTCCGCCGCTGACGCCCAGGGTCGGGGAGAGGACCACGCGGTCGAGGTAGGCGGCCCTGGTGCCGACGAGCTCGGTCAGGAAGCCGTCGGCCGAGGCCAGCGCTTCGATCCCCGCGGCGGCGAGCGCGGCCGCGTCCGTCGCGAACCCGGCGCCAGTCAGGACGGCCGGGGCGCCTCCCCTCCCCGGCAGCGGCGCCCCGACCCCGAAGAGCGCGGCCTGCCCCCCTCCGGGGACCAGGAGCAGCGCCGAGGGGGCGACGCGAGAGAGCGAGTCCATCGCGGCGAGGGCGAGCCTCCGGAGCGAGGGAGGCGGGGGGACGGGAGCGGGGGAGCGGGCCGCGCCCTCGGAGGAGGGCGGCCTTGGGGGCGCGGCGCCCGGCGTCGCCCACGAGAGCGAGAGCGCGTCGGGGTCGGCGAGCAGCCGCAGCGCCAGCCCCCGCGCCCCGACGGTCGCCGCGGCGCCCCCGGCTTCACCTCCGCCGCCGCCTCCGCCTCCCGCGAGGAGGGGCGCATTCGCCACCGCGGCGGCGACGCGGGCCCATCCGTCGACCCACAGGGCGGGGTCCTCCGCGGCGGTGGCGCCGGCGTCCTCGAGGACGACGAGGAGGCCGGCCTCGGCGGCGCGCGCGGCGGCCCAGGCGAGGCGCGCGAGCGGCAGCGCGCTCGAGGAGAAGGGCGGCGCGCCGGTGTTGCACTTTGTGGTGCCCTGCGGCGGCAGCTCCGCGCCCTCGGGCCAGTGGTTCCACGCCGTCGGGGGCGAGGAGGCAGGGGCCGTGGCGTTCCTGACCTCTCCCTCGGGCGTCGCGGAGCATTCGACCTCTGGCGCGGTCGACGAGGGAGAAGGTTTCATCGCCGTCGCCGTGCCCAGGACCACTGGCATCGAGAAAGGGAACTTGACTGCGGTGAACCCCAGGGCGCGCATGCGTGCGAACTGGGTGCGCGCGTCGGCGTCCGCGGTCGTGGGAAGAGAGGAGGCAGAGGAGGCGGAGACGGGGAGACCGCGCAGCCACCCGCCGGTCTCGGCGGCATCGAACCCGGGCCATGCCACGGCCCTGAGGTCGAAGGGGACGCCATCCGGGCCGAGGAGCAGCGCCCCGCGCGTCGACAGGGGGCTGCTTTCGCTGCCAAAGGACTCGGACGACGCAGCCGCCTCGCCGGTCGACCCCCCGGGCTGGAGCGGCGGGGAGGCTCTCTCGGCGGCCCAGGAGAAGACGTCGCCGACCATCGACGCGAGCGAGACCGGCGGCGGCGGGGGCGGGTCGGAGGTCGAGGGCGAGGCGGCGACGGCGGCAGCAGTGGCAGCAGCAGCAGCGAAGTCGTCGAAGGCGACTTCAATCTCGTCAGCAGCAGCAGCAACAGCGGCAGCAGCGGCGTAGGGAGTCGGCAGCGGGGCCTGGATGGGCGTCGTCGTCGCCGTCGAGCCGTCGTCGGAGACAAAGACGTCGCTGCCGAGCACGCCCCCCTCGTCTGCTCCTCTCGGGCGGCCCCTCCTCCTCGGCGTGTCCGCGGGGGAAAGGGGAGTAATCATGGGCGCCACGGGCCAGGTCTGAGGCGGCGTCGTGGTTGGCGCGGGAACGGTGGTGGTGGGAGGGGGCGTCGAAGGCAGCTCGGTGGCGGGCGGCGGCTTTGTCGTTGCCGGCGGCGTCGTCGTCGGCGGAGGTGGCGTTGTCGTCGTCGGCGGCGGCGTCGGCGGGCTCGGCGTCGGCGTCGGAGGAGCGGGCACGGGCTGCGTCCCGTTGCTGTTGTTCTTGTACCACGGCTTGAGGCCCACGGACTCGAGGTAGCGGATCTTGTTCCAGTCGATCGTCGTCCAGTCGTTCTGGACGATGCCTGTTTTGTTTTATTTTGTTTCGAAGGAAAGAGAGAGAAAGAAAAGTGTGTGGGTTTTTTTTCCCCCTCTCCTTTCGGGTTTTTTCTCTCTCCCCCCCCTAAAAAAAAAAACTCGAAATCTTCCAAAACCAAAATCTCCCCCCCCCTGCCCCCCTTCCTCGTACCCATCTGCCCGTCGCCGTTGGCGTTCCATGCCCACCAGAAGAACCCCTGCACCGGGTTGTGCAGCCCGTCATCGGCCGCGACCCCCGACCCGGGCCGCGCCACCGCCCACGCCGCGAGGTCCAGCTGCGGCTGCAGGTCGCGCGGGTCGACAAAGCCGGTGCCCGTCTCGCCGATCACGACGGGGAACACGTGGCAGTTTCCCGACGGCTTCCCCACGGTGTTCGACCCGCCCATGCAGTAGCCCTGCTTGTTGAGGTAGCCGAAAGACTGCGAGAGCCTCTTGTAGAGGGCCGGCCCCTGCGTCGAGTCCTGCGCGGACGAGACCGACGGCGAGTACACGTGCGGCCCCGCGACGACCTGCGACAGGTAGGGCCGCGCCATCAGCGCCCGGAAGAAGGGGTTGGGGTCGGTCAGCCGCCGGTCCCTGACCAGGTCCGGGTCCACTGCCATGCCGTCGCCCCAGTTCTTGGCCAGGTTGGCCTGGCCGCACCCCTCCAGCACGTAGAGGAACCCGGGGTTGACCGCGTGCAGCGCGTCCATGACGCGCAGGCTCATGTCGCCGTAGCCCGGCTTGCCGTTCTGCGGCGTCCACCCGACCCCCCACGCGTCCGGCTCGTTGAGGATGTCGATCAGCGACATCGAGGCCGCGAAGGGGTAGCGCTGCGTGAGCCTGGTGGCCAGGTCCGTCCAGCGCTGGACCCAGAGCGCGGGCTGCTGCGTGGCCGTCTGGTCGAGGTTGAACTGGTTGTCGAGCATCACGTAGAGGCCATTGCGCGCGAGGTAGTCGACCGTCCACAGGAACCGGTCGAGCGTATTCTGCTGGGGCATGTAGGAGTTGCAGGTGCCCGGGGGCGTGGAGACGGCGAAGGCATCCCTCGGCGCGGGCGGTGCGCCGGCGGCGCCGGCGGAGACGGACGGCGGCCGCGTCTGCGCGGCGACGGCGTCCGGGGGCACCGGCGCGCACTTGGTGTTGAGCCACTTGGGGCTCTTATCGTACAGGTCTCGGAACGAGAACGGCAGCCTCACGGCGTTGAACCCGAGCAGCTTGATCCGGTACACCACGTTGGCGAAGTCCTGCGCGGTGGCGTCGCGCCCGCCCCAGAGCCCGTCGACCATCGTCGCGCCGCAGTCGAAGCCGAACCAGTTGAGGCCCATCAGGTAGAGCGGCCTGCCGTCGACGCCGATGATCTTGCCGTTGACCGTGGTCATCCTCCCCGGGACGATCGTTGCGTCACTTGAAGAGGAGGAGGAGGAGGAGGCGTTGGCGAGGGCGGGGGAGCCTTCCGGGAGCGGCGTCGGGGGGGGAGAGGGCGGCGAGGAAGCCTCCGTTGCGTTGCCGCCGCCGAGAGGAGAGGGCGGGATCGCCGAGTCCGTCGCCCCCGTTCCAACCGCCGGGGGGGCCAGCGCCCAAGCCGCCGCCTCCGAGGGCTCGGCGACCTGGGTCGAGAGCCTGCAGGCCCGCCCGTTGAGCTCGACCGAGGTCGGAGCTCCGGGCAAAGCCGCAGAAGAAGGAGGAGAAGAGGCCAGCATGGCTCCGCCAGTGGCGTCTCCCCTGGAGAGCTCGAGGATCATCCCGAACGACGCCGAGCCGCCGTTGGGCGGGATCGCCTGCCAGTATCCGGGAGCCTGTCCCACCAGCTCCCGGGAGGACCCGTTGTTCGATGCGGGGACGACGCGGGCCTTCTCGAGGTTCCACGACTGCAGCACCGAGGCGTAGGGCGGCAAAGAGGAAGCGGGAGACGCGGGAGAAGCTCCCGACACGAGCCTGACGTCCCAGGGCGTCGGGACCGCGGCCGCCTCGTGGTTGGTGAGGGTGACGTCGAGGGAGACGGCGGGGCTGCCCGAGGCGAGGGTGTTCCAGGTCGGGGTGACGGTGACGAGGGCCGAGCAGGTAGGGGAGGCGGCAGAGGAAGAGGTCGAGGTCGAGGAAGCGAACGACACCGGCGACGACGACGATGGCGGCGCACCGGCTGCACCACCACCGCCACCATTGCGCTTCCACGACGACGCAAACCTCTTGGCTGCCAGGGTGCGCCCGCCTCCCGCCGAAGGCTTCAGGTCCCCCAAAACGAGCTCCGGGATGTCGAGCGTCAGGGGGCCGTCGGGCCCCGAGGGCGCCGAGAGGAGCGGCGAGGCGGGCGAGGAGTTCGAGGTCTTCGATGCCGCCGCCGACGCGCTCGAAGTGGCCGACGCAATGGCCAAGCCCGCGACAGCGAGCAGCAGCGCCAGGGCCGTCGCAGCCGCTTTTCCTGCCGGTAACGACGAGTTAACTTTCTTCGGGACGCGCTTGCGCGCCGCCGAGAGGGACATGGTTCGTCGCTCGAGGAGGAGAGAAGAGGAGGAAAAGTTGAAGCAAAGGGAAAGAAACCCAAATCGATTGACGGGCTCTTTTTTTTTCACTCGCGTTTGCTCTCTTCCCGGGCAGAAGGACGCAAAAAAGCCACCTAGAGGAGGTGGAACGGACCTCTAGATCCCCCAAGGGGAAAAGGTCAGGAGTAAAAGGCCAGAAAGCGGGGAGGAAAGCGGGGAACCGCCTGCAGCCGTTTCGTTTTTTGTTTTTTTCGATAATGCAAAGGCGTCGAAACATTCTGAGGGAAGAGAAAAACTCTCTCACTTGTTCTTTTTCCCCTTGACTGAAGAAGAAACAGATCGTGTCCTCGTCCCGTGGAACGCTTCTCCCGCGCACGTCTCGTCCACAACCCCCGCGCAGCATGAGGTCTGCGCGCTATGGAAGATGTGGGCAGCCGCTGTGGGCAGTCGCGACTGGCCGAAACCTCCAGCTCGCAGTGCCATCAACATCGAAGAAATCATCGCACACGACGCCGCTTCGCCTTCGTCGCCGCCCTCTTCCTTTTCTCGGCACAACCTCCACCGTCGCCGCGACCAGCTCCTTCTCCCAGACCGAGACGGCGCCTGCCGCGGCGGTCACTCCCCCTCCCAGCAGCTTCAACTGGGCCCAGCAGTGGTACCCCGTGCTCTGCGCGGTGACGACGGACGCGACCAGGCCCCACGCCTGCCAGGTGAGTTGCAGCACATTTTTTGCAGCTCTTTTTTTTTCTTGAGAGGAAAACGGAGGCAGAAAACTCAAAAAAAAAAAAAAAAAAAAAAAA
>Ga0210003_1003555_pt1 | contig 12622 bp, 10 predicted proteins | sample LantaG_FD_182804 | JGI IMG/M metagenome (GOLD analysis project Ga0210003, IMG submission 182804) | Deep subsurface microbial communities from Baltic Sea to uncover new lineages of life (NeLLi) - Landsort_02402 metaG (SPAdes) (version 2) | ecosystem: Environmental > Aquatic > Marine > Oceanic >...
GAGAGAGAGAGAGAGAAAGAGAGAGAGAGAGAGAGAGAGAGAGAGAGTAGAGAAGTGTGAGTATTTGAGTCTCCTTTCGTCGTCGCCCGAGCTCGAAAAAAAAAAACCTGAAAAACTTTAAGAAAAAACTTCTCCTTACCGTGCACGTCGTGCGAGTCGGCCTTGTTCGGCGACCCGTACCCGATCAGCGTCGACACCTTAATCATCGACGGCTTGTCCGTGACCGACTTGGCCGTCTCGATCGCCTTGCGGATCGCGTCGAGGTCGGTGTTGCCGTCGGCGACGTGCTGCGTGTGCCAGCCGAGCGCATCAAAGCGCGCCGAGACGTCCTCGGTGAACGAGATGTCGGTGTGGCCGTCGATCGAGATCTTGTTGTCGTCGTAGAGGACGATGAGCTTGCCGAGGCCCCAGTGGCCCGCGAGGGAGGCGGCCTCGGTGGAGATGCCCTCCATGTTGCAGCCTGAGGTGGGTGGAATGTTTTTTTTGTTTGGTAAAAGGTGAGTTTTTTTTCTTTCTTCCGTTTTTCGCCGCCTTCTCTCCGCTCGCACGCTCGAAGAAAAAAAACCCTTCTCTTCTTCTCTTACCGTCGCCCATGATGCAGTAGGTGTAGTGGTCCACGACCTTGGCGTCGGGCTTGTTGAAGCGGGCCGCGAGGTGGGCCTCGGCCGCAGCGAGGCCGACGGCGTTGCAGATGCCCTGGCCGAGCGGGCCTTGGTTGCGTTTTGAGTTTTTTTTTGAGGAGTTTTTTTTGAGTGAGTGAAGAGGAAAGAGAAGAAGAGGAAAAAGAAGAGGAAAAAAATCGTCAATCGCCTCTTCTCCGCGCCGACACCGGCTCCCGTGCCCGCATGCTCAATCACGTCCCACCAGAGCGCATTGCGAGGTCGATCAGGTGCTCAGGCGAAGCGGCGAGGGGCGCGAAGCCATATGAGGGATCGTGCCCACGTCGAAGCGCGCCCTTTCGATCTGGAGGCCCTCCTCTCTCTCCGGAGAGCAGAGCAGAGCAAGAGCAAAAAAAAAGGAAAAAAGGAAAAAAAAGGAAAAAAAGGCATCATCAATTCTCTCACCAGTGGTGACCTCGATACCCTTGGTCTCAAAGTTCTCCGGGTGGCCGGGGGTCATGGAGCCCCACTGGCGGAACTGCTTGAGCTGGTCGATCTGTTGAAGGTCGGAGGGGGGAGGTGGAAAGTGCCGGGAGGGGGCGCGGCGGGGGGAGGGGGGAGAAGGTTTAAGGTGAGAAGGGAAATGAAGGTCGACAGAGGACCAAGAAAGAGAGCGAACGCACGCGGAGCGAGCGAGCGAGGAAACCACGAAAGGGGAGCAAATGCTCCCTTCTTCGACAGGGAATGTGGGGCAGCAAAGCCTTTGCTGCCTTTTTTCTTTGGTCCGAGAGAAAAAAATGAGTCCGCTTCTCTCCTCGGGAGGCAGCAGCAGAACGATCGACGGAGACGAGGGCAAGCGAAAGCGCGATCAAGGACACGAGCCGGTTGCCCTTGCGCGTCAACGCTAGCCAACGCTCGCTCGGCTCGACGCTCGACTCTGCCGACGGCTTCTCAAAACCTCATCCGTATCGTCGCAAGGCGGCGGGGTGTTTGCGCATTGCTTTCTATTTTTTTGGCATTTGCGACGAGCTGTCGACGAATACTTTCCATCGACGCAAAGGGTAAAGCACGCCGACGGCAAGTAGGCCCTCTGCGGCACCCGCCGAATCCCAATCAAAAAGAAGAGCGCCGAGAAAGGTCTTCGTCTTTCGCACCACCACCAACAACCTCTCGCTGAGAAAAAAAAAAACGCACCGTCATCTCCGGGTAGCCGAGCAGGTGCAGCAGCGAGTACTGCAGCATCGAGCCGTGGCCGGCGGACAGCACGAACCTGTCCCTGTCGGCCCACTTGGGGTCCTCCGGGTTGAGCTTCATGTACTCGGAGAAGAGCACGGTCGCCATCGGGGCGCACCCCATCGGCAGGCCGGGGTGGCCAGAGTTGGCGGCGTTGACGCCGTCGATCGACAGGAAGCGGACGGCGTTGATGGCCTCGCCGATGTCCCCGGGGATCTGCTTGGCGACGTACTTGACCGCGGTGGCCGAGGGCGCGGCCTGGGCGAGGACGACGCGCGAGGCGGCGGAGCGCTTGGCGACGGCCGGGGCGGCGGCGACGAGCGAGGAGCGGCGGCCGGAGATGGCAGCGGCGCGGGGGGCGGCGACGGCGGCGGCGCGGGCCGGGGCGGCGGCGGCGGCGCGTGCGCCGCGGACGGCCGCGCATGGCTTGGTCATGGAGACGGTGGTCTGCATAGCTGGGACGGAAACGAGAGGAAGGGAAAGTTTCGTGCGGGAAAAGGGAAGACGAAAAGAGATTTCTGAGGCTAGCAGCGTCCGTCCCCTAGAAGGCGAAAGAAAACCTAAGGAAAAGAAGAAGAAAAAAAAACTCGGTCGTCACTCTCAAACTCGGGGCCGAAGTCGAGACCATAGCATTTCGTTTTCGCAAGGTCTTCCTCTCCGAAAGAAGCCAGTTTTTTCACCGAGCGGAGAGCTCGAGAGGCGCAGCAGCGTCGCGAGCGAGTGAGGCGAGCCTCGCCTACTTCGACGCCCTCACCTGCCGCGAGGACCTCGGAGGCCAGCTCGGCAACCCCGAAGTGATCGAGCCGCGCGCCTCGGCCGCGGCCGTCCGAGCTCCACTCTCTCGATTGATCCCTCCACTCTTTTCAATTGCTCGTCTATTTCTCCCCTCGCCAACGCAGAGCGTCCGCGAGCAGAGTGTGTTCGGATCCGGAAGCAAAAAAACTCCTCGCGTGATCTGTACTTCTCTCTGAGATGCCGCCAGTCCGCCGCTCCACGCGGCTCTCCTCGCCGGCGAGATCGGCGGCGTCGACGATCGAGAAGAAGACAACGCCTTCGTCCTCCTCCACCTCCACCTCTTCCGCTTCCGCGCAGAAGAAGAAGACCCCCCACTTCGAGTTCGGAGGCCCCGTGGGCACCACGGCCATGCTCCTCGGCCTGCCCGCGGTCTGCTACGGCCTCGTCGCCGCGTGCAACCCCGGGGGCTGCTCCCTCGACCCGAAGACCTGGCACTCGCCGCTCGACTTCGTCCCCGGGAGAGGGTCTCCCTTCCTCGCCTCGTTCGCCGCCGTCGCGCTGTGGTTCGCGGCCCAGGCCGCGCTCCACCTCCTGCTCCCCGGCCCGAGGATCGAGGGCGTCCCGCTCCCCGACGGAAGGAGGCTCCGGTACAAGCTGACCGGGTTCAGGAACCTGCTCGCCACGCTCGCCGTCGCGTTGGCCGTCGGCCTCAGGGAAAACCCGGCGACGGGGGAGCCCTGGCTCGCGCTCTGCTACGATTACTACGTCCCGCTGCTGACCGCCGCCGTGGCGTTCTCCAGCCTGCTCTCCGTGGCGCTCTACGCCGCGTCTTTCAGGGGCGGGAGCGGGGGGAAGAAAAAGGGGGCGTCGGCGACGAAGCCGCTCCTCGCCTCCCACGGCGACACGGGCTGCGCCGCCTACGACTTCTTCATGGGCCGCGAGCTCAACCCGCGGTCTTCGTTCACAGGAGACTTCGACTGGAAGGAGTTCTGCGAGCTGTACCCGGGCCTGATCGGGTGGGTCGTCCTCGACCTGGGCTGCGCGGCGAAGCAGTGGGCGACGGCGAGAGCGGGAGCGGGGGGCCCGAGTGTTGGCGTCGGCGGCGTCGGCGGGCTCCTCTCGTCGCTGCTCGCCGCGGTCTCGAAGAAGCCGCCGACCTCGGCCTCGCCCCTCTCCGGCCTTTCGCCCTCGATGGCCCTGGTCTGCGCCTTCCACGCCGCCTACGTCGCTGACGCCCTGTGGCACGAGCGCGCGATTCTGACGACGATGGACGTCACGACCGACGGCTTCGGCTTCATGCTCGCGTTTGGCGACCTCGCGTGGGTGCCCTTCACCTACTCTCTCCAGGCCCGATACCTGGTCGATTACCCCAGCCGGTTGAGCGTCGCTGCGATCGCGGCGATCCTGCTGCTCAACGCAGGGGCGTACGCGATCTTCAGGGGGTCCAACTCGCAGAAGGACGCCTTCCGGCGCGACCCGGGCGCGCCCTCCGTGAGGCACCTGCGCACGCTCGAGACGCGCACCGGCAGGAAGCTGCTCGTGTCGGGCTGGTGGGGCGTCGCCCGGCACGTTAACTACTTTGGCGACTGGCTCCTGGGGTGGTCGTGGTGCCTGCCCTGTGGATTCGCGCACGCCGTGCCGTACTTTTACGTCGCCTACTTCGCCGGGCTGCTGCTGCACCGCGACCGCAGGGACGGGAAGAGCTGCGCGGCCAAGTACGGGAAAGACTGGGAGAGGTACTGCAAGATTGTCAGGTGGAGGATCGTGCCTTTCGTTTACTGATAATTCGAGTGCAAAAAACGAAAGAGGCGGCGGCGTTTCCTCCGGTCTGGATTGCTTCGGCGGAGGAGAGGGAGTTGTTGGAGGTCGAGTTTTTTTCTTTCTTTTCAACTCTCTCTCTCTGTCTTTTCTCTATCTTCTTCCCCGCTGCTGCCTCTCCCGTCTTCTCTCTTCTTCTTTACTCCCCTTTCCAATCGAATGCTCGCCTCCTCTCGAATCGCGTCGCCCTCGGCGATGGCGCCGCTGGCTGCTGGCAGCCGGCAAACTGCCGCCGCTGCCTCCTCTGCTGCTTCGACAACGACGCCGGCGAGTTTGATGGCATCGAAATTCCCTCGCCGCACTTCTTGCTTTGCTCTCTCCCAGCAGCTGCTCCCTCTCCGCCCCCCGCAGCAGCGCACGGTCACCGCGGCAGCGGCCCCCGGCGAAGTGTCGACAGCCAGTGCGTTGTTGTTTTTGGCGTCGAAAGAAGAAGGAGGGGCGAATCAAAGGCAAAGAGGATACGGAAGAGGTCTCCTCCGTTCGCATGCTCGACCCTTTCGCTCAAACAAACGAAAAAAACTCGACGGTAAAAAAACAACAGCCAAACCCCTCGAGCTCCACGTCGGGCCCACGACCCTGTCCCTGCCCTTCAACCAGCAGCGGGCCGCGGAGCTCAAGGCGGCCCTGGCCCTCCTGCTCGCCACGTTCGCCGAGAAGGCCAAGGCCGAGAGGCCCAAGCGGTGGCAGGCGCTGGAGTACAAGTTCAGAAACGGCGACGGCGACGACGGAGGCGCGACGCCTCCGGGCCTCGCGCTCTTCGAGGTGTTTTGCAACCCCAACGCCGCCGCGAGCCCGTTCGACGCCAAGGTGCTCGTGACGGTCAAGTCAACGGAGGGAGGAGTCGGCTTCACGACGGAGGCGCCGCTCTCGGCGCTGAGGGCCGACCTCGACGCTTATTGAAAGAAAAAAAACAAGTTTTTTTTCAAGACTCTTTTCGATTTCGTGTCCCTTTAAAATCTTCTTGTCGATGGGTTTTCAGCCCCCGTGTGCTGTCCGATTTGCTCCTTTCTGGTTCAAAAAGATACATAGTTTACAGTTGCCTTTCCGAGAGCTCCTCTCCTTCTCGGTTCTCTCTCTCCTCTCTCTCGTTTAGTGCCACGGCCGGTCGGCAGCGCCCTCGTCGTCGGCGACGCCCCCGCCCCTCTTTCCTCCTCCTCCTCCTCCTCCTCCTCCTCCTCCGCCGCCGCCGCTCTTCCTCCCCTTCAGCTGCGCCTCCAGCTGCGCCCAGGGATTCTCGAGCATCCGAGGGGACACGAAGGCCGAAACGGGGAGGAGGTCGTCGCGAGTCGGGCCCTGTATCCCTCCTCCTCCTCCTCCTCCGCTGCCGCCGCCGCGACCGCTGCCGCCTCCAAAGCCGGCGCCGCGGCCGCCAAAGCCAAAGCCGCGGCCTCCTCGCCCGCGTCCGCCCCTGCACCCGCCGCCGCCGAAGCCTCCGCCGTCAAAGCCTCCCCCTCCGCCTCCGCCGCCCCCGTAAAACTGCTGCTGCTGCTGCTGCCAGGTGTGGCCAGAGTGCGGCGGCGGCGGTGGCAGAGCAAAACCTCCGGCTCCTCCTCCGGGCCCCGGCTGCAGGTGCCGATACTGCGGACGGAACGGCATCCCGCCCATCGGATGCTGCGGAGGGAAGGGATGCGGAGGGAAGAAGCCCCCTCCTCCTGATCCCTGCTGAAACTGCTGCTGCTGCTGCTGAAACCGCTGCTGCTGAAACTGCTGCTGCTGCTGCTGCTGCTGCTGCCAGTCCCCCCTTCCTCGACCTCGACCACCTCCGCTGCCGCCTCCTCCGCCGGCGCCCGCCGCGGCCGCGGCAGCGGCCACCGCCGACGCCGCCGCGGCACCTGCCCGCATGGCGCCAACGGGGTCCGAGTAGAATCCTCCTCCTCCGGAGGAGGACGACGAAGAAAGACCCGCGCCCGCCGCTGCCGCAGCCGCCGCCGCCGCTGCTCCGGAGTCGAGCGACGGCGGCGGCAGGCGCCGCTTCTCCGCTCCGTCGTTCCCTCCTCCGTCCCCTCCTTCTCCAGCTGCCGAAGCCTCCTCGCGGAGGGCTCTGAGGCGCTTGCGCCGGTCGTCGGGGGCCTCCTCACCGGGCATCCTGTCTTCGGAGGCGAAGGGGAAAACGTTGAAAGGAAGAAGAGGAAGAAGAAGAAGAGGGAGAAGAAGAAGAGGAAGAAAAGGAAGCAGGTCGCTCTCCGGGATGCGCTCTCGCTCTCTCTTTCGCTCTTCTTTGATGGTTTTCGTTTCCCCCTTTCTTTTTAATGCTCAAGAGCCCGAAACTGAGATTTCAAAAGACCTTGCTCGAGAGCATAAGCGCCAGCGCGCACCAGCGATCAAGAGGGAAAGAACAGCGGAAGGGAGAGAGGCAGAGAGAGGGCGCAAAGCCCAGTGATTGCACTTGGACTCGGCCGGAAAAAGAAAGGAGAGTGTGGAAACAGAATCAGCGAACCCCCCTTTTTTTTTCCCTCTTGCCCTTTTCTCCTTCAGAACACAAACAGCGCGCCTTCTTCTTTCGCGTGCCCCAACTTTGCAGACATATTCGTGTGGTAGAACGTCAGGTGAGTGCGATTGGATTTCGAGCGAGAGAGTCTGGAGGGAGAGAAAACGTGAAGAGAGAGGGAGAGCCGAGAGCAGGGGGTTTCCCCCGCGAGCGGAAAGAGGCGAGGGTTGAAAGAAGCATTCGCTGGCCGGCATTTCTAAGGCGACCTCCAAAGAGGGGAAACGCGTTCCTTTTCTCCGCTGTCCGCTTCTTTTCTCTCTTTTCTCCCCTGGAGAGAATCGAGCTACGGAGTGCTTACGAGCACTGCAACGCAATTGGAGTGGATTCGAGGCGCGACAAGGGGCGAGTTTGTTCATGGAGCGAGAAAAAGGCCATCGCTGGCGGACGACGGACGACACCCTCACCGAAAAAAAAAACAACTCACTGGAGAAAAAAAACAGAGAAAAACTACTCGCTTTCACAAGCTAGACGCGCCCCCCTCAAAAGCTCTCACGAGATGGCCGCCACGATGCTGGCGATGCCCCTGGACGGTAAGGATTGAAATCGGAATCAGAGTCGGGGAGAGGCAGCAGGGAGAGGAAGAAGAAACATTCAATAAAAAACTCGCTACCCCCCAAGTCGCCTCCATTCGCTCTCTCTCTCTCTCTCTGTCTCTCTCGCCCCCTTTTGACCTCCTCCGTCGCCGCCGTTGGCGGCGGCGGCTGAGGTGGGGCCTCTTCTCTTTTTTCCCCTCTCTGCTCCTCTCAGCTCTCTCCCTCTCTCTCCTTCTCCCTCCCCCTCTTCCCCTTTTACTTGCTCACGCCTCTCCGCCCTCTCGAAAATGAAAAAAACGTGTTGTCGATTCCAACAAAACTCAAAAACAGTGGCCGACCTGACCGCCACCAGCAGCGACCTCCACGCCCTGACGGCGCCTTCTTCTCCCCTCCCTCTGCTCGCCGAGCCGCCCTCGCCGCTCTTCCCGGCCCCCGGCGCCCTCGTCTTCCCCGGGAAAGATATCCTCGCCGCTGAAAGACGATCAGGCGGCGAGCCCGTCGACGGAGACAGCGACGGAGAGGAGGAGGAGGAGTCTGGAGACGTGAGTTTTTTTATTTTGGAAAAGAAAAAGAGAAGAGGGAGAAAAGAGAAGGAAAAAACGCGGCTGTTCCTTCCTCTTCTTCTTCTTCTTCTTCTTCTTCTTCTTCTTCTTCCTTTCGCTCACCACTCCTGCTCGATCTCTCCATCAACTTGAAAAAAACCACAAAAAACAGGATGACGCCGAAGAGGACGTTGGAGAAGAGGAGGAAGACGCGGAGGAAGAAAACCCCGAAAGCGACGGCGACGGCGACGTTGACGAGGGCGCCGAGGCCGAGGAGGAGGAGGGAGGGGAGGCAGAGGACGACGATGACGACGAGGATGACCCCGAGGAGTCCGAGGACCTCGGCGACGAGGACAGCGAAGAGGAAGAGACCGATGACGTGAGTTGGACAGAGAGAGAGAGAGAGAGAGAGATTGAGAGAAGGAGAGATGAGATAGGCGCCTGTCCAACTTTCCTTGCTTTCTTTTCTTTCACTCACGCACCATTTTTTCTTTTCTTTTTGCTTCTCCAATCAAAACGCGATGTTTCCCAAAACAGGACGACTTCGACGAGGAGGATGACGACGACGAAGAGGACCTCAAGGACGACGAAGAGGCCGCCGAGGAGGAGGAGGAGGAGGAGGACGACGGCGACGAGGACGACGAGCTCGTCGCGGAGGAAGAGGAAGACGGGTCCGACCCGGAGGAGGTCGACGACGACGACGGTGAGGCAACCAGAGGAGGCGACGGAGGCCGCAAGCGCGCCAGCCTTGGCACCGCCGCGCTGCTCTCTACGAAGCCGCTCTCGGACGACGAGGAGGGCGGGGAGTACTCCGAGTCCGAGGAGCCCGAGAGTGGTGAGGATGGAGGGGAGAGAAAGAGAAGAGTTTTATCTATTTCTTTGTTTTGTTTTTTCCCGACCTCGAAAGCACGCTCGCTCACTGCGCTCTTTTTCGAAAAAAAAAACACCAAATCAAAAACCCAATCAAACAAACAGAGGACGTCACCGACGACGACGAGGAGGGCGGCGCTGCCCCGCCGTCCAAGCGCGCGAAGCGAGGGTCCGCGGCCGAGGAGGAGGAGGAGGAGGAGGAGGAAGAGGTGAGTTGATTTGAGCAAAAGAGAGAGCAAGGGAATAGTTATCAACATTTCCGCCCCTTCTTAAAATTCACTGAATGCCTCACTTCTTCTCTCTTCTCAACAATTTCAACAGGACGAGGACGACGAGGATGACGAGGAGGAGTAGAGATGAATTGGAGAACGGGGCTAGGAATAGCCCCTCGAGGGAGAAGGGAGAGATAAAAGAAAACAGCGACAGAGAAAAAAGAGAGAGAGTTTTTGAGATTTTCATTTGCGAGCGCGAAGAGAGGAGAAGAGGAGAAACACTCCGTTATTCCGACATCCTCTTCCGCAAGTCCCCTCGTTCTTTTTTATGTTTGCGAGACAGAGAGAGAGAGGCAGAGAGAGAGAGAGGGAGAGAGAGAGAGAGAGAGAGAGAGAGAGAGAGAGAGAGAGGGAGAGAGAGAGAGAGGGAGAGAGAGAGAGAGAGAGAGAGAGAGAGAGAGAGGCAGAGAAGTGTGATTTGAAAGTAAAAATGGGATAAGAAAACATCGTCAAGAAGGTTAACAACTCTTTTTGCTTTCCCCCACCCCTCGCCCGCGCAAGGTTTCTTCCGTCGCGTTGTCACTCTCTCTCTCTCTCTCACTTTCTTACTCTCCGAGGGTGTTGTGTGTGTTTGTGTTAGTTTTCTTCTCCATCACCCAATTGTTGTCTCTCGCTCTCGCAAAAAGGAAGAAAAACAAAACCACCCTTCTCTCTCATCTCTCTCTCTCTCTTTCTTCTTCTCTCTCCCCCCTTCCAATTCCTCCTCCCTAACCTACGAGTTCTCGATCACAAGCTTGAACGCGAAGAACACCGCCACCCAGAAGGCTGCAGCCTTGGCCCCGTCGGCGACCGTCGCCCCGAGCGCCGCGGCGCGCGCCCTCGCGCCGTCGACGGCCGCCTTGACCGCAAGGATCCCGGCCACGGCCGCGACGGCCGCGACCGCGGCCGTGAGCGCCGCGCGCTGCGGCCCGTCGACTCCCGCGACCTCGCGCGCGAGCTCCGCGGCCGCGCCGGTGAGAGCCCTGGCCTCGGGCGAGTCGCCGCCCTCCACTGCGACCTCCTCGACGCCGTTCAACAAGAGGCCGCCGCCGGCGCCGACGAGCGCGACAAACCCGGCGAACGCGAGCGGGCTAAACTGCCTCTTTCCTTCTCCTTCGGGGGCCAGCGGGATCTCGCCCGTGGCGGCGAAAGCCTTGACGCCGCGCTCGCCTCCCGCGAAGCCCCCCACGGCGTTCAGAAGGGGGCCGATGTCCTCCTTGTCGGGGTACTTCTGGGGGTCATCGTCGACAAAGCGGCCCGGGATGCCGAGGCGGCGCCCCTCGTAGTCGTCCTTCTCGTGGCCGATGTAGACCTTCCCCGCCTTCTTGGCCTTGGCAGCGGCGGCAGCAGCGGCAGAGGAGGGGGAAGAGGAGGAAGAGCCGGAGGTGGAAGCCTCCGCGGAGGCCCCGGCGGCGAACGCCTTGAGCCCAACCTCGCCGCCGGCCCACCCTCCGACAAAGTCGTTGTCCCTCCGCGGGTACTTGTCGGGGTCGTCGACCAGGACGCGGCCGACGCGGCCCTCGCGCGGGGCGAAGTCGCCCTTCTCGAAGCCTATGTAGATCTCGGCCTTGCCCTCGGGGACCCGGGCCTCGGGCTTGCGGGCGGCTTTCGCCGCGGGAGGGGCGGCAGAGGCGGAGTCCGCGGCGGCGGCGGCTGCGGCAGCTGCGGCGGCGGGGGCAGAGGTGGAGGCGTCGGGTTCTTGAGCGTCGGCGGAGGGCTCCGTGACCTTGACCTGGTGTCGTTGCGGTTTTTTTGAGAGTTTTTTTTGGCCGAGTGGCAAAAGCGCGTGAGAGAGAGAGGGGGGGGGGGAGAGCGCAGAAGGGGAGCAAGAGAGGGAAAGCAAAGAGGAGGCGCAAGTCGAGTCGAGCCCGCAGCCAAGCAAAAAACGAAAATCCAATCAAAAACATCTGCGCTCGGAAGATCAGCGCCCCTTTGTCCTCGGATTTAGATTCCAACGACTGAGCAGCTTCGATCTTGGCATCGAGCACACAATTGCGAGGCTGGAACGGCGAGCTTCTTTGCAAAACCGATGGGTTTTGCTCTTAAAGAATGCCTCAGATCCGCTTCGTTATCTCTTCCAAGCAACGGTCCACGGACGAAGCAAGAACCCTCACATTGGCTCTGGCAACGACGACGGCACGCTTCTGCTGCCGCTGCTGCTGCCTCGTCCTGAGCGGGCGGCTGGCAGCAGTAGCCCCGCGCGCAGGGGCGAGGGCCGACTGCATCGATGGGCGAGGGAGAGGGGAGAGAATGCGACAAAAAGAGGAAAAAAAGAAAATGTCGTCTGGGGGAGCTGCAGCTCGCAAAAGAGAGGAGTGGAGAAGCGGGGGAGAGTTTCCCTCCCCTTTTTTTATTTTTTTTCTTCCCGTCTTCTTCGCTTGACTCGACTTCCGCGGCGCAAACGGCGGTCCTTTCCACCGGCGAAACACGAAGACCCTCCTCCGAGAGACACAGAACAGGATAAAACAACAATATCTCAATCGAGAAGTGAATATAAGGGCTCAAAATTTGTTTTGGTTTGACAAGGGTGAAAGAAAACAAGAAGTGAAAAACAAAAAAATCTCTTCCTCCGCCTCGACTTAGTTGCTCGCGCCGGCCTTGAGGATGGTGAACGCGGGCGGCGGCGGCGGCAGGGCCGGGTAGGTAGCGCCGACGTGCTTCTTGTCAGAGGGCGTGAGCTTCTTCGGCCTCTTCTTGGTTTTGAGCTTGACTGCCTGTGTTACGTTTTTTTGGAAGCGGTGAACGAAAGAGAGCAAGAAAAAAAAAGAGGTGAGAGGAAAAGGCCGAAAAGGGGAAAAAAGGGTCTCAGCCGCCGCCGATTCCTTCGATTCCGTTTTTGCGGCGTCCAATTCCAGCGCTGGCTCGACTCGTTTAGTCGCATTCCACGCCCCTCGATACGAGCCTTCAACCTCCGCTTTCATGCCGCGGCAGCAGACGAGGCAGCAATAGGCTGGGTGCACGCTAAAGAGAGCGTCGCGATCTTTCTTTTGCTCGACGCCGACGCAGACCGGCGTTTTCGTGCGTGGGCGCCCGATTCCTCTCTTTCGCCCTTTCTCGATTTCAACGGACCTTCCACTTGGCCTCGACGGTGAGCCCAGAGGGCCTGGCCGCAGCGCGCGGCATGGACGACGTGTACGCGCGGAGCGGGGCGGTGGACGCGAGCATCTTACGTTGGCTAGGAGAGAATCCGGAAGAATTCTTTCTTCTTTTTTCGCAAGAGGAGAGAAGGGAGTGAAGACAGGGGGCGTCGACGGCGAACCTGGACCCCTCTCCTCTCTTCCGTTCCATTTTTTTTCGTGTTGTCCCCTTTCTCGTGGTTGTCTCGCCCCCCTGTAATTTCACACACACATAAATGAAAAAGAAATCAAGAACGAATCCTCCAGTAAACGTGTCCTTATAAAAACCAAGGGAGCAAGGACAGGGGAGAGGGGGGGGCAAGCATCGATAAAACGGGGTGTGAAGTTTTTTGATTTGAAAGTTTTTTTGGTGTTTTAATATGCGAAAAGAAACGAAAATCATGATGAAAACGATATGAGCAAAGCAGTGTTGTCGT
>Ga0210003_1003556_pt1 | contig 12620 bp, 11 predicted proteins | sample LantaG_FD_182804 | JGI IMG/M metagenome (GOLD analysis project Ga0210003, IMG submission 182804) | Deep subsurface microbial communities from Baltic Sea to uncover new lineages of life (NeLLi) - Landsort_02402 metaG (SPAdes) (version 2) | ecosystem: Environmental > Aquatic > Marine > Oceanic >...
CTGGCCGAGTTCGGGGTGCCGATGACACACTTCGGGGTGGGAACTGCCGAGCTGCTCGGCGCAATGTCGGAGGTCGTTGCTGGACATCGCACGCCCGCGGTCGTGGGGGTGGATTGGCGGACCTCGCTGACCGATGCGGCCGCGCGGGTGCAGCGTGGCTGTGCGCTCCAGGGCAATCTCGATCCGGTGGTGCTGCTGGCGGGCTGGCCAGCGGTACAGCGCGCGGTGCGCGCCGTTGTAGAGGATGGCCGGCGTGCGGTCGCGGCAGGTGCGGCCGGGCACGTGTTCAATCTCGGTCATGGGGTCCTGCCCGGGACCGACCCCGAGGTGATCACCGATGCGGTGGCTTTGGTGCACGAGCTGTGAAGGGGGTGCACGAGCTGTGAACCGCGTCAGCACTGCCCGGTATTGCATTGTCGGAGGCGGCATTTCGGGCCTCGTCGCGGCCTACCGGCTACGGTTGGCGGCCGGCCCTGATGCGTCGATCACCGTGCTGGATCCAGCCGACCGGCTCGGCGGGGTGCTGCGCACTGAGCAAATCGGCGGCCATCCTCTAGACGTCGGCGCTGAAGCCTTCGTGGCGCGCAGGCCGGAAGTGCCCGCGTTGCTGGCCGAGTTGGGGCTTTCGGGTAAGCAGATCGGGACCAGTGGGGCTCGGCCGTTGATTTACAGCGAGGGCCGACTGCATCCGCTGCCCACCGACACCGTCAACGGCATTCCCTCACGGCCCTGGGCGCTGTCCGGTCTGGTCGATGAACCGACGATTCAGTGGATGCTCGACGAACCGAGGCGGCCGCTGCGGTGGCTTCCCGGGGCCGACCCGACGGTCGCCGATCTGGTCGGGGAACGCTTCGGGGAACAGGTGGTGATCAGGTCGGTCGACCCCCTGCTGTCAGGTGTATACGCCGGTTCGGCGGCGACGATCGGTATACGTGCGGCGGCGCCTACTGTCGCGGCGGCGCTGGACCGCGGGGCTCGCAGCCTGACCGAGGCGGTGTGCGCGGCGCTTCCGCCGCCGCTGACGGGGTCTGTGTTCGGTGCGGTCGAGGGCGGATACACGGTGCTGGTCGACGAATTGGTGCGCCGCTCCGGCCTGAGCTGGGCGCAGGTGGCCGTCCGCCGCGTCCATCGTGTGCCGGGCGGCTGGGAATTGGTCGACGACCAAGGCGCACGCTGGTCTTGCGACGCGGCGGTGCTTGCGGTCCCGGCGCCGCGGTTGCCGCCGCTCATTGCTGATATCGCTGCGCGCAGCGCAGCGGCGGCCCGCAGGATTCCGGTAGCGTCCGCAGCGGTGGTGGCCCTCGGTTTGCCGGGCGGGACACCGTTGCCCGAGCAGTCCGGAGTGCTTGTCGCAGGCCCAGGACGGTTGCGCGCCAAGGCGATAACGCTATCGTCGCGAAAGTGGGGACGGCCTGACAGCGTCGAGATAGTTCGGCTGTCGTTCGGACGGTTCAGTGACTCCGCTGAAACCAACCCCGCGCGCAGTGTTTCTGACGAGGAATTGCTTAGCTGGTCGGGGGAGGATCTCGCAACGCTGTTCGGGATCTCCGTTCAACCGGTGGATCACCGGGTGGCGCGCTGGATCGACGCGATGCCGCAATACGGACCCGGGCACGCCGACCTGGTCGCCGAGATACGGGCCGGGCTGCCGCCGACGTTGGCAGTGGCGGGTGCATACCTGGACGGGATCGGGGTGCCCGCGTGCGTGGCTGCCGCGACCCGGGCGGTCGAATCGGTCCAGGGCGAGCGCAGCGACGGGGAATATTGACCAGGGCGAGCGCAGCGACGGGGAATATTGACCGTGGCACCATAGGTGCATGGCCAAGCTGGACTACGACGCTCTCAACTCCACCATCCGCTATCTGATGTTCTCGGTCTTCTCTGTGCGGCCGGGCGCTTTGCCCGCCGAGGACGATGCACGCGCGGCCGTCGTCGACGAGACCGCGACGTTCCTCAAGGTCCAGGAGGGCAACGGGGTTGTGGTGCGCGGTCTGTACGACATCGCCGGGTTGCGCGCGGACGCCGATTTCATGATGTGGACCCACGCGGAGAACGTCGAAGCGCTGCAGGCGACGTACTCGGATTTCCGCCGCACCACGACGCTCGGGCGTGCCTCGACGCCGGTGTGGAGCAACGTGGCGCTACACCGGCCCGCTGAGTTCAACAAGAGTCACATCCCGGCGTTCCTGGCCGGCGAGGAGCCCGGCGCGTACATCTGCGTATACCCGTTCGTCCGGTCGCTGGACTGGTACCTGCTGCCCGACGACGAACGTCGACGCATGCTGTCCGAGCACGGAATGGCGGCGCGCGACTACAAGGACGTCCGGGCCAACACGGTGCCCGCGTTCGCGCTGGGCGACTACGAGTGGCTGTTGGCGTTCGAAGCTCCCGAACTGCATCGCATTGTTGACCTGATGCGTGATCTGCGCGCCACCGACGCGCGCCGTCACGTACGTGAGGAGACGCCCTTCTTCACCGGACCGCGGGTGTCAGTCGAACAACTCGTTACCGCATTGCCCTGAGAATTTGCTGGCAGCTGCCTGCCGGTGCGCGGTAAGAGGTCGATCGGCTGAGCTGTCGGTCCCACAGAATGACGCTATCGAGCGGTGTTGGATGCAACTCGTTGCCGCGTGAGGGGAGCGGCAAAACCCGTCCGACCGGGCGCACCGGTTGCTAGGATCCCATGATGCCGAACCCCAGGGCGACGGCGGCAGCCATTCTCGCGGTGGGTGTCGGATTCTCCGCGCTGGAGCTGAGCAGCTGGAGCGGTCGGCCGACGATTGCGGGTGTCAACGATCTGATCGTCGTGCTGATTGCTCTGTTCGCCGTTGGCTGTGCGTGGGCCGCCGCCCGGCGGGCTGCGGGCAAGCGACGCGCCGCGTGGATATGCATGGCCATCGGTTCTGGCGGCTTTGCGGCCGGTCAGTTGGTGTGGACCTATCGAAGGCTGGTGGGCGAGACGCTGCAGTTTCAGTCCGTGGCCGATCTGGGTTATTCCGTGTTGCCCATCTGCGCCGGGCTCGCATTGCTGTTCCTGCTGGGTGACTATCCACGTTCTACCCGGCTGCGGGTACTGCTGGATGGCGTGATCGTTGCCGGCGCGCTGTTCGGAGCAACGTGGGTGACGTTGTTGGGCACCGTGTACGCAGTCCGGGCGCCCGAACCGATGGCGATGGCGATGGCGCTGGCCTATCCCGTCGCCGATATCGCTGTGGTCACTATCGCGTTACTCCTGTTGGTCCGCGTACCGGCGGAGGACCGGCCGATGGTGTCGCTGCTGACGGCGGGATTGGTGCTCATCGCGATCGCTGACACCGCCTACGCTTATGGGAGTGCGTTGGTGGGCCAGTATTACGAGCCCATCGTGATCGGATATGCCTGGGGCTTCCTGGCGATCGCTGGAGCCGCTCTGGTCAGCTGTCGAGCGTCCCATGAGCCGGCGTTGATACCGTCGCGCGCGCCATCGCGGGCCTCGATGTGGCTGCCGTTCGTGCCGGTCGCGATCGCCGTAGCGGTCTGCGCTCCGGTGCTGGTTCCGCGGCTGGGTCTGGTGTATTTCGTGGGTAGTGCGACGGTGGTGGCCGTCATGGTCAGACAACTGCTGGTGCTTGGTGAGAATCGCCGTCTGCTCGCCGAGGCTTCCGATCGGGCGCTGCGCGACCCGTTGACGGGTCTGGCGAACCGGACGCTGTTCGCCGACCGGCTGACGCACGCGGTACAACTGCATCGGCGCAACTCGATGACCGTTTCGGTGTTGATGCTCGACATCGACGACTTCAAGCTCGTCAACGACACAATGGGTCATCTGGCTGGAGACGCCCTGCTGGTTGAGGTGGGGGACCGGCTCGCCGTTGCGGTTCGTGCCGCCGACACGGTCGCCCGGCTGGGCGGCGACGAGTTCGCGGTGCTGATGGAAGGTGGCCAAGCCGAATCACACACGGCTGCACGACGCGTGGTGCAGGCTTTCGACCCACCATTCGTCATCGAAGGCCAGGAATTGCTGGTTCGACCCAGCGTCGGGTTGGCGGTCGCGGCGTCCAATGACGACGCTGTCACGGCCAAAGAGTTGCTCAGGCGTGCCGATGTCGCGATGTATACCGCTAAGCGATCTCGGTCCAGTGGGCTGTCCACCTTCGCGCCGGAGTTGGATCTGCGCCGAAACGTCGGAAACGCCGCACCGGACGCCAACCCTGAGCGAAACCGTGCGCGCAGGCGAGGTTCTGCGCGCCTGTTGGGCGAGTTGCGGCACGCGATTGAGCATTCCGGCCTCAGTGCTGTGTACCAACCGAAAGTCGACTTGCGCACTGGCCAAACAGTGGGGGTGGAGGCGCTGGTCCGCTGGCCCCACCCGCGGCACGGACTGCTCAGCCCCGACGAGTTTCTGCCGCTGGTGCGCGAGCACGGTTTGATGCACTCGGTCACGTCGTTGATGCTTAACCTCGCCTTGGATGACGCGGCCGAATGGCATGCCCGGGGTGTTGGGGTCCCTGTTGCCGTCAACGTCTTCGCCCCGTCGATCAGCGACGCGAATCTGCCCCGACAGATTATGGCGGCTCTTGACGCTCGGGGCCTGCCACCGGAGATGCTGACCATCGAGATCACCGAGGACATGTTGCTCGAGAACATGGAAGGGACGCGTGCGGCGTTCACAACCCTGCACGACTGCCGATTACGCACTGCCATAGATGACTTCGGTACGGGCTATTCGGCTTTGTGGTATTTGCGTGACTTCCCCGTGCACGAGGTCAAGCTCGATCGGGGGTTCATCGCGCCGATCTTGACCCAGCCGACGTCGGCCGCGATCGTTCGCGCCGTGATCGATCTCGCACACGTGCTGGGTATGACGCCAGTGGCCGAGGGGGTCGAGAACGCCGAGACCGCAGCCAAATTGCTGGAGTACGGCTGTGACGTCGCTCAGGGTTACTACTACAGTCCGCCACTATCTGCGTCCGCCATACTGGACAGGCTGGAATCGCAGAAGCGAACGCAGAACGATCAGCTCAGTTCGACAGGCTACCCGCCCGAGGGCACGAGTCTCAGCGAGATCGAGTTGATGCAGTAGCGTTTGTCGGTCGGTGTGGGGTAGCCCTCGCCGGAGAAAACGTGCCCGAGGTGGCTGTGGCAATTGGCACACAACACCTCCACACGGTGCATCCCCGACGTGTCGTCGGGGCGCAGTATCACTGACTCAGCGTCAGCTGGATCAAAGAAAGACGGCCAGCCGCAATGGGATTCGAACTTCTCGCTGCTACGGAACAGCTCCACGCCGCACGCCCGGCAGGCGTAGACACCCTCAGTGCTGGAGTCGGTGTACTCGCCGGCGAACGGCGGCTCCGTGCCGGCTCGACGTAGCACGGCGAACTCCTGTTGATTGAGCCGTTCGCGCCACTGGTCGTCGGTCAGCTCCAGCCTGGGAGCCGACCTAGAGTTCGACCCGGAGTCCGACCCAGAATCCATTCCCGTCATGGCTGTCAGGCTACTCGCCGGGGCTGTTACGCAGCGCCGCCAGGCTGGGACCCTGTGCCGGCAAGCTGCTTGACCCACGGCGGGTCGATGCCGTCGTCGAGGCGTCCGTCGTCCTTGGCTTCGAGGTATCGGAACAACAACACTGCGAACACCACGATCGACAACAAGGACCAGCCATAGGTGATTTTCAGGTATTCCAACGCGCGCCCAGTGGTCGGCCAGTGTCCGAGCAGCCAGCGGTCCATCGTGGTGAAGCCGTAGATCGCCAACCAGGCGACCCAGCTGCGGATCACCGAGTTCGGCAGCACGACGGTCATCAGGAACGGGAACAGCATCATCGAGTAGTAGCCCTGCCCGAGGGAGAGCACCAGCCACGACGTCAGCAGCAGGACACCCGATGAGGTCAGCATCCAGAACAACGGGTCGCGAGTGCGGTAGTACCGGTACAGCAGCCACAGCGAGGCTGCCCCGAGCACCGCGAACGCGACACGCAGCAGCATGATCAGCCACATCGGCAGCCCGTAGTAGACGCCGTTGCCGAGGATCGAACTGTTGAAGTAGTCCCGGGTCGACAAGATGTAGGGCAGGGTGCGGGTGACGAAGCTCATCGGGTCGCTGATCAGCGGCCAGGCCGCTGCGTTGAACACGACCGGCACTGCGACGGCAGCCACCAGCGCGCGCCATTGACGGTTGAGCAGCGGCAACAGCAGTAGCGGTGCCAGGAGCGGTTTGACCACCAGCGTCAGCCCCAGGGCCACGCCTGCCCACCACTCGTAGTTCCGGTTGCCAGTCCGGTTGCCGTCGAGCAGCCACCGGAAGAACAGCACCTCCAGCAGCAGGATAGGCCCGTTGATGTTCCCGAAAACCAAGGTGTTGGTGACGTTCTCGGTGCAGAACATGGCCAGCAGCAGCGCCGGTGCGGCCACCGATGCCAGCGTGAACTTGAACAACCGCAGCAGGAAGTAGGCGGCCAGCACGATCGCGAGCGTGTTGAAGAAGATGAACCAGTATCGCGACGCCTCGACCGGCAGATAGCCGAAGGGGGCCATGATCAGCGTGCCACCGGGCGGGTAGAGGTAGTGCGGGTCGACGTAGTCGAAGTTCTCGTTGTAGATGTCAAAGCCGAGCTTGAAATTCACCATCGCCCGGTAGACGGGGGCGAAATCGTCGGTGATGAAGCCGTTGGTGGCCAGTACGTAGCTACGGTGGATGATCGACAGGATCGCCAGCGGCCACAGGATCGATCGCAGCACCGACGCAGTGCTGGGCGGGGAGGTGCGAGGCCGGAAGGGGGCCAGAACAAGATCACGCACGTCCGCACCGTACCCGACCGAGCGGATCGGCAGGGGAAGAGGCTCGCCGCGAGGTGACCTGTGTCAGGCCGGGCAGTAGGTGTCGGTGGGCGGCAACTCGCCGGAGTCCAGATAGCTGATCACCGGTGGCAGCGCGCACGGCGAGTAGATGGAGGCGCCGTGCCCGATGCCCTGCCACATGACCCGTCGGTTTGACGAACCGGCGTTGATGGCGGTGGCGGCGACCGCGGCGACACCTTCGTTGCCGACGATGGGGTCGTTCTGTACGCCGAGCAGCAGCGTCGGAATCTTGAGATCCTTGGGGTCCTGGGGCGCCGTGCCGCTGGGCCAGTTCAGGCACTTCACCATGTCGAGTGCGCCTACCGTGCCGAACTGCGGGTAGAGCTTGTCCCATGCCACGACGAGCTCGCGAACCCGGTCGGGGGTGGGCCGATTGAGTGCGTCGCTACAGGTGTTGACGAACTGGCCGTCGGTTCGGCGCAGCGATTCGGCCTGGTTGATCAAGTTGTTCAGCCGGTTGGTGTTGCCGGACCGGGCATCGGCGACCGCGAGGGCCAGCTCGTTGCCGGCAGCCACTCTGTTGCCCTGCGGGTAGGCCAGCGCGGTCGAGATGGCGTTGGCGATCGCGGCCACCGATGCGCCGTTGGGCCCGTTGCCGTCCCGCGCCGAGGCCAGTAGCGCGTCGACCGCGCCCTCGGGGTCAGCGCCCAGCGCGCAGTTGGTCGCAGCACACTGGGTCGCCCACGCGTTCAGGGCGGCCTGCTCACCTTTGACCCGCTGTTCGGTGGCAGCCTCTGCGGCAATGGCCAGCGGCAGCGGGGAGTCCAGGATGAGCCTGGCCACCTTGCTCGGGTGGGATCCGGCGTAGGCCAGTGCCACCTGTGCTCCGTTGCCGACGCCGAGCAGTGCCAGCGCGGGCACGTCCCACGTGGTGCGAAGGCGCTCGATGTCCTCGGCTGCGTGCGCGTTGTCATAGGCCGAGTCGCCGGGTGCGATGGTGTCCGTGCAGCTCGTCGTGGCCGTCATCGTCACCGCGCCGAGGTTGGCGACGGGGTCGTCACCGGACAGGAACTGGGCCTGCTCCATCATTTCCTGGCGGTCGAACAGGTCACGGCAGTCCAGCGCGCCCGACATTCCGATACCGCGGCGGTCCACCGATACGACGGGGTTTTTCGCCAGCACGTCAATTCCGGCGCGGGACAACCACACCGGCAGCTGAACGGACGACGGAAGATCCGACCCGGTCGTCATCACCAGTGGCCCAGCGTCACCGGGGGTCTGGGCCGATCTCGCGCGCACCACCCCGATGCTGAGGGTCCCGTTGGCACCGTTGATGGGATCGAGGTCGGCGTCGTAGCTGGCGCAATCCAGCGAGATGCCGGAGACCGGGTCCAGAGCGGCCTCGCTGAACATCCTCGATGTGCAGTCCCGCCACGACAGGTCGTTCTTCGGGGCCTCGATGCCCGGCGGCCCGTCGGGCGGCGTACTGGTCTGCGCCTCACCCTGTGGCCCGGCCCCGGAGTTGGTGGCATAGCGCGGGTTCGCGGCCAGACCCGGCGAACAGCCGACCACCACGACGGAGACCGCGATGACCCACACCAGGACCGACGGCACGGCGCCAACGCTCGCGTGGGAGGCGATCGAGCTTCGAGTGCTCGGAGCACGGAGCAGACGAGTGCTCGGAGCACGGAGCAGACGACGCATGCCGACCACAGTACTGACCGGAGTCACTGAGCTGCGCCGGAGCACGCCGGGTCGCGGCGGCCATAGCGCAGGTACAGGTAGCCGTCATCGTCGCTGAGCACCTGGCTGAGCTGCATCGCAGTGTGCACTTCGGCCGGCCCGGACACGATACGTTCGGCCTTGCCGCCGACAAGCGCCGGAGCCACGGTCAGGCACATCTCGTCGAGCACGTTCTGTTCGGTGAACATGCCCAGGACTCCGGGCCCTCCTTCGGTCAGCACACGCAGCAGCCCCTTATTGGCTAATAGGTCGAGTGCGATCCGCAGATCCACCGAATCGGTGTGCGCGCCGGAGGCGTCGAGAACCTCTGCGAGTGCACCGAGGTGCGCTCTGGTGTCCCTAACGGCGTCGGCGCAAGTCAGGACCAGCGGCGCGACCTCGGTGCGATGGAACAGCTTCGCGTCGCGCTCCAGGCGGCCCGAGCGAGTCAACACGGCGATCGGCAGAACCTCGGCTTGGCCCCGGCTCTGGCGTGCCTGTCGTTGCGCGGCGCTGAATTGCACTCCCGAGTAGTTCTCCGTCCGTGCGGTGGACGCACCGACGACAATGACGTCGGCCAACTCGCGCAGCGCCGCGAACAGTGCGCGGTCGCCGTCACCGCCCAGGTCGCCCGACGTCCCCTCGCTGGTCGCGCCGCCGTCGATCGATGCGATCATGTTGCCCCGCACCCAGCATCGCCGCGGACCGTCAGCGTGGGCCGCCGGATATGCATAGCACTGCAAAAGCATGTCCGGACCGACCTGATTGGCCCGGCCCAGCATCGTGAACTGCGGCCCGTCACCTTCGGCAGACATACGCAGAATCACAACACGCCGCTAAGGTTCCTGCATGCACGGGTCCAGTGATGTCGGGCATCTGGTCGATCGACATCCCAGCGTCACGCCGGAGCGGCTGATCGCTCAGCTGATTCCGCCGCCCACGTTCGCCGATGTCAGCTTCGACACCTACAAGCCCGATCCAGGCGAGTCGTCGCAGGCCGAGGCGGTGCGCTTGTGCCGGCGGTTCTGCGAGCAGGCGGTGCAGCGACGGGCGGGCAAGAAGAAGCTGTTCGGCAAGCGCGAGGTGCTGCCGGGTGTGGGGGTGTACCTCGACGGCGGATTCGGTGTCGGCAAGACACACCTGCTGGCGTCGTCGTACTACGCGGTTTCTGGAACTCCGCAGGTCAAGCGGGCGTTCGCCACGTTCGGCGAGCTCACCCAGTTGGCGGGAGTGTTCGGGTTCGTCGAGTGCATCGACCTGCTCTCCGATTATGTGCTGGTCTGCATCGACGAGTTCGAACTCGATGACCCCGGAAATACCACGCTGATCTCGCGACTGCTGTCCCAACTGGTCGAGCGTGGCGTGTCTATTGCGGCCACGTCCAACACGCTGCCCGAACAGCTGGGCGAGGGTCGGTTTGCCGCGCAGGACTTCCTGCGGGAGATCAACACGTTGGCCGCGATGTTCACGACGGTGCGCATCGAGGGTCCGGACTACCGCCACCGTGACCTGCCGCCGGCGCCGCACCCGCCAAGTGATGCCGAGGTTGCCGAACGCGCGGCCGCGGTTTCCGGCGCAACGCTGGACGGCTTCGACGCGCTGTGCGCGCACCTGGCGACGATGCATCCTTCGCGCTATCTGACGTTGATCGAAGGGGTTACCGAGGTGTTCATCACCGGGGTGCGCCCCATCGACGACCAGGCCGTAGCGCTGCGGCTGGTTTCTCTGACCGACCGGCTCTACGACGCCGGTATCCCCGTGGTGGCCTCGGGTGCCCCGCTGGACACCGTATTCAGCGAGGAGATGCTCGAGGGCGGTTTTCGCAAGAAGTACCTGCGGGCCACCTCGCGGCTACTGGCGTTGACCGCCGCCGGTCAGGCCGGACACACCATCACCGGGCGCACCATCACATAGTCATGCTCGATGTGGGTGCCGAGCCGAAAGGTCTTGGTGCCGGTGATGCTGAAGCCGTGTTTGGCGTAGAAGCGCTGTGCGCGTTGGTTCTGCTGGTTGACGCCCAGCCACACGCACGCCGCCCCGAACTTGGTGGCATGGCGCAGCGCGGCCGACATCAACCCCGCAGACGCCCCGGCGCCGTGGGCTTCGGGCAGCACGTACATCTTCGACAGTTCCACGGCCGGGCGCGCAGCGACCGCGCGCGCGACGTCGACGTCGTCGGGCACACCGCGAATCATCATGATGTAGCCGATGATCCGTCCGTCCTGGGTCGCGGTGAGCACCGTGCGATCGGGGTCGTCCAGGTAGTCTCCGAACCGCCCGGGTGACAGGTTCTCGGCGATGAACTCCGCGACGTCCTGCGGAGTGGCCGACGGGGGACAGGCCAGCGGAAAGGTGCGCGCGGCGACGTCGGCGAGTTCGGCAAGCCGAGCCTGAGTGGCTGGTTCGATCTGCGTGGTCACCGATGTCGCCTCACGCTGCTTCGAGTTCGAGTAGAGCGGATTTGGCACCCGCTCCGCCCACATACTGGCCGGTGGACCCGTCCGAGCGTACGACGCGGTGACACGGGATCACGACGGGCAGTGGGTTGTGCGCGCAGGCGGTGCCGACGGCGCGCATGGCGCGGGGATGGCCGACCGCGGCGGCGACCTGTGCGTAGCTTTCCCGCGTCCCGTAGCTGATATCGCACAGATGCTGGATGACGCTGCGGCGGAACCCATCGGTGAGGCTCAGATCGACGGGCACGTCGAAGTCGGTGCGCCGCTTGGCGAAGTACTCGTCGATCTGGTGCGCTGCGGTGTCCAAGCGGGCGGGCGAGCGCAGGATGCGCGGACTCAGCGTGTCGGCGAGACGGTTCAGCACCGCGTCGTGGCCTTCCACGTCGAAAGCCACCCGGACCAATCCCACGGGGGTGGCCGCCAGCAGCAGGGTGCCGACAGGAGTCTCGAGTGTCCGATAGGCGACGTCGAGCAGGCCCGCGGTTTCGGCTGCGGCGGTCAGCCGGTCGTGCAGGCGCTCCAGGGTAGCGTCGCCGTCACGTTCGCTGAAGTCGAAGATGTTGCCGGTCATGATCTTTCGTCTCCCTTCCAGTGCTTGCGCAGAGTTTTGATGCCGTCGGCGGCGGCGCGCCGGGCAGCGGTGGGGGAGTTGCCGAGGATGACGGCGATCTCCGCGAACGGAAGCCCGGCGAGGTGGTGATAGGCCACGGCGTGGCGTTGCTTGTCGGGCAGGCGTTGCAGGGCGGCCCAAAGGTCCGGGTCGCGGGCTGCGGGGTCTGCGTCGGGGTCGGCGCGCTCGGGCAGCGTGTCGGTGGGGATGGGGCGCCTGGAGCGCGCGCGTGCGACGTCCAGGGCTCGCCGGTGGGCGATGGTCACCAGCCAGGCTTCGACATTGGCGTCGGTGGGGAGGTCGGGGTAGGCGCGCAGCGCGGACAGGAACGTTTCAGACCAGGCGTCCTCGGCGTCGATGGGGCCGACGACCGCCCGACAGACCCGCAGCACGGTCGCGCCGTGGCGAGTCACCACATCTTCGAACGGTCGCACCTTCACATCATGAAGACGTCTGGCCGGGCCGGGATGTGAGGTCGGTTCCGCGCCGGACGGTGCGGTCGAGGATCCCGAGGGTGGCGGCGTCCTCGGCGGGGTCGTCGTCGGCGTCCTGGTGTCAGGCGTTCACCGACGCCAACGCCCAAATTCACGCCAATGCCCAATGCGACATCTCCATCCACGAACATCGCCTCGGCCCGCCTCCGCGTCGTTTGGGGGCAGGTGAGCCGTGAGCTTTCCAGATCAGCAAAAACGATATCGGCCCGCCACCGGGGGGGGTTGGTGGCGGGCCGAGCTTATCGGGGGCTTCTTGTGTCGCTGGTAATGAAGTTACGGCGAGAACCTGAGATGGACCTTATAAACAGGTCACTACATTGACACGGATGCGTTCAGAAATGACAACGCCCAACGCGGAGGTCTACGACCAAACGGATTGGCGGTCCGCCGTATCACCGTCACTCCGAACGCTGATCGCAAACTCGTCGTAAGAGGTGGCGTTCGAGGCGGCTGTGAGTCGCCAGGCTCAATAGCGCGCCGGTGACCGCGCCGAGGAAGTCCGCCATCCAGTCATGGATATCGTGCCCGGCGCGGCCTGCAGCGAATGTCTGCATCCATT
>Ga0210003_1003557_pt1 | contig 12619 bp, 17 predicted proteins | sample LantaG_FD_182804 | JGI IMG/M metagenome (GOLD analysis project Ga0210003, IMG submission 182804) | Deep subsurface microbial communities from Baltic Sea to uncover new lineages of life (NeLLi) - Landsort_02402 metaG (SPAdes) (version 2) | ecosystem: Environmental > Aquatic > Marine > Oceanic >...
TAAGTTAAAGAAATTGGTATTAAGGGTTGTTGGGGGTGTATTTAAGAATTATACAAAAAAACAAGTCCAAGTTATATTGGCTTTAAGTACAGGATTATTAGGTATAATATCTGCAATAACCAATTTTAGAAAATGTAAAAGTGTTATTGATAGCATTGGTAAAATTTTAAATTCAATAAGCATATTAACAAAAGCTGCAATAATTCCAATACCACCACCATTGTTGATTGGGGCACAGTTCTTGCCAGGATTTTCAAATGAAAGGGCAAAGATTAATGTTATTGCTGAAATGCAAAGTTTGGGATTGCCAACAGAAGATTTATTGGATGGTTCACCAAATAGAGTTCTATTATTTGCTGAATCTGTTATAAATGGTATGGATAACGAAGAGATAACAAATGGGGCTGTTGATGGGTTCATTGACCCCCTATTAACAGGAAGAGTATTTGCCAAAAAAAGACATGGATAATATGGATAAGATTGAAAATATTGTTGAGTTTTCAAAAGACTTGAAAAATAAAACTAATGCACAGATTATAGAAAGTCTTGATACTCTAAATGAAGAGTTTAATATTACAAAGAATGTTGTTATTAACTTGACACACAATTTGGATAAGATTGAGGAGTTGTACACAATAATCCTAAAAGAGTATAATACAAGACAGAATGGATAATAGGTTATTATTCCCAGCAATCATCACAAATATTGATGACCCCCTTATGATTGGTCGTGTTAGGGCAGAAATTGAATCTGACAGGAATGATGCCATTTTAAAATCCATAAGTGACCCACCATTTAATATTAAGAAAGATATATGGGGGGATAGGGATCCATTTATATTTAAGCCATTATTGCCATATTATTATAATATGCCATTAGCAGTTGGGGAAAGGGTGTTGGTTGTGTTCTCAAACAAGGATTTCAAATTTGACAATCAATATTTTATTCAATCTGATTTTACATCCCCAATGCGGGTGAATTTCAATAGTGCAACAGAGGCAAGGATAACCACAGGTTCTGGTAGAAGGTTCAAGACAAATTTGAGTTTAAAGAATTTGGATGGAACATATAGGAAAAATAAGACAAAAGGAATTTTTGTTGAACCCCAGGATAATGGTGTCATTGGTAGGGGTTCGGCAGATGTTATTGTTAAGGAAAATGATGTGTTAATAAGGTCGGGGAAATATAAAGGACAATTAGACCCAAGAGAATTTCCAAATCCAAATATAAATAGATCATTTGTTCAAGTATCACAATTCAATACACGCAAGATTATTTTGCCCCCAGTTGAATTTGAGTTTGAAAGGGAAAAGTTTTTGACAACAAAGTTTTTGATTGAGTGGGTTATTCAGAATCCAGATTCAACATCAACATTTAATGGAGTTGTTAATCTATATTCCTTGAAGCAAAATGAACGTGTTGCCATAAACAAACTTGATATTAATAGTTTGGTTGATGACTTGAAAGTTATTAGAACCAGAACATCATTTAGTGGATTGAACAAAGAAAAGACAATTGCATTTATAAATAATTTTATTTTAAATTGTGATAAATTTATTAATTTGGATAATGGTTCACAATTATTCTTTCCAAATGAGGTTAAATATCCCATATTTTTTAGACCAGGATTTGCAACATTAGTTAGGTTAAATGGTTCTTTTGGTAAGGTAATTCCACAGAATTTAGTTGATATATATGACAATATTAAATTTGATAAATTTGCTCCAGCAAGTGGATATGGCTTTATTTATTCAAAAGGAAGCACAAAGGTACCAACACTTAAAGAAACTGCTGAAATAACCCAAACACAAATCATTAATGAAGATAATTCAGCAACATTGATTGGGGCAGATGAGATATATTTCTTATCCCATAAGTCAGATGTTGTGCCAAATAAGAATAAAGTTGATTTAACTGGCTCATTATATGGAATTGAACAGGATAAAATAATTGATAATATATTACCAAATACATCCTCAATGGTTAGGGGGGAGGAGTTGTTGGAACTCATTAATTTGATTGTTAGATTTCTAATAACTCATGCACATCCATTCCCAGGTTTGGCCCCAGTTTCAGTCACAGAAGATGGATCCACCATAAATGGCTTATTAAATGAATTATCATTGGCAACTAAAAAGATTTTGAATAAAAAAATTAGAATGAATTGATATTTATTATATAAAATATAATGTCAATTCACTTATCTTATTTCAATCAAAATAATACATTAATATCAAATTCCAAAATTAATACAGGCAGAAATCCTGTTATGGAATTATCATATGGGGCAACTGATTATCTAATCCCAGCATATGGGCCAACCAGAATAATCTTTAATCTAAATCTCCAACCATTAATTGATAAAGTTAATGATGATATCATTTTTAGTGGTTCATTAACTAGTGCAACACATACATTAGTTATGAGAAACACAGCATCATTTGATGAATCATTGTTGAATGGTAAGATGCCATCCCAAAAGAGAAGAGCATCATCATTTGATTTGAATCTATTTAGAATCCCTTTAAGTAGTGGTAATACAGGCTATATCCAATATTGGGATGAAGGTGTTGGGTATGACTACACAGATTATTCAAAAAACTTAAACTCAAATTCAGGTGCAAAATATCCCCTTATTATAAAGGATGATAATGCATTTGCCACAACTGCATCCAATTGGTTTAGTGGTAAGACCATAAGTGGTTGGACAGAATCAGGAATTTATAACAATAAAAATACAGGGACTACTATTAATTATAGTGGATTAACCATTCTTGGTACCCAACATTTTGAATCTGGGAATGAAAATATTTCTTTTGATATGACAAATGAGATAAATGCCATTTTAACAGGTTCTACTGTGTCTAATGCTGGTTGGGGCATTGCTTATCCACCTTCTTATGAAAATGCAACAGGGCTAACAGAAAGCTACTCTGTGGGCTTTTTTTCAAGGCATACACAAACATTCTATGAGCCATATCTTATCACCACATATGATGATTTGGTAAAAGATGATAGAAATAATTTTGTGAAAAATAAAATAAATAAGTTATATTTGTTTATAACAGATGATGGAAATTATATAAATTTGGATTCAAATCCTGTTGTTAGTATTTTTGATAATGAAGGTGAGACTATGAGTGGCATAACTAATCTATCAACAAGATTGGTGACAAAAGGAGTTTATGAAGTTTCTGTTCCAAATGTGTTTAGTGGATACACAGCACCACTTGTATTCACAGATGTGTGGACTGGAATAACCTTAAATGGAATAACCTTGCCAAATGTTGAAAATGAATTTGTATTATATGATATGAATAATAGAATTAAGACCGGAACAAAAACAACAGAAAATGAATCATATAATTTTGATTTTTATAATGTTATGCAAGGGGAGAAAATCCTTAACACAGATATTAGGAAGGTTGGGGTTATTATAAAGAAAGCATATAGCACAGATGAATTATTGACAGGGGTTAAAGCATATTATAGAGTTTATGTTAAGGAGGGTGAAACAGAGGTACAAGTGCAAGATTGGACAGAAATAAATAGAAGCCCAAATGAATATTATTTTATATTTGATACAAGGGATAAAATCCCAAATAAATATTTTATTGATTTAAAAGTTCATATTGCTGGGGAAGTTTCAACATATAAAAAACAATTAGCATTCTTTATTGTAAATAAAAAATAATGGAAAAAGAAGCACTAAAAAGAATATTTGAGTTCCTTGAAGAGAAGGAAGAACATAATAAGCCACTTAAATTGAAGTTGATATTTAATGAACCACTAACAGAAGAAGAATTGAATGTTAAAGGTAATTTGAATTTAGAATTTGCAAAGATAACATCACTACCAGAAGGATTGAAAGTTAGTGGTTTTTTGAGTTTAAGAGGTACAAATATAACCTCATTACCAGAAGATTTGAAAGTTGGTGGTGGTTTGGATTTACGTAATTGTAAAAAGATAACTTCATTACCAAAAAGATTGGAAGTTGGTAAATATTTGTGGCTAGCAGAAACAAACATAACCTCATTACCAGAAGGGTTGGAAGTTGGAGGTAGTTTGGATTTAAATAATTCAAAAATAACCTCATTACCAGAAGGGTTAGTAGTTAGGGAATTTTTGGATTTATATTCTTGTAGTTATTTATATTCCTTACCAGAAGGATTGAAAGTAGCAGGCAATTTGGATTTATCATATTCAAATATAACCTCATTACCCAAAGGATTGAAAGTTGGTGGACTTATGCGTATAGGATATACATCATTAAAAAAATACACAGATGAACAAATAAGAGAAATGGTAAAACCTGGCTTTATAAAAGGAAAAATATTTAAATAATGGAAAAAGAACAACTAAAAAGAATATTTGATTTCCTTGAAGAGAAAGGAGAGCATAATGCACCATTTCGATGGAAAATATTAAATAATAAGCCAATAACCAAAGAAGATTTGAAAGTTGGTGGTAATTTGGATTTGCGATTTGAAAAAATAACCTCATTACCAGATGGTTTGAAAGTTGATGGTGATTTGGAATTAAATGTATCAAACATAAAATCATTACCAAAAGGTTTGAATGTTAGGGGGAATTTGGATTTAAGATATACAAATATAACCTCATTACCAAAAGGATTGGAGGTTCATAGTGGTTTGATTATTAAAAAGACAGCATTATTAGAATACACAAATAATGAATTAAGAGAAATGATTAAACCTGGATTTATAAAAGGAGACATAATAAGATAATGGAAAAAGAAACTTTAAAAAGAATATTTAATTTCCTTGAAGAAAAGGGAGAAAATAATGCACCATTTAAATGGAAAATATTAAATAATGAGCCAATAACCAAAGAAGATTTAAATGTTAAAGGTGATTTAGATTTAAGGTCTTTTGAAATAAACTCATTACCAGAAGGATTGAAAGTTGGAGGGGATTTGGATTTGCTGTTTTCAACTATATCCTCATTGCCAGATGGATTGGAAGTTAATGGTGATTTATTTTTGGATAGTTGTAAATCTATCAAAGATTTACCAAAAGGATTGAAAGTTGGGGGGGATATTGTTATTAATAAAACTCAATTAATACATTACTCAAAGGATGAAATAAAGGAAATGATTAAACCTGGCTTTATAAAAGGAAAAATATTTAAATAATGGAAAAAGAACAACTAAAAAGAATATTTGATTTTCTTGAAGAAAAGGGAGAACATAATAAGCCACTTAAATTGAAGTTAATATTTAATGAACCACTAACAGAAGAAGATTTAGATGTTAAAGTTGGTTTGGATTTAACAAATACAAATATTACCTCATTACCAGAAGGATTGAAAGTTAGTGGTTTTTTGAGTTTAAGAAATACAAATATAACCTCATTACCAAAAGACTTGAAAGTTGGTGGTTATTTGGATTTAGGAGGCACAAAAATAGCCTCATTACCAAAAGGATTAAAAATTGGCACACACTTATTTATATTAGATACAGCATTATTAGAATACACAAATAATGAATTAAGAGAAATGATTAAACCTGGATTTATAAAAGGAGATATAATAAGATAATGGAAAAAGAACAACTAAAAAGAATATTTGATTTCCTTGAAGAGAAAGGAGAGCATAATGCACCATTTCGATGGAAAATATCAAATAATAAGCCAATAACCAAAGAAGATTTGAAAGTTGGTGGTGATTTGAATTTAGAAAGAATAGAAATTACCTCATTACCAGAAGGGTTAAATGTTGATGGTAATTTATACCTTTATTCCTCAAACATAACTTCAATACCAAAAGGATTGAAAGTTAGGGGTTTATTTTTAGGGGATTCAAAAATAAAATCATTACCAGAGGATTTAGAAGTTAAAGGTTTGGATTTATCAGGTACAGAAATAACTAAATTACCAAAAGGTTTGAAAGTTGATCATAATTTAGTTTTAAAGCAATCAAAAATAGAATCATTACCAGAAGGATTGATAGTTGGTAATGATTTAAATTTAAGAAATTGTAAAAACTTAAAGTCCTTGCCAAAAGGATTGAAAGTTGGTGGTGATTTGTATATTTATGGAACGCCTATAAATGAAATTGAGGATAATGATGAAATACTAGAAATGATTAAACCTGGATTTATAAAAGGAAATATATATTAAGATAATGGAAAAAGAAACAATAAAAAGAATACTTGATTTTATTCAGAAGAAAGAAAACAAAAAGCATAAAGATAGAGATAACTTTATTTGGAAATTAAAATTTAATGAATCCCTAACCAAAGAAGATTTAGTTGTTAATGGTGATTTGGATTTAACAGATTCAACGTTAAAATCATTGCCAGATAATTTGGAAGTTAAAGGTGATATGCAGACTAGATTTTCAAAAATAGAAGAATTGCCAAAAGGGTTGAAAGTTGGTGGTAGTTTGTATTTATCCCACTCCAACATAAAAAACATACCATATGATATTAAAATTGGTGATTCTTTGTATTTACATAATACAAAAATAACTTCACTACCGGAAGGGCTATTCATTGATGGTTGGTTAGGAATAATGAATACACCAATAAATAAGTTACCAAAAGGGTTAATAGTTAATCGCTACTTAAATATAAATACTGAGGATAGTTTAGGTAATTTTTCTAATGATGAATTAAGAGAAATGGTTAAACCTGGATATATAAAAGGAATAATTAAGATATAGCCATTAAATCCCATTTAACCACACACAATTTAACCAAGACAATAGATTTTAATAAATATGACATAGTAATAGGCTAAAACAAAAAGTATCTTAAAATCAAAATATGGAAGCCTTAATCAAATTAGACCTTAATGATATTTATAAATAAAAATTAATATGATTAATCCAACAATTAAAAGAATTATTGAAACTGCCATAAAGGAACAAGCAACTGAAAACTATATGTTCTTTGGCAATTTAAAGCAGATAAAAAGACAATGTGAATTGTTGCTTGAACTGCAACCAGATGAGGTGAATGAATTAATAAAAAATGGCCATGACTGGGCAGATGACCATATTAGTGTTGCAAAGGAGAATATGGATCAAGTATTTGATTTTATGATGAATGAATTCAATGAGAATGATGACCAAAATTTAACAGAAGCAAAAGCCAAAAAGAACAAACCCAAAAATCCAAAATTATGGAGTCAATGTTTAAGTTGGGCAAAATCAAGGTATAAGGTATGTCCAAGTGCATATTGCAATGGTGCAGCAGCAAAACGTTATAAGCAATTAGGTGGTAAATGGAAGAAAGAGTAATTTGTTTTTATGAAATTTTGTTGTATATTTGCAGTGAAACAAAATAAAAACTATGAAACTATTAAATGATTTGATTGCTTCATTTAAGCAAAATATTTTAGCAATGGTTGATCCATCAGAAGATGATATACGTTGTAAGAATATATGTATTAAATTGATTAATCATCCTGATGCAAAATTAGCATATTCATCAAAATCATCAGAAAGATTGGTATATCTTGAGGAGGATGGTATTTATATCAATATTATTGATAGAGATGTGTGTATCATACATGAATATGAGGTATTTAAATTCTTTATTTCCCACCAAAACACACATTTGGAAATACTCTATGCTTTTGATAAAAAAATGGCATCAAAATTTGATGTATTCTACGATTTATCAAATTACCTAAAAGAAAATTTCTTATTAAAAGTTGAAAGTTTTTAGAGATTAAAAAAATGAACATATGATAATTGGAAATGGAAAGAATTTATTAGTGAATTCAGATAATCTTATTTTTATGGAAAAATATGAACTTGAATTCACTAATAATGTTGATGTTATATCCATTGACCCCCCATATAACACAGGTAAGAAAATGGGTGGGTATAATGATAATTTTGGTTCAATGGAAAACTGGGTAAGGTTTCTAAAACCAAGGATTGAGTATGCCAAATTATTTTTGAATGAAACTGGATTAATATTCATCAATATTAATGATAAGAGTTCTCCTTATTTAAGAATTTTATGTGATGAAATATTTGGCATTGATAACTTTGTATCAACCATTATATGGCAGAATAAATATACAGTATCAAATGATACCAATAGCATAACAACCCAAACTGAAAACATATTGGTATATGCAAAAAATATTAAGAACATAAACTTTAACAAAGATTCATTAAGAGGTGATTATGTAAATAAGACATATAAAAACTGGGACAATGATCCAAGGGGTCCGTGGAGGAAAGGAGTTCAATTATGGAAGAAGAAGACAGAAAAGAAATATACCGTTGTTTCCCCAACCGGAAAAGAATGGACAATGGGGTGGAATTATTCTGAAAATCAATGGTATGATGAATTAGTTAAAAACAACCTATTATATTGGGGTAAAGATGGAAATTCTTGCCCAACAAAAAAAGTATTCTTAAATAACTCAAAAGGTGTGGGGATTAAGAATCTATGGCTTGGCAATGAGGTTGGATATACACAAGATGGCACAAAAGATTTAGAAAAAGATTTAAACATTGAAGCCTCTTTTTTATACCCAAAACCAATAAAACTTATTAAAAGGATATTAGAAATATCAACACAAGAGGATAGTTTGGTTATGGACTTTTTTGCTGGTAGTGGCACTTTGGGTAGGGCTGTTCAAGAATACAATAAAGAAGCATCAAAGAATATAAGATATGTTTTGGTTACAAATAATGAGAGCAACATCTGTGAAGATATTACTCTCAAAAGGTTGTCAAAATTTTCAACAGAAAATGAGGGGCTTACATATGTTGTTTTATGATATTATCTATGTAATTAATCAAATTGGATAATACTTCTATATTTATTGGTTTATAGAACTCATTTTTCCAAATTGGTTTTTTACTTGTTCGTTTCCCATCAACAAGATAAAAGATTTTATCTGTATTCCCTTGATCCATAAAATAATTTTCTGCGTTTGGGGCAATACCATTTTCAAGTGAAACAACAATACATTTTTTATTATTATCTATATTTTTAAAATGCTTGAAATCTGAATTTGCTCTATCAAAATAACATTTATCCAAATAGGTTTTACATTCACTAAAAATAATTGGATTATCTTGGATATAAAAATGAACATCAGTGGAGACATCAATATGCCCATTTTTTGAATAAACTCTAATTGAATCTTCTTTCTTCCCTGTAATTCTAAAGTTTGAAACATTGTTTAATTGGCATAAATCATTCAATATAATTTTAACCATATTTTCAACCAAGTCCCCATTCTTGCCCCTAATTTTACCCCCAGCATTAGAACTTTCATTATAAATATTTTCTGATGATATGTTGTTATTGTAATAATCAACAATTTTGCTTAAAATATTTTCCATTTTTGCAGAGATTAAATTTTAATAAATTAACTTATCAATGCAAATGTAAACTAATTAATCCAAAATATCACTTATTTAAGTGATATTTTTTACGTGGTCTTTAATAATCCTTAATATACTTTCATTTGAAACCATTGTTGGTTTATTTCCAGTTCCAGGCTTTGGGTTTTTCTTCTCGGCCTTTCTTTTTTTAGCACAAGCAGATTTCTTATCTGCATCACTCATTTTTCCTGCAACACCTGCTGCCCTACATTTTGGATACGCCCCCTTGCTATCTAATTCCCTTCCACAAGGCGGATGTTTACCACTTGAATCTTTTCTACATATATTAACCCAGGGTCCTTTGGGTTGGTTGCTACCTTTTGGCTTCTTCTTTGTCCCAAACCAAACAGCAAGATCCTCATTTAGGAATAATGGTTTGTTTTCCATACTTTTTTTATTTATAAATATCTTGTTAAATAATTTTTATTTTACAAATATTATACTTACATTTGCCTCATCAAAAAAAACAAAAAACAAACAAAATGGAAACAACAAAATTTGATTTAGATTTACCAAAAAGTATAACATGTCTTATTTTTGAAGAAAAAATGCTAGATGGGACTATATCTCACCAAGTCAACAATATCAAATTAAAAGACAATGATAATTCAGGTAAGTTAGTTGATAACTTTAATTTAAGCCAAGGACAATACATATCACTAGGTTCTTGTTATGAAAAACAACTTCGTGAGATTTTAAAAGAAATGGAAAAAAGAAAAGTTGTAAATATTAAAGTACTTAACATTGAATATGTTAATGTCAAAGATGAAAAAGGCGAATGGAAAACAAAACAAGTAGATTTAGCTTTTATGCTAAATGGTAACATTTACTACTTTGAAGTTAAGATGAATCTAAACCTAGATACTGAAAAGAATAAAGCAACTTTTAATAAAGTAAATGACGTGGTTGGTGCTTTAAAGCAAATGTATCCAGATACTAATGTGTATGGAAATGTACTTAGTAGTTGGTATTGTGAAGATGATATTAAAAAATCTAATACAAAAAATATATATTTTATTAAAGATTTATTTAATTTAATTGGTGTTGAGTTACATAAAGTTCACTACTATCTAATAATGAAATCCCTTGGTAAACAATTAAAATCAAATAAAATTTAACTAAAAATAATTATAATGATAATAACCAATTATTAATGGTAATTGGTTATTATCAAATGTTTTACATTATTATCATACCTATTTTTGATATTTGTTGAATATTTTAAATCGTATTCTGAAACAATATAATCTTTATATAAGTCATAGGTAAATTCATCTTTATTGATTATAATCATAACCTTTGCAAATTTCATATTTTTGAATGTGTCAAAAAGTTTGAACTGGCTATCCTTGCCAAAGCTATTATTATGTGAATACTCCTTAAACTCCCTAGTATATGGGGGGTCAATGAAAATAAATGTGTTTTCTGTATCATTATTCATCATAATATTATCATATGAATCACAAAAAATCTGGGTAGTTTTTAACTTTTCAATATGCTCATCTTTAATATTTAGATTGAATGTTTTATAATTACCATAAGGTATGTTAAACTCACCTTTTGAATTAAATCTCCTCATACCATTAAATGATAATTGATTAACCAGGTAAAATCTAAATGCCCTATCAATATCACTTAAAGTTGATAACCCATTGTTCCTATCTTTATTCCTCCATTCATAATATATTAAACCCCTCTCCTTCTTTGCATCAGAAATGTTTATTGTTTTATTTTTTTCATTAGCCGATATTATGGCAATGTTATCTGAAACAGATTTTGCCATAGATACAATTTCATTAGATTTTGTTTGGATAATTTTCAAGAAGTTTATAACATCATAATCTATATCACAAATGACATTATTATTTGAATTTAAACTCCAATATACTGCACCACCCCCAAAGAATGGTTCAACAAATTTGTAATCATTTGTTTCATTGACAAAACTTGGATAAAATTTATCAAATAATTTGATTTCCTTTCTCTTACCCCCAGTCCATTTATAAATAGGATTTAATGACATATTTGTATGTTTTTATAAATATAAGCATTTTTTGCCAAAATAAAAATCCTTTAAAAATATTTTAAAAAGATTTTGAAATCAAAATTAATTTTGTATATTTGTGATGTTAATGGGGAGACACGATTTAGATACAAACATTAACAGTTTTTTAGAGAGGAGGAGGAATACAATTTAGATACAACTTCCTAATTTATTTTTGATGTTAATGGGGAGACACGATTTAGATACAATCATTAACAGTTTTTTAGAGAGGGGGGTGGCATAGTTAATATGTCACTCCTCATTTATTTTGTTATAATAAATTGTCCATCCCAAGTATTAAAGGGATTTATTGAACTTTCTCTAAAAACAGTTATCACTTTTAATCTCCAGAATGTACCTATTTGTAATTGGGGTACAATTGCACAAGTAAGTTCTTTACTAACTGACCTTATAACAAATGCTTCCTCATCTTTAATGTCTTCTGATGCTATTGCCCTTGCAATATCATTTTTAAATAAATCAATAAAAAAAACTATTTCATCATTAGAAATATCTTTTTCATTGTAGTATTCAATACCATCTCTTGTCCTTCTAAGATCTATGTGACCTGTTTTGATAATATCAAAATTGAAATCAACAGTTATATTAGATTTTATCTGTGCAATTCTTTTTTCTAAAAGTAATGCTTCATTTAATAAATTTATTAAATTTTTCATACTATTTTATTATATAAATATAGAACTTGTTTGTTTTTATCATATATTTAAAGTATATTCACCTCTATGGGAAAAGAAATTAAAAAAGGGTTGCAAAAACTTGCAACCCTTTATATTAGACTTTAAAATGTCCAGTTTATTAGTAAATAAACCGGACAAATTGATTATCTTAACTCTTGTAAGTCAAATGTTCTAACACCATCAACTGTAATTCTACCATAGAAACGGTTATTAACCAATTTTTTAGCATAACGAGTCATTATACCTTTGATAGGTGTGAAGTTGAATGGGTTATACATAGTTGGTGTTAATTGTAAAGGTACATAAGGTGCATAGATATAACCTGTGTCAAGTAAAGATGTTCCTTTGTGTCCCATCAAAATTTGGTTTGCTGGGAAGTAAGGATCACGATATACTTGGTAACGACCAGCTAATGTACCTACTCTTTCAATACCCATATTGTATTGGTCTTGCTCTGGTGAAGCATTTGATACGTGGAAGTATTCCAAATCATCAAAA
>Ga0210003_1003558_pt1 | contig 12615 bp, 11 predicted proteins | sample LantaG_FD_182804 | JGI IMG/M metagenome (GOLD analysis project Ga0210003, IMG submission 182804) | Deep subsurface microbial communities from Baltic Sea to uncover new lineages of life (NeLLi) - Landsort_02402 metaG (SPAdes) (version 2) | ecosystem: Environmental > Aquatic > Marine > Oceanic >...
TCGGGAGCACCGCCCGGGTCCGCCGCCGCCGCCGCCCCTGCCGGTGCTCCCGACGGAGCCTGCGCGCTGCAAAGCAGGGTTGTTCTGCTGCTGGTTCTGCTGCTGCTGCTGGTTTTGCTGCTGCTGCTGCAGTTGAGAAGAAGCGGCGTCGCCGCCGCCAGAGGAAGCGTACGGAGCTGCACTTGCTGCGTCGCCGGACGCCGCCGCCGCTCCGCCGTCGCCCGAAGAGGCCTGCTGCTGCTGCTGCTTGGCCGACTTTTTCCTCCTCGCCGTTGTGGGAGCCGCGGGAGGAGGGGCGGCAGAGGAAGCTCCTGCTGCTGCGGGCTCACCTGCGGCAGCGGCAGCGGCAGAAACGGGAGAAGCGCGCCCGCCCTTTTTCGGGAGCGGGATCGCGTCCGCGTCCCCCAGCGACGGCCACGAGGGCGCCGTCTGCACGGAGTCCGCGGCAGCGCCGCTGCCCTTGGCTGAAGACGGCGGCGTCGGTCCCGTGGCCTTGGAGGCGGCGGGCGCGGAAGCGGTGGCGTTATTGGCCGGCGTCGTTGGCGTCGCGCCGCTCGAAGAGGAAGCAGGAGGAGCGGAAGCTGAGGCGGAAGCGGCACCGGTTCCCGCTCCTGGAGCAGAGAGCACTTCCTTGGGAGCAGGGAGCTTCCACGCGGGCTTGGCGGGTGGCGGTGCTGGCTCGAGGTGCTGCTGCTGCGGTGCCTGACGCGGGGTTGAGAAAGAGAGAGAAAGAAAGAAAAAGTGTGAGTGATTTCGTTTCTTCTTCTTCTCGCTTTTGCCCGGCGGCCGCCCTTGATCATGAATTGCGGCTCGATCAACTGACGCCTTTGAGCTCGCTTTTTTGACGTTCCGATCAGCAGGGAGTGTCGATCATCTCCAAAAGACCACAGTTGTCGAGGTGGCGATGTTAGAAAGCGAAAGCACGTGGCCGGAACCACGACGGGAATCGGTCGCTTTTAAAAAAAAGGGGGGAAAAAGCGATGGTTTTTTTTTCGCGTCGAGAGGGACTCGCTCTCTTCCTTTCCTCTTTCCTCTCCTCTCTCTCTCCATCTTCTCCTCCCGAATCCGCACGCCCCCGGGCCTCGGATCCTTTCTGCTGCAATGCACAAAACATCCATAGAACGTGCTCTTACCTCTGCGGGTTTCGACGAGGCGCCGCCGGGCTTGGAGGCGGCGCCAGGGGAAGTCGACGATGGAGCTCCAGCTCCGGCGGCGTTCGTGCCGCCGCCGCCGGCAGCAGCAGCAGCAGTTGCTCCTGCTGCTGCTGCTCGCGCCGAAGCCGCTCTGCTCCCCTGTCCTGCTGCTCCTGCTCCTCCGTCGCCTGAAGAGGACGTCGCCGCGACGATGGCCGCCCAGGGCCTGGCCGCGACGGGCGCTGCGGGCTGCTCTTCCGGCATATCAAGAAGAGAAAAAGGGGGAATGAAGAAAAGAAATCGTCGATCAAGCTCCGTTTCTTCTTCTTCTTCTTCTTTCAACAACGAAAGAAAAAAACTTGTTTTCCGCCCTCTCTTTGACTCGACGCGCTCTGGTTGCTCTGTTCGGGAGGAGAGCAAGTGCTTTCTCTCTCTCTAGAGAGAGAAGAGAGTGAGAGAGAGTTGAGTGCAAGAGAGAGCCGCTCTCGAGCGAAAAGAGAGAGACAGAGAGAGACGAAAGAGACGAGAGAGACGAGAGAAATCGCCGCTCGTCAGACGAAGAAAAAAAAGTGAGCGGAAAAATCTTCATTTTTCGACTCTCTCGAAGAAAAGCTCTTCAGAAAAGCGACCCGCCATCTGCGAGCTAGCTCTCTACACAGGCCTTTTCCAGCTCCCGTCCTCCGACCTGCGTGATCTTCATAGAGTCGCCTCTCCAGCCATGACGAGCGGCGGAGCGTTTAAGGGCGCGGCGGCGTCTGCTGCCGCCAACGGAGCATCCGCTTCCACGTCTGCTTCCGAGACGGCCGTGGCCGTCGCCAAGTTCCGGGCGCTGGGCGTCTGCGAGCAGCTCGCCGAGGCCGCTGCTGCGCTCGGGTGGACGGCGCCGACCGAGATCCAGGCCGCGGCGGTGCCGCACTTGCTCGCAGGTGCGTGGTTGTATGGGGGGAGGGAGAAAGAAGACGAGAAGGAGAGATGGCATTTGACGGCGACGGCTTGATTTTCGTTTCTTCTTCTTCTTCTTTTCGCCCTTTTTCCGCGCTCACACTCCCCTACTCCACTCTCGATCCAACACCACAGGCAAAGACGTCATCGGCCTCGCGCAGACGGGCAGCGGCAAGACGGGCGCGTTCGCGCTGCCGATTCTGCAGGTGAGAGAGATGGGTGCAGAAGGCATTTGATTTCTTTTCGTTTTTTCTCGACGTTCGACGGCCGGGCGCTCACCTCTTCAACCTTCAACCTCAACCTTCAACCTTCAACCTCAACCTTCCAACCTCCTCCCACCTCCTCCCACCTCCTCCCACCTACCAGGGCCTCATGGACAGCCCCCAGGCCTTCTACGCCCTCATCCTCTCCCCGACCCGCGAGCTCGCCATCCAGATCGCCGAGCAGGTCGAGGCCCTCGGCTCCGGCATCGGAGCCAGGGCCGCCCCTTTGGTCGGCGGCGTCGACATGACCGCGCAGGCGATCGCTCTCTCTCGAAGGCCGCACGTGCTCGTCGGCACGCCTGGGCGTGTTGTCGACCACCTGTCCAACACCAAAGGGTTCAGTTTGAAAACCCTCAAACATCTGGTCTTGGATGAGGCCGATCGATTGCTGAATATGGACTTCGAGGCCGAGATCGACGCTGTGCTGAAAGCGATCCCGCGCGAGGGGCGAATGACCCAACTGTTCTCTGCGACGATGACCTCTAAAGTGGCCAAGCTGCAGCGCGCCTGCCTTCGTGACCCCGTCCGCGTCGAGACCAGCAGCGACGGCAAAGACGGGAACGGGAAATACCAAACTGTCTCGACGCTGAGGCAGCAGTTCTCCTTCGTTCCCGCGAAGCACAAGGACGCCGCCGCCGTCGCGGCGCTGACGTCAGACGAGTTGGGAGGCTGCACCTCGATCGTCTTCTCCCGCACCTGCGACGGCGCCCGCAGGCTCGCGCTGCTGCTCCGGGCCCTGGGGCTGGGCGCCTTGCCCATCCACGGCCAGATGAGCCAACCGAAGAGGCTCGCCGCCCTCTCGAAGTTCAAAGCAGGAGAGAGGCCTATCCTGGTGGCGACGGACGTGGCCTCCCGAGGGCTCGACATCCCTTCGGTCGACCTGGTGCTCAACTACGACGTGCCCATGAATTCTAAAGATTACGTGCACCGCGTGGGGCGCACGGCGAGGGCCGGGAGGTCGGGGAGGGCGCTGACTCTCGTGACGCAGTACGACGTCGAGCAATTCCAAAAGATCGAAGCCTTGACGGGGACCAAGATGGAGGCGTGGGGAGGGGACCCGGAGGCGGCGGAGCTGCTGGCGGAGAGGGTGGCCGAGGCAGGGAGGCTGGCCTCGGCGCAGATGCGGGAGGCGGACTCCAAAAGGGGAGGTGGTGGAGGGAAGGACGGAGGAGGGAAGAAGAGGAGGGGCGGGGCTGTCGACGACCACGACGACGACAACGGCGGCGTCGGGGACATTCTGGGCGGGAGGAGGAAGTTCATGAAAAAGTACTGAGCTCATTCTGATTTTTCTGTGTAAGTTTCAAAAGCAAATGAATGCCTAGAAGAGAGGGAGAGAGAGGGAGGCGGCGCGGAGGAGAGAGCAGAGCAAAGCAACAACGGCGGCGGAGGTCAAAAAAGAAGAAAAAAAACGACGGAAAAAAACTCGACGGGAAAACTCAATCTTCGAATCACTCCCAAAGTTTCTTCCCTACTCGAGAAGAACGCCGTATTGCGAAAAGCGATAACTGGTCCGAGTCCCAAAAGCCTTCTTTTTTTTCCCCCTCCCTCAACGCTCACACATCTAAGCATTCACCATGCCCTCCGCTTCCAAGCTCTCCTCCAAGGAGCAGGTACGGTTGATTGGAAGGAGAGATCAGCAAAAAAAACGCAAAGCGCGTTCTTGCGATTGCCCCAATCAATCGACCGACGTGCTCTTCCTTTCTCGTGCTCGATTCCACGCGCTTCTCGAGCAGAACCTGCACGGATCGCCCACCGAATAGAAGCAGGACATCGGTCTCTGTCCATCGCGCGGTGGCACGAAGCTCTGCGAGGATTTTATCAAGTCGAAAACAGGACGCGGAAGAATAGTCGAAAAGCCGCCGCTCGCTCGGCGGCGGCGGCTGCTGCTGCTGCTTCGATCGCTCACCTCCTTTCTCTTTCCTCTTCCTCTTCCTCCTCTCTTTCCCCACTCAAAACCCCTTCAACAGTACGACCTCAAGCTGTGCAAGCTGCTCGACACCTATGACAAGGCCTTCCTCGTCCACGCCGACAACGTCGGCTCGAGGCAGTTCATGGACATCCGCAGGGTGAGAGAGAGTTTTTTTTTTGGAGATTTTTTCGGTTTCGATGATGATCGTCGATCGACGGCGACGCAGTGCTTGCTTCTTCTTCTCTTTTTCTCCCCCTCTTCCGCACGTCGATCTTGATCAATATTGATTTTTACGCGCTCTTTCGACGTGATCTCTAGATCGCTCGAAAGAGAGGACGAGAAAAGAGAAAGCAAGAGGCCAGGCGCGAAGCATCAAAATGCGGAAGAGAGTTTTCGAAATCAAAACTCGCTCACTTTTTCTTCTTCACAACCTCAACACCACCCCCCCAACCCCACCCCCCAAAAAATAACAGGGCCTGCGCCCGCACTCCGCCGTGCTCATGGGCAAGAACACCCTCATGAAGCGCTGCATCCGCGCCTACTGCGAGAAGAAGGGCGACGACAAGTGGGCGATCCTCCTCGACCAGCTCGTCGGCAACGTCGGCCTGATCTTCACCTCGGGTGACCTGGCCGCCGTCCGCGACGAGGTCGTCAAGTTCAAGGTCGGCGCGCCGGCCCGCGTCGGGCTCGTCGCCCCCAACGACGTCACCGTGCCCGCCGGGAACACGGGCTTGGACCCTTCCTCGACCTCGTTCTTCCAGGCGCTCAACATCCCCACCAAGATCAACCGCGGAACCGTAGAGATCGTTACCGATGTTGCGCTGATCAAGGCCGGAGACAAGGTCGGCGGGTCCGAGGCCACTCTTTTGGCCAAGCTCGGTATCCGCCCCTTCTCGTACGGGCTCGTTGTCAGGCAGGTGATCGACGGTGGGGCGATCTACGACCCCAAGGTGCTCGACATCACCGACGCCGACCTGCTCAAGAACGCCGGCGACGCGATCGCGCAGGTCGCTGCTCTCTCGCTCGAAACCGGCGTCGCCACCCCCGCGTCGGTGCCTCACTCGCTGATCAACGGGTACAAGAACCTGCTGGCGATCGCCGTGGAGACCGAGTTCTCGTTCGCGCTGGCCGACAAGGTCAAGGAGTACCTCGCCAACCCTTCGGCGTTCGCTTCTGCTGCTCCCGCCGCCGGCGGAGGCGGCGGCGGCGGTAAGGAGGACAAGAAGGAGGACAAGAAGAAGGAGGAGGAAGAGGAGGAGGAAGGTGACGACGACATGGGCTTCTCCCTGTTCGACTAGATCAGTGGTTGAAAGCTTGTGGAGGAATGGAGAGAGTGCGCGCACAAAAAGGCGCGGTTTTTTCTGGAGCGGAAGAAGAAGAAAAAAGAAAAAATCAAGAAGCGCGGGTTTTTTTCGTTTTGGGGGAGAGCGCGCAAGGTTGAAAGAAGCTTCTTCGTTTTGCTTCCGCGTCTTTTCCCTTTTCGATTCTCTCTCTTCGCCCTTGAGCAAAACAATAAAAGGTTAAAAAAAAAGAAACAAAAGAGAATGCTGCTTTTTTTGTGTAAAAACGAAACAACAACTTGCTCTCTCTCTCGAGTTTTTTTTCAAATGGATTTTTTCTTTTCCTTCTTACTTCTTTTTTCTTTTTTCATCACGCCGCTCTCTCTCTCTTTTCTCTCTTCTCCACTCCACGCTCCATTCAATTTCCAATCACAGCTGAGCCCCGCCTTTCACCCTGTACCCTTTCGGCACGAACCACGGGCTCAGGTCCACGCCCTTGTCCCTCAGGCCCGCCGTCGCGGCGTCGGTCTTCTCCAGCAGCGCGCCGTGCAGCGCGTCGTTCGAGGCGAGCAGCGACCTCGAGAAAACAGAAAAGGCCAACCCGTCCATGGTCGTCACCCGCCCTCCGGCCTCCTCGACGATAAGCACCCCGGCAGCCACGTCCCAGGGCTTCAGCCGGTACTCCCAGTACCCTTCGACGCAGCCGGATGCCACGTGGCACAGATCGACAGCGGCAGCGCCCAGGCGGCGGACGCCCTGGGAGACGTCGGTGAAGTGACGGAACAAATCCAGGTTGGCGGACCACGCGTCGTCGTGCTCGTAGCCGAACCCGGTGACCAGCAGCGACCTGGTGACGTCGTCGACGCGGGAAGCCGAAATAGGCTGACCGTTGAGCGTCGCGCCGCCGTTGCGGGAAGCAGCGTAGGTCTTGGTGACCCAGGCCCCTTTCCCGCCGGCAAACTCGATCACGACTCCGGCGACGGGCACGGCGTGCCTGACGCAGGCCACAGAGACAGCGAAGCTCGGGTAGCCGTGCGCGAAGTTGGTGGTTCCATCGAGCGGGTCGACGCACCAGAGGTAGTCGGAGCCCGTGTCGCCGGAGACGCCGCCTTCTTCTCCCAGAATCACGTGCTGCGGGAAGCTGGAGCGGATTATTTTGAGGATGGCTTCTTCCGAGGCGGAGTCTGTCTCTGTGATGAGGTCGGTGGCTCCCTTGAAGGAGATGGTGCGCGGCTTGTCGAGGGCGGCGCGGACGACCTGGGTTGGTTGGTCGGGAGGGGAGAGAAGAGGGAGAGAAGAGAGAGAGAAGGGGGGCGGAAGAGGTTGAGAGAGAGAGAAAGGGTCGACGAAGCGAGCTATAGAGCGAGAGCGATTTCGTTATCCGAAGTCAATCAAAAACTTCCATTCCCCTGCTCACCTCTGCTCCTGCGTCCGCTGCTTTCAGCGCCACTTCCAGCAGCTCGGCGGGGCGGTGGTGCCCGGGCGATCCGGAGGTCGCCGAGGCGCGCACCGAGGCGCGAGAGAGGGGGAGAGAAGAGGAGGAGAGGAAAGGCGACGTCGATCTTGATTTGGAGATCGACGGCGACGGCATCGACGACGACGACGACGGCGACGACGACGACGATGACGACGATGCGTTTGACCTGCTCGCGGGGGTCGCCGCCGCACTTCGAATCGAGCACCTGCATACCAGGCCCGCGCGGGGCTTCACGGAGAGACGAGCACGCATTTTGAACCGAACGAAAAGAGCTGAGCTCTCTATCTGATTTTTTGGAAAAGAAGGAAGAAAAAATGTGTGATTTTTTTACTAGAACTTCGATTTCAAAATTGTTTTCCTTCCTCTCCCCTTCTCTCAACAACACTTCACTTCCTCGCCACGAAGAACAGCGAACCGCACTCCTCGCTCCTCTTCTCGTCGGCGACCTCGTACTCGAACCCGCGGTCCCCGACCAAACCGCGGTACCTCCTCGCCATGTCTGACCGGGTCACGACGGAGTCGACTTCAGAAGACCAGCCGTTGCCGCCGAGGAGCTTTGGGAGGTCCCTGGCGTCGCAGCCAAAGTTCCACGACGCCAGCAGGTCGGTCGCGGCGACGTCTATGCCCTTGCTCTTGCGCCTGCGGGATCGCTCCTGGGCCGACCTGAGCGCGGAGGTGCTTATTGTCACCGCCAGGAAAGTGGAAGAAGAAGAAGACGAAGGAGACGAAGTTGAAGAACAAGAAGGAGAGCTCGAACAAGGACAACTTTGCGCCGCCTCGGAGAGCAGGACCTCGACTCCGCCTCGACCCAAATACATTAAGAGCCCCTCCGCCACGAAGATCGTCGGCTTGGTCGGGTCGTGGCCCGCCAGAGAGAGAGCGCCGGTGAGGGCCCCGGGCTTGGAGACGTCTGCCGGGACAGCGGTGTAAGAGGAGACCTTGAGAGGGAATTTAACCTTTCGCCCTCTTCTTCTTTGTCGCCGTCGCCTCTCTTCTTCCTCCGTCTCCTTCCGTTGTTCTTCCTCGAAGGCAAGGTCAAAGGCCCCCTCTGGGATCTCTGCCCCGGCCTCCTCGAGCTCGCGCGCTTTCGCCCTGAGCACGCAGGCGACGTCGACGTCGAACCAGCGAGTCAGATTTCTAGTACTACTAGCACTTTCTCCCTCGGAGTCCTTCTTCGAAACTCGACTTGGGCTCGTCGAGCTCGAACAATTAAAATCCAGCCTCCACGGTCTGGTGTCCATCCCGCAGCCCAGGCAGACCACCTGCGAGGGCCAGGGGCGCGGCAGGCGCCGCTCCCGGATCGAGACGCCGACCGAGGAGGGGCCCGAGGCGGAAGGGATCGCCCCGGCCTCGACCTCGACCGTGCCGCACGCGCCCCGGAGCGCTCCTTCGACCTCCTCGTCGAACCACTTGGTCCTCACGGCGACGCGGGAGACTCTCCTGTCCGGTTTGGTGCCGTTGCTGCGCATCGAAGACCTCCTGGCGTCTTTTAGAGCGGACCCCGCGAGTTTGAACGCGAGGGGGTCGGAGAAGAGCGGCGGGTGTTGTTCGGACTCGATCGCTCGCCGCGCAGCTATCCTCCTCGAGCTGAAGGAAACGACGTCGACGAGGGAGCCGTAATCGGTCTCTGTCGTTGGTTCTCCCTGTTTTTTGCTCTTCCACCAGCTGAGCAGGGCAGAGATGAGTCCCTTGTGTTGCTTAGAGTCGTCCCCGGTTGGGATGGGAGAGGCTGAAGCGGCAGCCATGGCGGGGGCTCCGAGAAGAAAGAAGATAGAGAAAAACTTCGAATGTGATTGGCTTGCTCTTTTCATTTTTCGAGTTTTCGAGTTTTCGAGTTTTTCTTTCCTTGCAATTGAGAAACGCCTTGCAAAAAAAAGAGGAAACTGCACGAGCTTTTCTCCACCCGTTTGACGCATCCAATCAACGAGAGACTCCTGCGACAATCTCCTTGCCGCTGCGACTCGATAAAGAAGAAACAAAGGCAGTCGAGAGAAGCGAATTCGTTTCTAAACGAGAAAAGCAGATCAAATGGCCCGATCCTTGCTCCGCCCGCTCTTCGGCGGCCTGCTCGCCGCGGCCTGCGGCGCCGCCCTCGCCGACGCCGCCGACGACGCGCTGGTCTACAGGGCCATCACGCAGCGCGTGGCAGAGGCGGCTCGGAACTCGGAGAGGGCGCAAAGGGAGCTCGGAGGGCAGCGGCAGCAGCAGCTCGAGGTGTCGCCTTGGTGGCGCGGGGCGGTCTCGGCGCCGCTGCGGGGGCGAGGGGGAGGGATTGGAAACAGCGTCGCCTCGGCTTCGTTCACCGTCACGGGCCCCGCGGGGTCGGGTTCTCGGGCAGCGGACGTGGTCGTGCTGGCCGTGGCTGCGAGGGAAAAGCAAGTGGCGGGGAAGAAGAAGGAAGAAGAGGAAGAGAAGAAGAAGGTTGCCTCAACCTCGACGTCTTCGACCTCTTCGACCTCTTCGACCTCCTCTCCAACTGCTCCTCCGCCGCCGCCGCCTCCTTCTCTCCGATCCCTCGGCGCCCTGCTGCGCTCGCTGCCGCGCCGCTGGTCGCCCGAAGGGTGGACCGTTGTCTCCGCCGAGATCACGCTCCCGAGGCCTGGTGGTCTGCCGGGGCCGGCGACGGGCGTGAGCCTGATGGAGGAAGTCGAGAAGCTTTCGTCGAGAAAGGACGCGAAAGAGAAAGAAAAGTAGAAAAAAGAATTATTTCTTTTGTTTTTGTTTTTAAACAAATTTGTATACAAGCAAAGAGCACACAACGAAATGAAATGGAGTCCATTGTTTTAAACGATTTCTTGCTTCGATGAGGAAGGAAAGGCGTTGTGGTTGATAATGATGTTGTTGTTGTTATTGAGCGCGGAAGGAGGAGGAGGAGGGGGAGGAGGAAGAGGTTTGACTTCGTCGTCGTCGTCGTCGTCGTCGTCGTCGTCGCTCTCGCTCTCTTCGCTCTCGCTCTCCCCCTTCTCTCTTTCTTCCGCATCGACCCACCACTTCCCTCCAGCGTCCTTGACGCCGCCGACGGCCATGCCGACCAGCTCGTCCACGGGCAAGAGCGGGTGCGGAGATTCCAATTGGCTGCCTGTTTGTATAGAGGTGTTTTTTTTTTGGAAAGAGAGTGAGAGCTTCTTCTTCTTCTTCTTCTTCTTCTTCTTCTTCCTCTTCTTCTTCTTCTCTTTCTCCTTTCCCTCTTTCTTGCTCTCTCTCCGAGGGCAAGAAAACTCCTCCTTCCTTCCTTCTCCTTACCGACGTTCTCCACGGCCACCAGCAGGAAGGCGATGATGACGCAGGCCGGGATCGACCACAGCTTCAGAGGGTGCCAGAGAGCCAGCGGCAAAAAGAACAACCAAACGGCCAAGAAGCGCGCGGTGTTCCTCGTGTAGGCCGGAGGAATCGGCTGCCGCTTCAGCCGGTCGGCCCCGCTGGCCAGGGCCGCGATGGCGGCGACGCGCGCGTCGAGCGTCGAGAGAAGGATGTCGGAGAGAGGCAGAGAGGCCAGACCACGGCTGATCTCGTCCAGCACGCACGGCGGCGCCAGGAGCGGCTTCCCCGACGTCGCGCGCAGCAGCCGCCTCGCCTGCCCTCGGGTGAGGACCCCTTCGAAGCCCCCTCCCTCGGTGTGGCACCTCCCTTCGCCCTTCAGCAAGGCTTTCCCTTCGACGTCCGTGGCCACTGCGGCCTTGAGGGCGATGGGAGCCGCGGCGCACCACGACAGGAGCTCCGCGAGTTTTTTCGAAAGTTGCCGAGGAAGAAGAGGAGGAACAGTGGTTTCTTTCTGGCTTTCGCTGCTGCTGCTTCTCTCGACCCAGGCTTTGGCCTGACGGGCTATGGTCCTGGTCTCGACGCCGATGGCGCCCCAAATCTTGCGCGCCTCGTTCCACCTGAAGTTATTTTTTTCGTTTGATGGAGAAGGAAAGGAGAAGAAGAAAAAAGTGAGTTCTTTTTTTCTTTCTTTTTCTCTCTCTCTCTTCTCTCTCTCTTCTCTCTCTCTCCCCCCACCACTACCCCGACCCTTTTTCTTTCCTCCTCCTCCCCCGTCTCACCTCTCAAAACTCGCCGTCGTCCTGAAGACCAGCAGGATAGAAAGGCAGAAGCTCGTGAGCTGGAAAGGGACGGACAGCTCGCTCCTCGCCAGAGACTTCCACCCCTGGTGTGCCGGTGGCCCGAAGGTCTCGTAGAGCGCCAGCGAGCCCGACACGGCAAACTCCAGCGCCAGGGGCGGCCAGTACCAGATCAGCACGTAGAGCGGCGTCGAAGGCTTCTCGGGAAGCAGGCGCATCCACCCCCTGTGCCGCCTCAGCTGCTCGTCGTCGTAGTGCGGCGTTAAAAAAATAGAATAAGGGTCGAACTCGAAGGAGTCCGGGAGCAGCTTGGAGAGGACGGCGGTGTGGCGGGCCTCGTCGATGGCGCCCAGGGACTTGGAGACCGAGGCCGAGCGCTTCATGGCGGTCTTCTTCCTCTTCCTGACGATGGTGCTGGGGCTCTCGAAGGAGGTCGAGGTCGTCGAGGTCGAGGTCGGATTTGGATTCGGGAGCATCTTTTTCTTTTTTCACCACTTCCTTTTTTGTCCTTGTTTCTTCCTGTTCTCTTTCGTGTTCAATTGACTTTTACTCTTGTGTAGAGAAAGAGACGCAATGTCTCTTGGTGCTGCGAGTGGTGCAATGCGATTTGCGAACGTGGCACGGACTCAATCAAACAGATCGAGAAGCACAAAAGAGAGAGGGAAAAAACAATGCAGCATTGCTCGAAAAATGAAAACAAGTGCCTCACAGTCTCTCGCTCGAGAGGAGCAAAAAGAAAGAAAAAAATCACCCTCTCTCTACCCCACTCTCTTCTCTCTCTCTCTCTCTTTCCCGCATCGCACTCCGCCATGGACGCCCTCCGAGACTGGTTCTCCGGTCTGCTCGGCTCGAACCAATCGGAGTACTGCCGGAAGGAGTTCCCGCAGGTGAGAAAAAGAAGGATTGGTTCATCGAAACGATCGATAGACGGTGACGACGACGACGACGACTGATTTTTTTCTCTTTTTCTCAACCTCTTGTTCTTCCTCCTCTCGACCAACTCCTCCAACGCCACGCCACGACAACCCAGCGCTGGTCCTCCTTCGTCGACGCCTTCTGCGACTCGGTCCACGCCCGCGGCCTCGCCGCCGTGCCCCCTCCACACGCAAGGGCGAGCCTGAAGTCGACCTCTAGTTTTTCTTCTTCTTCTTCCTCTTCATCACTCCCTCCCCTGCCCCCCACCTCCGTGCTCCCGCCGGCCCCCTCCCGCCTCGTCGCCGTCGGCGACCTCCACGGCGACCTCGACAAGGCCCGCCGCGCCCTCGTGGCCGCCAGGGTCCTCGACCCCTCCACGGACCGCTGGAGCGGGGGAGATTCGGTGCTGGTGCAGGTCGGCGACGTCCTCGACCGCGGCGACGGAGAAATCGCTTGTCTGTTTCTGTTGGAGCGGCTGGCGAAAGAGGCAGCGCTCGTCGGCGGGGCCGTGCACGTGCTCAACGGCAACCACGAGACGATGAACGTGGGGGGAAGGTTCCGGTACGCTACTCCGGGGGGCCTGGCTGACTTTTTGAGGTTCGAGCTGGTCGAGGCCGTGGGGGAACAGCTGAGGGAGT
>Ga0210003_1003560_pt1 | contig 12610 bp, 17 predicted proteins | sample LantaG_FD_182804 | JGI IMG/M metagenome (GOLD analysis project Ga0210003, IMG submission 182804) | Deep subsurface microbial communities from Baltic Sea to uncover new lineages of life (NeLLi) - Landsort_02402 metaG (SPAdes) (version 2) | ecosystem: Environmental > Aquatic > Marine > Oceanic >...
TCTGGATTTATAGGTTAACTGTGACCATGTCTCCCAGGGTGAGGCTGTGGCCTCTAGGTAGGTTCTGTTCGTGGTTGAGGGTGGTGGCGTTCTGGCCTGTGGGGCTGTCGGCGAGGGCCTTCCGATATCGCCGTTATTCGATGGCTTTGACATTGATTTCATCGACTCTGTCCTTTTAATCCTCTGTTTCTTTCCACTCCCATTTCAAGGGGTTTTCCGTTTTTAGGAAGGAGTAAGCTGTGAAGTGTTTTGTGTTATCTGTCCAGATCGTATCCACTTTTCCTCTAGCGGTGTATGCGAGTATGCAGTCGAATATGTCGCCGCCTGTGACTTGCCGGTCCTCGGCTGTGTTCAGGGCTTCTCTGTAGGCCTCCTCGGTCGGTAGCAGGAACTTGATATCGACGCATTCTTCGTAGAGTCTGCTCAGCCTCGAGGCTTGGGCGGGGGCGATTGGCCGCTCGACGCGTCTCCCCGTGATCACGGAGTAGAACTCGGCGAGGTTTTGATATGCCAGATGTGCATCGATGTTGCCGTTTATCGCGGCTTTCATGATGAGGGAGGCCGCGGGGTTGTGGGGGCTGAGGCGGTCGTGGGCGTGGCACAGGATCATTGTGTCTATGAGTATCTTCTTTCTTGGGTGGGCGCTCTCCGAGAGTTCTATGCCGTCAACGGATGTCTTCATAGATCTCCCTTCGGGTCAGTGCTTCGGGCACGCCTATCTCGGGAGGGGTTTTCAGGGCCTCTATGAGCTCCTCCTCGGGGAGCTTCCTCTGCAGCTCGACCTTGAAGCTCTTCCGGTCTATTATGGTCACGTTGAGCTTTTCGCCGGGCTTTAGGCCCAGTTTTTCTCGTATCTCCGCCGGGATGTAGAGCTTTTTTTCATGGTATGTTGTCTCGGTCAACCCACTGCACCAATTACCCAAATAATGATGTGGCCATATATGTGTTTACCCATCTGTTTTGTTGGGGGGGATGGGCTCATAGAATCTCCGTGAGAGGATTTGAACCTGCAGGAATCAGTTATTATCTGGTATTTACCTTTGATTGGTCGCCGATTATGAATCTCTTGCCTTTGAGGAGGTTGTTTTCGTGGTTGAGGATGGTGACGTTTCTGCCTATGAGGCTGTCCGTGATGCGTGGGTCTCCCACACCATGTTAGTAGGTATAATGGAGTCTCATGTGGTTTTACGCGATACTATTCAAGTGGATAGTATCTTCAGTAGTTCCGCTGCCGTTACGATCTTGACCTCTCTGAATTCACCCACGTTCAAAAGGTGATGGTCCCCTGAAACGATGTAATCCGCTTCGGCTTCGAGAGCACATTCAAGAACCATGTTGTCGCTTGGGTCTTCCCGTATGATGTCGAAGGCTTGCTTCGGACTCACTATTTTGAGTATGAGCAGGTAGTAGCTGCGTATCGAGTCTACCTCGTCCTGTGATAAATTAAATTTTGGGTATCTGAGGGTTCTGCAGAGTTCTTCGATGAGTTGTTTTGAGCTGTACCCATGGATTAGGCCTTCCTCCACGGATTCTATGAGCTTTGACTCGTTTCCCTCCCAGAACCAAGCTGAGACGAGTATGTTTGTGTCGAAGACTGCTTTAAGGCCGCTCTCTCGCCCACTCGACGGCATCGTCTACGTCCTTCCTCGTTACGCCTAGCTCTTCCATCTTCTTCCTCGTGGGTTGTGATAGAAGGCTGAGTATGCTCTCCCCTCCATTCAATCTTTTAAGTATGATGAGGTCTCCTCTGGCGTAGGCGATGAGCCTGTCGCCCTCCATCAGTTTCAGGCTCTCTCTTATGGGCTTGGGTATGACGACCTGTCCCTTGGAGCTTATCCTGGTCACGTCGATCATGTCATGTAAGATTTGTCTTACCTGTTAAAAAACGTTTCGAGGGGCATGGCATTGATAGTTTCTTTAGGTTTGACGCGGGACCGTTTCTCATGGGGTTGGTAGGCTCTTCGAGTTCTCGACGCTGTACGGGGCGGTGGCGCTGTCTGTGACTTTTCTCAGCTACTTTCCCCCCCGGCTTGAGGGCCCTGGCTCTTTCGTTGGACGTCGTGGGTGTGGCTGTCTGGAAGATCTGCTATTTTACTTGAATGAGATTATTATGTTTTGAGAAGATTAATCTCAAGAGTTAGCTTACCACCACGCTTTCCAGCCCAGCACGCGTTTCCCGGTATTCCTCGGCTTCCTCTAGGATCTCTTCGACTATGAGTTGAGGGGTCTCGGGGAGTGTGTCGTTGACGCTGTCTTCGTGGCTGTGAACGGTCTCGCCGAGGTGGTCGTGAGTTGTCTTGGTCGGGGGGTTGGGTAGTCCGTCGGGGTCTTCGGGGTGGTTCTGCGAATCTGCGTATTCCTTATAGTTGGTTACTACTATGATACTAAAACTGCATTAAACCCATTATTTTTCATTGTTCTGATGGAAAGATGTGAAGAGTGAGGTTCGAACAACATTTTACCAGTAATATCGCTGGATAAAATTTAGTGCGGAAGCTACTTCAAGAATCGTTATTCCACTTTCCTGAGTTCCGCCCAGTAGCTTAATGCATTTCCCGGTCTTTTACCCGGTAGCGAGATGGATATCACTGAACCGTTCAGCGCTTTATGCCTAGGCTTGAGTCCAATGTGTAGATTGTAGGGAAGACGGTTGGAATCCTCGGTGCCTATGTCCGATGAAAAACTTCCCTTGATGTAGCCATCCTGGAACCTCGTGTTGTCGAGAGGGGTTGTCAACTGGTCCCCCAACTTTACGTAGATATCCCCGGAGTCCTTTATCGAGAGGCTTAATGAAATATCCTCTTTGTAGGTGTGTACTAGACCCGACCATTTTCCTATAAGCTCAAGTGATGGCTTGAACTCTGTCGGTTCCTCATTATTCTCTTCCTTGGCTCCAGTCTTGTAGCTGGGCAGCATCACCGATAATATTTCCTTTACTATGAGGCTGGTGAGGGCGTATTGGCGTGAGTTACATAACACAACTACAGCTAAGTTCTCGGAGGGAACAAGTACCAGTTGGGTCGCCACGCCTCCCATGGCGCCGTCATGGCTTACCACTGTAAAACCTGCCTGTTTTGATATCTCCCAACCTATTCCATACCCAGCGTTGTCTTTGATTTTCATGGTGGGGCGCTGCATCTCGTCGATGTTCTCATCTGTTAGAATGGTTTTCTGGTCTTGTAGGTGGTTTTTCAGGTGGAACATACCGAACCTGAGTAATTCATGGGCGCTGCTGTACACCGCTGATGCTCCTCTGTGGTCAAAATCGTAAAACGGAATGGGTTGACCATCAATCCCGTATCGTACCGCATGCTGTCCCCCATGTTCTTCCCCAGTGTTCACATACGCGCCAGTCATGCCAAGAGGCAGGAACACGTTCTCGCGGATGAAGTCGGGGTAACTCTTACCCGAGATACGTGAAATGATGTAATCGAGAACCCCGTAACCTAGGTTACAGTATCTGTACCTCTCGCCTGGAACCGCCACTATGTTCCCGTATCGCCTAAGGGTCTCCTCGAAAGCCGGTGGACTGTAAGGTTCGTCTTCGTAAAAAAACTGGCAATGAAGGGGCAAGCCTGATGAATGGTTGGCTACCCTGCGAACTGTTGCGTCTTTTTGGTCCCCCACCCATGCCTTGATCTTGGTGTCTCCAAGATAATCGTTGACTGGTTTATCGAGGTCTAGTTTCCCCTGTTCTTTAAGTATCATCAACCCCGTCGCCGTTATGGGTTTGGTGATGGATGCCAAAGAGTACAAGGTATGCTCGTCAGCTGGAACCCTGTTCTCCTTGTCTGCCCAGCCAAACCCCTCTTCCCATACTGTGACCCCGTCTTTTGCTACCGCGACCGTTATGGATGGAACTGTTTTCTCCATCAGTTTTACCTTGATTAGCTCTCGGATGTCAGTGAATGCGTCTGGCTTTCTATGGGGTTTTAAGGTCAATCCTGATCAAAGTTATGTCAATCAGCGCGGATATAATGTTGACTCACCTGATATACTCATCATCAGTGGTCACAGATTGTAATCCTTATAGAATATACAAACAAGACACAGTTTTACCCAAAGTTTGCGCTATCCCTGTGAGTTTATTGTATTATGTCAAGGATTTCGTCCAGTACTATGCTATGCTGATCCTCTGGGGTGAATGATGCAACTATGTCCCCACCTTGTTCTCCATAGTACCCCCGCGCGCCGCATTTTGCATGTTCGACTTGATAACTATATGACTAACTCAAACCAAGGATTGCTAAATGGATAAACATTCATAACAAGATTTTCAGTAGTATAATTCCGTGGATGTAAGTGTTAATTCAAACACTAACAAAAGGAAGAAAACCCGTACGGGATGCATGCTATCCAATAAGGATCCTAAATATATTCAGTGACTACCCTGAAATCATGAAATTTAAGGTATCACCTGACTTGTATGAATCAATTGAGATTTGGGTACATGAATTCACTGAGTGGATTCTCCTCATACTCATCATGAAATATACTGGGTGGACTATTGAGAAAATGGATAAAGGATTTCATGCTTATAGTAGCGGAGAATACGTTACAGAAGAGCAAACTATTCAGCATATCATTTCTTCTCTTCACACAATAAGCGTAATCAAAAATAATCTAAATAATCAATTGTTTGTTGTAAATTGCGATGAATATTATGACATAATTGAAGAGAATAATAATTTAAACAAAGCAAAATTAACTGATTGGCTAGTCAAAAATATTGGATAATTCCAACCCAACTAGTGCGCGTATCCTTGGTATCCTGTCTTTAGATATGTATGTGACATATAATAAAGAGAAACCTAGGTAAAATTTCTCAAAACCGGGTCAAATGGATAGGCGGGGTAGGCGAAGCAAGCCCCGCACATACAATACTGCCCCAGTGGAGCGCATCAGCGCGGAACGATCCCATCACCATTGATCTTTAAAGAGACGCATAAACCATAGCCAGCCCGTTGTCACCAAAACGCCCAGTGCAGAGGCGAAGCCTCGAAACGATCTCCATCACTCGCTAAGCAACCCTTCACCCAAACCCACCCTAACACCAAAACACACACAACATGACGGATGCCCCGCCAAAACCGTGTTTTTAGGCTTGAAAAAAGTGAAGAATTGAACACTTTGGGTTCATCGATTATTCTAGTTATAATAGAATCAAAATAATTAACTATTTAACTAAAATCTAATTCACGTCTAAACATATGTATAGTATAAAGCCTATTATGATTCACATATGTATACCGTGAAATGTTTTTTTCAAATAGGCGCCTCCGAAATCCGGAGGAGGCATGGTGTTAAATCATTCGATGATCTCTGGGGCAGGCTTGAAAGTGGGGAAGTGTCTGAGGCGGCGTGTTTTGATGATCTCACCCGTTTAGAGTATTTGGAGACTAGAGCTGAAAAGGTGGTGAAGCTTTTAGAAGAGCTTCCGAGTTGAGTCAGCTCGACGATCTGTATAGACGTTTAGCTTTTATCGCGTTAAGGGAGTTCCCCGATGTAGTTGTCGGCACTGAGGTTGTCGAAGACTGAGACTTCCCGCCGACGGAGTTAAATTTGTGAATTCTCGCTCACGGTGGGCGCGGTGTTCTGCCTTCGCGCAGATTTATTTTACTTTACTTAGTAAAGTTTTTATTTCTTGTATGCCTTTTGTTAGTTAAAGGAGGTTGCGTAAGGTGAAGCTGGTTTCTTTAACTCCTGAAGGTAGAATAGTGTTGACTTTGAAGCATGGAAAGCATACTTATAGTGAATTGAGGTTGGAAACCGGGTTGAGCGATAGGTGGTTAACGGTTAAGCTTGGAGAATTAAAAGGGGAAGGAGTTGTAGAGAAGAGGGACAAATGGTACGGTTTAAAACAAGAAACAAAAGTTTCTACTTACGAATTGAGTTTGTACATGATTTCTCAAGCCAAGCAGATGGCTAGTGAACTCGCGAATTTACGTTTTGTCAGAGCGGTTATTCTTTTTGGGAGTGTAGCTCAGAAAAAAGCTAGCGAGTACAGCGATTTAGACATGATAATTGTTGTTAATGAGCCGTATGATAGGGTAAAAAAGGGGATTATGTCGTCGATTTCGAGGCTGGAATCAAACTATCACATAACTATTGAGCCATTGATTCTTGTAGAAGAAGATTTTTTGGATAATGTCTACTCTGGTGAAGGCGGAATTATCTATGGGGTTGCTGAGGGCTTTGAGGTTTTGGTTGATAAGACCGGTGAATTCGGCAAGATTTTGCGCGATAGGGTTGAGGAGATTAGGCACAGCCATGATTACTTGGTGGAAGAGAGGATATGGTTGAAAGTAAGGTAGAAGTGCTGTTGAAGGTTTCTGAGGTGAATCTTGCTAGAGCAGAAAAACGTTTTGAGGCTGGAGAGTATGACTCCGCTGTTTTTCACGTTTCAATGGCTGTTGAAAGCGCAGCGAATGCAATGATTCTCAAACTTGGCGGTGACGAAGCAAAAGATCATCGGGCAATAAGTGGTTTAGCCGCGGTTTTAAGGAGAGTGAAGCCAGAATTGTTGAGGGAAGACGAGTATGCGCAGTTGATTGCCAAAGGAAGAGACATCCAGCGAGAGGTAGTTTACACGCGTTATCCTTTGAAGATAGGTGGTAAGTGGGTGACCCCCGAGGAATATTATACTCGAGAGAAAGCCGTGGCGGCTATTGACGACGCCAAGTTTGTAGTCAATGGAATAAAGGCATATCTTGAACAAAGAGTTAATAGCTCACCGTAACCTAGCCGGTTCTCGGGGTCGTGGGTTGTTGAGGTGAAGGTGAGCATCGTTTCATCTTCTATTGGGTTAGAGTGTTACCTTGGAGGCGTCTCCCAGTATTAGCTTGTGGCCTTTGGGGACGGATTGGTTTGAGTCGGTTATCTCTACGTTCTTCCCGATGAGGCTGTCGGTTATCCTCTTCCCGCAGTCGATGAGTGCGCCGCTCATCACGATGCTGTTCTGGATCTCCGAGTTCATTATCGTTGAGCCGTCTCCGATGCTCGTGTAGGGGCCGACGTATGTTTGGGGGCCGATGGTGCAGTTTTCACCTATTATCGATGGCCCCTGTAGAACGGAGCCCTCCAGTATCTGTGCGCCTTTTCCGATCCTGAGATTGTTGTTAACCCTTACATTCTTATCGATGGTGCCGTGTTTGGGTTCTCCGCCGCTGAAGCCTTCGATGTGGATCGGCGAGTTGGCATTTCCCTTATAGTTGGTTACTTACTATAAGCGTTTTTTCGGGAGGCTTTAGGCCGTGGGTCGACGACTTTGCTTTTCCCTTGTAATTGGTTACTTGTTATAAGCGTTTTTTCCGGTAACAGATATGTGGGTAAACGTTAGAAACGGGTATTTATTGGTTCAGGCGCTTTTAAGCGGTTTTCCGGCCTGGCCTTTTCACTTATTTTAGGCGTTTTATTGGAAGTTTAGTTAGTTTTGGTTGTTGTCTCTGGGTTTGCCTTTCTCGGGTTACTCTATGTAGAGATTTCCAGTTCGTCCAGTATTTTACGATATAAGGTTGAGCTTATTCTGAACCCGACTTTCACGAGATCATCTATTACCCTGAGTGCTTCCTTTTTTGTTATCGAGCCTTGCCTGAAGGCTTGAACCACGGTGCCGCAGGTGCCGATGGGCTTGATGTTCAATATACTTGACACCCTTCTCGCCTCTCTGTCGTCGGCGATGAAGTAGGCGGCGTCCAGCTGTTTACAGAGCTTGAGGGCCTCCTTCTCCCCGTTGCCCAGCCGGGTGTTGTTGTCGAGGAAGCTGTACTCGGCGTCCACCTCAGGCTCTACCCTCTCTTTGATGATCCATGTTCCGACGGCTTTCTCTATGATGGAGGCGTCGGACATGTTGAGCGCCTTTCCCTGCGTCACGGCTTCGTCGATGACGGCTTCGGGGACGTAGATCTTCTGGAAGACGTCTCTGATAATGTCCAGTCTTCCGATCTTGGCCAGGTAGATGAGGGGTGTGGATTCTGAGACGGCGGCCCTGGGTGGACTAGTCATTCTCGAAGGCCTTCAGGTCCTCTTCCAGGTCCTCGACGTCGTATTGGGGCTGTATGTTTCTCTTTGCCAGTATGTCTATCATCTCCCAGACCGTTAGCCCTGCGGTCTCCGCCGCCCTTGGAAGCGTGGCCCCTCCTTCAGTGTATGACTCTATGGCCTTTCGGAGCTTCCATTCCCGTATGTAGTGTTCCAGCGCCCTGTCTAGGACGGTTGACTTGTCCACCTTTTCCTCTCTCGCTATCTCCTCTATCTGGCTCACCCTTTCCTGGGGGAGCCGGGCTGACACGACCTCTTTGGCCAACACCATCACTCCGTATACGTTGTAATACGGAGTATACGTATTTAAGCCGTTTCCCGTGACAGGCCTTAACTGTGGCGGAGGTCCCTCAGCTGAGCGTGGAGGGCATAAGGGTGTTGGGGCTTAGGTTCGTCATTATCAGGTAAGCAGAAAAAATCTTTTATCAATTATTTATTGTAGGTTCTGTTGTCTTGGAGGCGTTGATCCTTCTTGGGGGTCTGGCTATATGGCTGAGGCCGCTTAGCTTGACTAGGCCTAAGCTTCTTTTTCCGTTAGCTAACGTGCCTCTCAGCGACTATACGTTGAGGAATCTTAGGGAATGTGGCGTTGACATGGTCGTAATGGCTGTGAACAATCTTGCGGATATGATCATGGGTTATTTGGGTCGTGAGAGTTTGGCCATGATCGAGAGCACTGTTCTGAGGGGTAGTCTGAGGGGGCCACTCACGTCGCTTATCGCATCCAAGTCCTCGATATCACTCTTCCTCAACGCGCCTGATACGGGTACGGCTATAACGTAGGCCGCGAAGAATAGCGCTCCGCCTAAAAGGATCGCCGCCCAGCCTGCAATCCCCGAGATCATGAGGGCGCCGGAGGTTAGAAGGAACGCAGCTGACCCGGCCGAATAGAGGTGTAGAGATGCCCCCAGTCTCGGTTGAGAGGCGTTTAAACGTCTTTTTAGGTTAAGAGGCTTGAGCATTACACGTGATGCGTCCTTGTCCAACTCCTTCCAGCTGGCGGTAGCCATGGTCGTCAGCCGTAGGAGGATTTTACTTTTCAGCCCGCTCCATGACATCTGACCTGAATGCTTCGGGTTGTTCGACGCCTTCAAACACGAATACGAGTCTCGTGGCTGGAGGCTGAACGGCTGGAGAGAATTCCCTGATCCCTCGTTTTGCGAGTTCACATAAGACGGCGCGGCGCATGGTGTCCCCGAAGATCTCATCCACCCCATCGATCATTTCGTAGGCTGGGATATCGTCGACTGACCCCCGGATCTCTCCCTCAGCTTCCCAGATCTTCGCAACCTCCTCTCTCCGTCCGAGAAACATGTCCTGGTAGTCCACTCTGAAGTCAGCTGTACTGCACAGCTTCAACGAGTCCCTCACATCAGCTCTGAAGGAGATCTCCTGAATCGTCACTGAAAGCTCTCCCTTCCCCCGAGACCAGAAAGATGGTTTTTTCACGTCGCACCCGATGATGTTGTCCAAAGAGGCCTCGTAAGCAAGCTTCCCCCACGTCGATTCCCCGTTGAAGAGAAGCCTTCGATCGGTCAGGATAAGGAATCCTCTGGCAGAGAGAAGGGGGCTTACAAGCTTCACCCCCTCGGCTTTCCTTACCTTCCTTTCCCCTTCTTCCAATACCGTGGTGAACAAGCGCTCCACCCATAAACATGTGGCTGTAAACAAATATATTTTGGCTCTGTGAGGACGAACTCGATGTGCTCCTCGACCGTTTTGAACCCGTCTCAGCTTGTGTCGACGCATCGTTGGATCTGGTCCACGGACTCCTTGTCTTCCATCCGTAGTTTCCGAAGAATCGGCCCTGTTTTCATCTAAACCACAGCATCACAGAAATGTTACTTTGTGGTATAAATCACATGGTAACATGTAGACAGGTCTACAATGGATTACCTTGTCAGTGGAGTTCTATCTAGTGTTTTTTATGTCTTCTTTAATTTGTTTGGGGGCGGTTACTCATCATAACGTTTTTACAGACCTCCCTACGGGGATGCGTAACCATCATCACCCAAAGAAATCTTTTATCAATTATTCATGATAGGTTCTGTTGTCTTGAATGAGTTGATCCTTGCCGGGGGTTTGGCTGCATGGCTGAGGCCTCTCAGCTTGAACTAAGGTTCTTTTCCCGTTGGCTAACGTGCCTCTCATCGATTATACGTTGAAGAGTCTCAGGGAATGTGGCGTTTACACAGTTGTCTTGGCTGCGTCTGCTGTAGGTACTTGTGGATAAAGTGTATTTTTGTACCTGTTTTTCGTTGCTGGGATGCAGGGAATGATTGGGATTCGATCGCTTCTAACCGTAATTTAGATGCTTTTTTGGGCTTCATGAGCCCATTCTAGCACCCAGTTTTTTTAGGCAGTGATCTTATGTCTGGGCTTTTCTCATAGTCTGTCTAGTGTTTCATGGAAGATGTGGATGATTTTTGGTGAGAGCCAGAGGCCTTCCTCAAGCATTTGACGTAGGGATTCCTTTGCCTGTTCATTGCTCAGGTGTCGCTCTTTCACGGCCTTCAGAAGCACGTATAGGACGCCCTTGGGCTCAAGGCCGAGGGATCTCCCTGTCTGATAAGCGTCTTCATCGTCTGTCAGGAAGAGGCTGATCCCCTTCTCTATGGCGAGCGCTATCGCTTCACGTTCTCCTTTGCCTAGTTCGATGCCGAGCTTGTTCTCTCTATCCTCCACCTTGTCTATGAACTGTTCCTGGGGTTTATGGATTCTTATCCATCCCTCTTCTACGGCCCTCTTGGTTACTTGAGCATCCGCATAGCCCTTTTCAAGTCCACGGGTCACGACCTCCTCGTAGACTGCCTCAGGGATTACTATCTCGGAGTGTAGCTTCTTCAATAGGTGTAGGGTGTCGCATTTTCCTAGCCATATGAGTGGGCCAGCATCTGAGGATGCCGCCAACTAGCCCACCAGCTGCTCGACCTCTTCGCTGAACCTCTCTTCCCCGTATCTGAACACGACGTTTCTTCGTCTGAGTTCCAGGGAGAGCTCTCTGTAGCCTAGGCCCGTCAGCTCAGCCATTCTTCCGAACGAGATACTGCCCTTTCTGTATAGCTCTAGGGCTAAGCGTAGCTTCATCTCTCCGATGCCTATATTGAGGGCCTCCCTCATGATGTCGGATTTCTCTCTCTGGAGTTTGTCTGTGAGGTCTTCGAGGTCTTCTATTGTCTCTTCAGGAAGCCTGACTGTTGTGACCTTGAACGTCAAGACGTTCACCGTATTCGTTTAGAATACAGTTCTTATTAAATGTACGCCCCTCAAGTAAAAAATGTGCGGGAAAAAAAGGTTATTTGTGCCAAGTGATTGTCTTTCTGTCTTTGTCGTAAGTGCCGTATACTATCCACACGGGTTCGCCTTCCAGTATATCAACACCCCATATGTCATAGTCTAGCGGGTCTCTGTCACCGGCCTCGTTCAATCTGCACCAACCAGTGACACCGTAATGAGCTCCTGCCACATAGGGTAGTATAGTCTTTATCGTGTCTGTATCTAGGGCCGAGGGGGTGGTGAGGGAGAGGAGGGTCCGCCTGCCGGGGGTGAAGCCGTATCGGGGCGGCCCCAGCCCCGTCGAGGTCTACAGGAGGGTGATGCTTTGGCTTGCCATTTTTGGATTTAAATGAGTCTTAATATGTCTGAGTCCTTCGCCTTCTCGTAGAACTTTCTGTCGGATGTGTAGACTTCGATCCCCATGAGTTCACCGAGGGCAAGGTAGCATGAGTCGTAGACTGTAGCATCGTAGAGGCATGCGTCTTTGGTGGATTGTTGGAGGAGTTCTCTCCCGGGGGTTATTAGGTCGATCTGGAGGTCGATGAGGTCGGATAGGGCTCGCGTCGCTTTCTCGTTGTCGAAGTCTGGTTTGTATCGTAGGGCGTTCGCCAGCTCGTAGAGGAGGAGATCGGGGGCGGATAGGATGGTGGTTTCCTCTATGTGTTCTTCTCTTAGTTTCAGGGCGGCTTGGGTTCCTTCTTCCTCGGAGAACCATTTGACGGCGACGGAGGCGTCGACTACCGCTTCCGTTCGTCTCGCCATCTCCGTATCTCCTCAGCCCCGGACCATGTGGCCTTTCCTTCGCTTCTCAGCGTGTCCATGTCTTTGGCTGCTTTTCGCATGCGTTCTATGTCTCTTTGTCGCGTCTGTCTCTTTGAGGCGACCCAGAGTCTGAAGGCTTCGGTCGCGGCGTCGCTTACCCTCATGCCGTGGCGGATGGCTTCGGCTTTGAGGTTTCTGTAGGCGTTCTCGTCGAGGCCCTTGATGCTGACGCTCATACGCGTTTTTCTGTTTTCCATCATTATATACTTTTCTAACTTTTCTGCTGTGTGCAATATTTTCATCGCCGTTATCACGGTGATGGCGCTTCGCCGCCACGGAGGTCTTCTCAGTGTTTCATGATGGTTACTATGGTGGAAATAGGCTCAAAATGGGCTTCTTCTGCACCCTTTAGATAATTGAAGCACACCTCAGGAAAACAAGCGCCATTATCGTTATACGAACGATCAATTATTCATGAGTCAATCATCTTGAAGGCGTTGATCCTCGCGGGGGTCTGGCTACATGGCTGAGG
>Ga0210003_1003561_pt1 | contig 12609 bp, 22 predicted proteins | sample LantaG_FD_182804 | JGI IMG/M metagenome (GOLD analysis project Ga0210003, IMG submission 182804) | Deep subsurface microbial communities from Baltic Sea to uncover new lineages of life (NeLLi) - Landsort_02402 metaG (SPAdes) (version 2) | ecosystem: Environmental > Aquatic > Marine > Oceanic >...
GATGATAACAGAGCGACACGCGCTGAATTGCTGACAAAATCATCCCCGGTGCCGCTAGTAGCGCCTATAGCTCTATACTCCTGGTCCCCATCCCTATAAGATTCTACCCACATTCCCTAGTATTCCCGAATATCTAATACCTTCTAACTCTTGACAGCTGGTAGTGACATCACTATAATTACATCCAATAGCCGGCGGGGCGATATCACGCAAAAGAGGGGTGGCACCCATGCGATAAGTATGCAAAATATGCCAAAGGTAGTTAAAATCTATTTGAAATGAAGGAGTGAACCACGATGGCGATTAAAGTAACTCCGACGGAGTATGGCGCAAAATGGAAAAGCCGACTTGACGGTGCAATTGATCAAATCAGCACTGGCGTTGACCGTGTGACGGAGGCTCCTGGTGAAAAGGCAGCCGCCGCCGCCGACAAATTCCGTGCAAAAATCAACCAATCAATCGAAGATGGCTCGTGGCAGCGTGGCGTTGCTTCCGTTACGCTTCCCGAATGGAAGAAGGCAATGAAGGAAAAAGGCATCCCCCGTATCCGTGATGGTACAAGGGCGGCCCAGCCTAAGATGGAGAAGTTTGCTGCGGCACTGTTTCCCGCAATCGAGTCAGCACAGCGAGAGCTTGAGGATATGCCTTCTGTTAGCCTAGAAGAGAATATCGCGAGGTCTGCTGCATTTCAACGGAAGATGGCACAGTTTAACTACAAAGGGATGTAACGCTTAACCTCTCTTGGAGGTGGTTAACGTGTATTGGAGACGAGAATATCTGAGGAAAGCAGCATCCCTGGCAGTTGGTGGAACTTGGAGAGAAGACCTCCCAGATCATGGTCAACTTGGGGGAATTCTCATGCATATCTATGGCGGTGCGGTGAACAGTTCGATGATTGCTCTAAAGAAGTGGAGGTTAATTGATTATATCGACTCCATTGAGATCATCGGTGATGGCTCAGAAGTCATCAAGTCCTATACGGGCCAGTTAGCAAAGTACATTAACTGGCTTGATGGAGGAATTGCATACCCTGACAAACACTTTAACTATGGTACAAGTACACGACGTTTTCACTTTTTCATTCCCTTTGGCCGCAAGATGTTTGATCCTAGCCTAGGGCTTGATCTGGATAAGTGGTCAAACGTTGAGATCAGTGTGAAAAACGATGCAGCGGCGGCACAGTTTACCACCGCACCGTCGATTGACGCAATGATGTACTTCTTAGAGGGTGCGCCGGGGGCTTTTCCTGGGTATCTACGCACTGAGGAGTGGCGCAAGTACACTACGGCATCGGCAGAGATTAAGTATCTTGAACTGCCAACGCAACACAAGATAAGGAGAATCATCTTCCAGGTGTGGCCTGCTTGGGATACAGACGATTACCTTGCTAATACCACTCCATATAGCCTGTTGTATAACATTGAATTAAACTTCAAAACAGGTATGCTCAAGGTATGGGACGGTAATCTGCGCGATCTATGGTACGAAAACGCTTTCGACATCGGTCGTGATGTACTACAGGGCGCTGAATCGGTTCATACTCAGGACTACGGTATTTGGAACGGCTTAGGTCAAACTCTGGCTTTTGGAGGTCTAAGGACGCCGCACGATGGCACTCAGGATACAGCAACCCCCTCGCTCTCACCGGGTGAGGATTCATCTACCCAAAGCCGTATGACTGATACCGATGCAGATACTGACTCGTTGATGTTCCTTGGGTTGGCTCTTGAAAACTGTGCACACTTCCGTTTCGATAGGGATGAGAATCCATTGTCTTGGCTTGATCCAAAGGCAATGGATACAGTTCAACTCAATCTGCAAACTGGGTCCGGTGCTTCCTATACCGGCGGTATCATTAGGGTGATACTTGACCGTTACGTGCCACGATAGGGGGAAACGTGGATGTACTATCTACGTATACTGAGCGGTACAAATATCTGACAACGAACGAACTGATATCAGCGGAGCCTTGCCTATTGTGCAGTATTGTTGTCACTGTAGAAACTACAGGACACTATATTGACTTATATGATGGACAAGATGCTGGGGGTAGACCAATCGTGCGGATAAAAGCATTACAAAACCGTTCAATCATGTGGTCGTCACCTCATGGTGTGTTGTGTCAGCGTGGACTTTATATTGTTTTTTCTCATGCTGGCGATAAGGCTACTATTTGTATTCATCCGTTGCCAGATGAACCAGGGTGTGAAACGTGAACTTTCGTCAAGCGTTTGAGTTAACATCCGACCACACGAAAGCCTCACCGCTAAGACGTGAGATTCGATTAGCACCTGGTAAGATAACAAAGGTTGACTTTCACTTCCCTGCGGGGTGCGCTGGCTTGGTCGGGGCCCGCGTACTCCGCGGGAGTTTTCAACTGTGGCCCCTTACAGCGGGTCAGTGGATTGTCACAAGTGGCGAAACACCAACAATGCCAGAGACATTTCTTTTGAATGAACGGCCGTATAGTGTTACTTTTGAGGGATACAATGAGGATATCGTAAATCATCATACAATAACTGTGGCTATAGCGGTAGAGATACCCGATGTTATCTCAGAGGAGCTTTTGGTTGCGTTCAAGGAGCGTATTCCATTTGGCTTGGAAGATCTGATTTCTAACTGGCAGTTAATTACTAAATATAGCAGTGAAACGGTAACGGTATTGACAGACGAAATGCTGCCTCTATTTAGGGCAATGGTTGAACTAGAGGAAGAAAAGGCAAAGATAATTCGCCGTAATATGTCTACTGAAGAGCTTAGTAGGATGTGATAAAATGGCTGTACCAAAAGGTAATCTAGTAACACCAGTTGCATTTGATCCTGATGGTAATCCTGTTGCATTAGAGGTTGACGCAGCCGGTAATCTTAAAGTCACGGGAGGTGACGGTGTGAGCACTTTTTTGGCATTAACGGATACTCCTGCTAGTTTTGCAGATCAAGCGAAAAAGAGCTTAGTTGTAAATGCTGCAGAAGATGCTGTTGAATTTGTCAACCCAGTAATGATAACGACCGCAAAGGCTAGAGCTTATCTAGATGGGAATCAGAATAATATACCAACCTCAACCCACACTAAGGTTCTTTTAAATACTGCTAGTTATGATCCATCTTCGATGTTTGCTAACAGTAAGTTTACCATTCAAGTGGCTGGGTATTATTTAGTCACTGCGGCATTGGTTTACGAGTCTTTATCGGTGATTGCTAATAAACGCTATCTGGTAATGATCTGGAAAAATGGTGCAGTAACGTCTTCTGCTAATAATCAAGCTGCTTATGTAGATTCTGTAGGTGCAACTGTTCTTGATGTACTATCTTGTGCTGTAGATGATTATATCGAACTATATACTTGGCATAATGCCGGTGTTAATACCCCTGATGTACAAGGTGTTGATGGCCTTACTTTTATGTCAGTTCATTTGCTTTCCCTAGCTTAAAGGAGGTTAGCCAATGCCTAAAGGTAGCCCCGATTATACATCGCTGGTGAGGATTCAAGGCTTGTATGGTACTACCTTAAAAACGGTTGCCGTCGATGCCAGTGGTCAACTGTACGCCCTGTTAAAGGGCCGATATGGAGAGGTGTACGTACCTTTGTCCCTTGACTCTCATGGATACATCACAGCCATACTCAAGGGCACAGACGGTACCATCCTACGCTCTGTCCTTACTGATACATCCGGTAGAGTGATAAACGTTCTCAGAGACCCTACTAGTAATAATTACGTAAGTGTGGATACCCATGGTTTTATCACAGCGGTACTCAAAGGCTGGGACGGTGAAGCCCTACAAAGCATCAAAGTTGACGCCGCTGGACGCGGTATCATGGTATTGCGTGATCCATCCAGTGATAACTACGCTGCGATAAATGCAGCTGGCCAACTGCAAGCAGTAATGTTAGGACAATATGAGGCAACATCAAAGATTATCTTAACTGATAGTGCCGGACGTATGATGGCTATTCTTGTCGATCCTCCAAATGTTCGCGGTGTGCGAGCGGTTGTTGGTAGTGGTGAATTGGCTGCGCGGTTAGGCTCGTCGGTGTTCTACGAACGCCGGGGGACTGTTGCCTTCATGGATTCTTTTGAGTACGGCCTGTCAAGAGGGGCTGCAACTGTAGGCGGTGAGAGCGCCGCTGCTACCCTGTCGGCTTATGTCTGCCGGTCAAAAGGCTACTCTCTTAAAATGGTAACAGGCGCGGCAGAAAACGACTTTGCGGGCTGGATTAGTTACGTTGCCTTGCCAACTTATAACGGTAAACTAGGTTTTGAAGTACATTTTCACACCGAACAAGAAGACGGATACTTTCTCATTATTGTGAAGACTTACGATGGAACTAATTATTATGATTTTAGAATCAAGTGGGATTTAAATGATGGCAAACTCTACTACTATTCATCCGGTCAAGCATACGTTGACACTGAGGTAGCGATTACCCCTACAACCGCTGGAGCCGTCTTTATTCCAACTAAGTTAATCATAGATAATTCAACGCATAAGTACGTCGGCCTCTATATTGAGGATCGGCTAATTGATCTAACCGATATAGTAGCTTTTACCGATAGCAGTGAGGTAAATCCAGTGCTACAATATCAATGCTACTTGCAAGCCGATGCTGATTCCGGCGTCATTACAGGGTACTTGGATAACATAGTTGTAACAGTAGCAGAGGAAAGTGTTGTTTGACAAAGGAGGTGAAAAACATGAAGTGGTTACAGCATAAGGTAAGGAAACCAATCACCGGAGTTTTTATAGGGGTTTTTGGCCTGTTGGAAGCGTTTGTACCAAAACTAGCGGTAATGGTTGCCTCGCCTCCGGTTATTAACATTCTCCATTTTATATTAGGAGATAAGGCTAAGGAGTTAATTGTCACTTTTGCTGAATGGAAAAAGGAGGAGGTAGTAGCATGAATGGGTTTACCCAGTTTGTTGTGCTACTTGCTGCGGTTGGAGTAGGATTTGGTAACCTTATATATATTGTCGGTAGGCTTTCCGGCAACATTAAGGGGCTTGATCACCGGTTAAAACGAATAGAGAATACACTCAATGGTAAGGGGTATGATCGTTAGATGAACAGCGTTGTCAGCATAGAATTACTTGTAATAAAAAGGAGGAAACAATGCCTCGTGTGACAAAGTACGAAGTGTCAGAAACGCAAATAGCTGATTTACAGGCAGCCTATGATAAACTGCTAGTAGCAGAGGATATTGCAGCAAAAGAGCGCGAAGCTGGTGAGCCTAGTATTGAACGCGAAGCATCACTGAAGGAATTACGTGATCGCTTGATGCGCCGTGCAGCGGCTTACGATATTCCGTTAGAGGACTAAGGCTTTTTTCATGGCACAGACAAAGAAAGAGCGGAAGAAAAAAGTTGCGGAAAAGATCACCGTTGTCGAGCACTCCATCGACAAGCTGGTAAAGGAGAAACGAGTCTCTCCCAATATGGCGGAGCTACTTAAAATAGCTAGAGCTGCTTTGGATAAGCTATGAGTTACTTAACAGGTGATGGTACACGTTTGAACCCTTATGTTAAGTGGGCGCCGGATGTACCAGACATGTATAAATACGATCGTATACTTGTGTGGTTTACAGATCCTCGTTACCCTGAGAATCACCGCTATGAGTTCCTATATAAACTAAAGGAAGAGTATGTAACGGGAGAACGTGCATACCCAGAAGTTTTAGATACAATAGGTGATATCCTATTTGGTACTATCTTTGGGATTATCGACGGCATGATTGAAACTGCTACTGGCGGAATTATAACTGACTATACTACAAACGCTGACACAGTAGCATCATTTGCAGAGCGTACTTCAAAAAACGTGGCTGACTATGCGGTACAATTAACAGAAGATGTCGCAAAACGCCTTAATCAGTCAATAGCAGAATCATCGAATCGCTCTTCTGAGGCGTTTAGTGAGTTCCTAGGCGTTGTCCGTACACAACAGGAAATTGAGGATAATCTATTTAGATTTATTGATGAGGAGTTTGATATTGAGGTAATTGAGGCAAAACGTGAAGCCGAACGACTGAAAGCAGAGAGCGAAGACGCCGCAGAGCTATTCCGTGGACTTGCTCTACAATTGCAAGGAGACAATGCCTATCTATCAGAGTTAGAACTTGATCGTTTTACCCGCGATCTCAAGGATCACGAACTAGCGGCTTTTAATCGCTCAATGGGTGTGTTTGCCATTACCACAAAGGAAATGCAGGAAGATGCACGCCTTTTACAACTAGCTGCGGAGAGAGGGTCGGTACTCGCACTAGAAGCCGGTGTAGCAGTGATGGATGCCAAGATGGAATCAATCAATCACACACTACTACAGGGCTTCGCTATACCCATTGCTCAAGCTGAAGGCACGCTGTGGGCTACGCAACAAGCAAATCAACTAGAACTGGGTGGTCTTAGAGACCTGGCTAAAATGCAGTTATATACACAACTTAAACTAGCGGACGACATGCAGCGAAGCGGATTGCCCCCACTTGAATACCTTGAAAGTGAGGAGAGTTAAATGACTGTACCTCTAACTGGTGCCGCTGTTGGTGGAGGGATTCTCGGTGGACTGCTTGGAAACTTACTACCATTTAGTGCTGCTGGTCGGATACTAGAAACAACCTGGAATCAGCTTTTCCCTAATGTTAGGTTAGATCCAAGCGTTTTAGTTACATTGCGCCTACTGAAGGTGATAACTGAAGAAGATTACCTTAAACACATGAAGATTGAAGGTTACACCGAGGGTCGAGCGTTGAGTATGCTACTCACTAGCTCAAATTGGCTTGATACTAGCTCAATCGTTCGCGCTGGATGGCGTGAAAAGAAAACAGATGTAGAGATAGTATCCGATCTTACCGCACATGGTTGGATAAAAGAAGAAGCCGAGCGTTTCCTAACCGCTGCAAGGTACTATCCATCACCGGGGGAACTTGTCAACTGGCAGGCAAAGGAAGTATTCGAGCCAGAGATGGTTGAACAATATGGCCTCGATGCAGAACTAGGTGAAGTAGAGCGTGAGGCGTTCTACAAAGCTGGAATGGATGATACCCAGATTGAAAACTTCTGGCGTGCTCACTGGGTCCACCCAGGTTGGAATCAAGTCCAAGAGATGTTTCACCGTGAACAGCTGACACTTGAAGAAACTAAAAGATGGTTTCGTGTTGTAGAAATACCTCCCTACTGGCGTGAAAAACTCATCAACGTAGCCTACCAACCCTATACCCGTGTCGATGTGCGAAGGATGCACAAATTAGGGGTACTAGATGAAAAGGACTTAAAAAGAGCTTACATGGATTTAGGCTATGATGAGGAAAAAGCTGGAAATATGGTAAAGTTTACTATAGAATACAATAAATCGCCGGGTGTTGATCCAGATCGTGATCTTACCCGTTCAATCCTCGAAAAAGGTTACCGCCTTGGTTTACTCAATGCTAATGAATTTGGGAGTATGTTAGAATCATTGGGCTATTCCAAAGATAACGCTAATTTCCTTCGTACTATCTTGGATCAGGATTTGTCAATAGATCGCGCTTATGACTGGATTTCTCTATTGAGATCCAACGTGGGTGCGGGCTTACTGTCTCCACTTGACGCCGAACGAAAGCTAGAGGCTCTAGGCTTAGACGATGCCGCGGTTAGCCACTATGGTCAACTGTTTGCCGCGTATGCTGAAGAGCCCAGCAAGATACCATCAAAGACTGACATCAAAAATTGGGTAGCACACGAAATCATCACTGTAACAAAGGGCGAGGAGTACCTAAAGCAGCTTGGTTATACAGATGATGTCATTCACTACTATATGATAGACTGGCTGGGCTCTGAAGAGAGATACCGGGAATGGGTTGGGAAGATGAAAGCAATAGCAAAGGAGGTATAACGATATGAACGCACAGTTAGAGAACAATATGAAAAATATGTTGGAGAACATACAACAGCTTAAACGAAAAAAGGGTCCACATTATGACAAGTGGCTGTTTCACTATCGACAAGCAGTGGAAGGCGGCTTTTGCGGTACAGATAGCCGCTACCTACAGGGGATGAAGCGTTACCTAAAGGAAGCAAACAAGCAACAAGGAGGTTGATGTGGCTACAGCACATTTACAACGATTGACAACTATACAGGAAATGGTAGAAGCCGCTAAAAGGCAAATGAAACTAAGTGATGCAATGAAGAAAACAGCGGAAGAATTAGCAGAAGAAGAAGCGGAAAAGCGAACTATTCAACCATTGCAAGACTAGCCACTTCTTTTTCTTCGAGTACCTGCCTATCTTTCACATAGTCGGCATTGTCTAGCTGACTGATTAGCGTTGAAACACTTATATTATACTCATTAGCCCATTCATCAAGCGACCTTGCAGCGTGATTCGATGTTACCATTAGTAGCCGTTTTGCCGCTGCTACACCCTCACGCCATTCCGCGTAGGTATCACTACCACGAGGGATATAAACTTTCTCTACTCTCATGCGGTCGTACAGTTCGTTTTCACAACGCCCCAAAACAAATGGTTGCACCTTACCATCAGCCATTGTCTCACCTTTAGTGTACTTACGCGATAATACTTTTGTTACCTCTCTTTGTACTACATTGTCTTGTAATCCCTTGCGCCATCGAGTACGAGTACGCAGAAAGGTTGTATAGCTGTATACATTATCACTAAGTTTGTTCGCTCTTATTGGTACACCCTTTATCCTAATAGTATCGTCTAACTCGTAATCCTTGGCCCCGTGAATGACCAATGCCGTTCCTTTCGTCCTCACGTCCAACTTGCCTAACTCGTTGGGTGCAATCAAGTGTACTAGGTTATCATAACCGCGTTGATTGACAAACAACGAGTCTGTATCACAGTAGAACACATTGCGCTCTCCCGCCTTAACGATCAACTTCCACAACTTGACCCTTGCCGCCGCTGCCACCCATACAGATAGAGGAAAGAATGAATGATAAGCCGGCTTTTCTCCAACAGGCACCCATACCTTGTTTCCAAAGACTAACCTCGTTTCCTGTCTACCGCTGGCACCATCTATCATCTCATATAAACCTTCGTCCATGACTCCCAGATTAGGATACTGCTTGTAAATAGGATTCACTTGCGCCCACTTACCATAAAGAGAATTTAGCAACAGTTTGCAGAACCAATCATGCAAAGGATCATCTTGTTGCTTCGCTTTTTGTCTTTGCTCCCAAAACCATTCAACGTAACGGTCGAATGGCCTACCACGGCGGTATACCAACATTGTGTATACTTTCCTTACATATCCTCTATCCCAACAATAGCGTAACTCCTCACCGGCAAGCCAGCTTCTCACTCTGCCAACTGGAAAACACACCTTATCCAACTTAACTGGAATACACGGCTCGTCCAACATCAATTCACAGTCGGCTAAAAGCTCGAACTTGCTCAACCCCTCTGTTATCTCATGCGCTCTTGGTGTGTCATATACAGCCTGTAACTCACAGGGAAAACCTTTGTCTACCATTACAGATGCATACATAGAGTTAACGTCAAGATAATATATAGGGGTATCTGGTATTGTTCCAAGCTGAAACGCTTCAGTACGCCCACCATGATAGGCTTCCCTCTCCCATGCCATAATCTGTGGTAAACGATGTACTGTAATCTTATCCGACATAAATCTGTGTCTATATGCCGCCATTGATTGACCGCTGGCTGTATAAGCCAGCTTACCAAGGTCGTGCTCCCTCAGATACTCTACAAAGCCCTCCATTGCCAACTTAAGCACTTCGACGTCTCTCCTACAATACTCCTCCCAGACGCTGTTAGACTCACTCTGAGAGGGCATAGGGAGCTTCTCAAGCCCCAATCTGGCTCCCAACTGCTTCAAAGATGATCGAAAGTACCCACCAGAGTCAACAAACTGTAACCTTAAGCCGTTTTTCTCTGCTCTCAGTAGAAAGACAAAGGATGAGAAGGCAAAGAATTTGACTTCCCATCCTCGTTTGTCCAACTGTGAAAAGCCTTCAACGGCACCAAAATCAAAGTCCAGATTATGAGCAATAACCCATACTGTGCGACCTTGATGACAGCGCCTTTCTAGCCACTCCCAGAAAGTACGTGGCTGATACCAGGTAGTATACTCACACCTTCCTTGCTTGACACCCGCCTTATACCGTTGCGCGACGGTGACAGCAAGACGAAATCCGTGGGTTTGATCCTTAATATCAGGATCATAAGTAGTTTCACAATCAAAGTAAATAACCTCACTCGGATAGGTAGCACGTTTCACCTCCTTCAGTTCGTAGATTATGCGTCCATGCTTCATCACACCAACTCAGGATTATAATAACCTATAACTGGCATAATCTCCTCTATTTCAATCTCTTGCATCCACGGGTATTGACCTAATGCATCCCTTGTCTTTTCTTCCAACTCACGACGGGTCAGCCTTTGATCGGTATCCGCTACTGTCATACCATCCTCAATGTGTGTGTGGCTGATTGTCATGTTTCTAGTGAAGTCTTCCCCTGTTCTAAGATCAAAACCTCGAACTTCCATTACCGTCTGATAGTGAGAAGTCAACAGCCAACGATTCTCCATGTATCTATCAGCACCAATACGAGCATCAAGCGTTGTATGCTTCATCAATTGCCCGGATTCCCATCCCGCCTTCATGTGACGCCAGTCCTCTCCAAAGTCTGTTGACTTATACCACAAGCCTTGCTGTTGCAAGACACCAATCACTTGTGATCCAGGCAAACCACGACGCAAACCCGATAGAATGTAGTTTTGTGCAGTACGGCGTGTTAACGACATTGCCGAAGCAAGCCACTGTGCCATACTTACCACCTAGTAAGCTGAAATCTATTAAGACTACCTAGAGATTAATCTCCACCATCGTGAGAAAAACACGCAGGCAATATAGAAATAACGGGTAATTGATCCTTAATCTCCTTATAACGGTAATCAGTCAACTCAGCTTTTGCCAATAACCGTGCTTCTACTACACTACGGGCAATCGAAATACAAACACCTGGAATATAACTATCACGATTGATCTCCCACACATAGGCCTTCATTGATTACCTCCTAATATAGGAAGAAGCAAACGGCCAGCCGAGGGCCAGGTAGCCCACACCTGGGACAAAGAGGGTTTTGCCAGCTGGCCGCCACTTCTTCTCTTTCCATCAAAGAGGGCACAGGATAGTGAGGCCCCATTGAACCCTGTGGGCTCAACCCCTAGGCGGAGGTGTGAGGATCTACCCTGTGCCCCTCTCATTACATTGACTCTCTTACTTGCTCCAAAAAATCCTGTAGCTGAATCGCTAACATACCCAGTGCGTCAAACTGACTCACAAGATCCTTTCTATTGCCTTTCACGCACAACACCTGAATCTTCTGGATATGTAGGCAAATCCAGTTAGCGTTTTTAGCCGCCCTAGCTAACTCTTCTCTGATGTCAGCTCTAACTGTGTGACCTGACACGATAACACATCCTTCACACTAGAGCAAACCTCATCGGCTACTTCACGATCCTCTACAACAACTTGGCACTCCATACCGCTAGCTGCTTCGTCGTCCCAATAATCCGACTCTGGAATCAAGCCAGGATCAATCGCCTTGGCCCAATTGTACGCCTTGCACTTTGGATGGTCGGTGAAACTGGCCGACGTAACACCTACTACTGTCTTCACTACACCATCCTCAACAACTCTGAACTCCCAGAAATACATGGGACCGTGTTCTGCCGCCTGCGGCCCACGACGGCCCTCATACCGTGCCGGATACGTCCCCGGCTTAACATAATCTGCTACGTACTTCAAGATTGGTACTTTCACTGTTGACCACCTCCGCGGTCTGCTACTAGATCATCCATTCTTTGATAATGGGAAACGATGGTTTCCCGCCAGTAGTCGTACGCTGCTAGTGTTGTTACATAACCAGCATTGATTAAAGCCAGTAATACCCCAAACACTAAACTGGCTCTCTCATTGTCCATCATCTTCCCCCTTTATTTCCATAGGAAGGCGAAGCAACTCATCGCCCCATTCACCGTGAGTACGCATGTAATCCTCTATCGCTGCTTCAAACCAATAGTAGTTAAATAAGAGTGGCTTAATTCCGCCCAACGTACTAACGGAATCAAGCCATACATCGTACTTGCCAGTTCTCTGAGCGTGATAGGCGAGATTCCTTATACTCTTGGCATCCCACCTGCCTTCCCAACTTCTAAGACATGGATGCATCTGGGGTATCACTCTCCAAGTGAGAGTCCATTATCACCGCGTGCTCAAGTAGCACAGCAACAACTGTAATAAGTGCTGTTGTATGGCTACTAAGTGTATCCAACATACAGCGGAACAACACTTGCTGCCGTCGCTCGTTCTCATCCACCGCCTCTACAAACTCATCATAAGCAACCATGAGCTGTTCTATTGCACGAAATGAGTCTATGTCAGCGGCTAACCTTTCGATCTTGTCCATCGTCTGTTATTCACCTCCGCTAATTCCAGGATACACCATTCTACAACCGATGTCAAGTGGTAGAAGGTAACAGAGGTTAGGACAAAATAGCCGATTGGTGAGCTATAAACGCGAAGCGCGTCAGTCCTGTAGGGCGTTTTGGTGGTGTTGGAAGGTGCCGGATGTCGCGTGTCGCTGCGTT
>Ga0210003_1003562_pt1 | contig 12608 bp, 4 predicted proteins | sample LantaG_FD_182804 | JGI IMG/M metagenome (GOLD analysis project Ga0210003, IMG submission 182804) | Deep subsurface microbial communities from Baltic Sea to uncover new lineages of life (NeLLi) - Landsort_02402 metaG (SPAdes) (version 2) | ecosystem: Environmental > Aquatic > Marine > Oceanic >...
AAACCTAATGTCCCCTTATCATTAATTAACCCATTTAAAGATGTACAACAATCTAATGTTATACCACTTGTTTGGTTAAATGTTTGTGCGGTAATACCACTTATTACTTCAGTTAATGTACCACCAATATATGGTGTTGTTCCACTATAGATATAACTTTCATAAAAAGATATCGTACCATCATTATCTTCTGTAATTAAACCAAATAGGTTATCTAAGTTATTACTATTATTAATTACAATGGTGTCACTTCCACAATTATTTTTTTGTATATAAAATTTAGAAAGACTACCACCTTTATTTAATAAATCATAATAGTTGGCGTCTAATGATTCGTTATAATCAGCAGTTAATGAATAATAGTCATTTTTCAACTCTAACACTTGATCAGTTAGTATTGATGTATATGTATCACAACTAAATAATATACCACTGGTGGACGCTGAAACGTCTAATGTGTAGTCTCCTAATGTTGTTGATGTGTAAACTTGACCGCTGAAGGTGATTGTTTCACCTGTGGCACAACTTGTGGGGCAATTAACACAATCTATATTTTTCCAAAAATTATAAACATCACACTCAATGGCTTTGGCTGGGTCAATACTAAATGAAGTGTTTTTCACGTTCACTATTAAATCTGAATGATTAACATCATAGTTAGTATATCTATATTCTAAATTTGTCCATAATCTATTTTCTGGTGTTGTTAACTTAGTTACACTATAATTCTTTGTTGACTCCGTATTACATTCACCATCAGAGTAAATAGTCTCAGTCACCACACCTTGATCGGTATATACCCAAGATTTCTTATTGTCAATAACACAACTTAATTGAGGTATTAAACAGTCATTTAAAGAAATTAACCTATTCGTTTGACAATCTGTAACATTAACCCTTATATTATCAACTAATAAACAAACCGAACATTCATAATTTTCAATCTCTATCGAGAAGAAGTACTCTTTATTCGGGTACAATCTTCTTAAATCATCACAAACACATTCTGGTATCGTATAATTAAGTGTTTGCCAATTTGGTTCGAACATATCTGGTGAGAAGTTAACATTTTGGGTAGATAGACTATCAAAAATAGCGTCTTCGATTGTAGCGATTTCTATTTCACTTCCAGATAATATTACCCCACTATATTGTTGGGTTGGGTCCCATTCCCAAATAGGGTTAATAGATTGCGTATAGGGTAAATAAGTTAAATTGGTATCTATATTGGTATTCGTATCAACACCATTATTTACAAATAATTTAAAGTTTATTTTTAAATCATCTAAATATTTTAAATAGTTTTTTTGTTCTAACACTAAATAGTTGTCAAAATTTTGGTTTAACGTATTTAACCATTTACTATAACACATTTGTGTTTGTATTTCTATATTAGATATCTCATCTTCTAACCCTATTAAAGTGTTTTGTAACTCTTGAAGGATTTCATCTGAACAACATCTGTTAGGTAACGGACCACCACCACCATTAGGTGGTATATACCCTAATGGGTAACAACCCACTGCACCACTGCTGATTGAGGATGAGGTTAAGTATTCAACATCAAAACCAGTTACAGATCTATTACAACACTCTACACCTAATGGTGTACCGTTAAATAATATTTGACCTATCGGGTTTGTCGAACTTTGGAAACAGCAATCACTTGCCGAAGGACAGTTACCGCCACCACCATTGAAACTATTGAGGACACATGACCCTTTTTGGTTTAATGATGTTGACCATACAACGTCAAAACCCGAAGATGTGGTACAACATTCTTGCGATAATGGTAAACCATTTGCTAAAACTTCACCATTTAAATTACTACTAAGTACATCACCATTACTTAGAGATGGGCAACCATCACCAATTAAACTAGTTACGAAACAATTCCCTTTTTGGGTTAGTGAGGTGAATCCAATATCATTCCATTCGACATCAGTACCAGTTACTAATCTATTACAACATTCTTTCCTTAATGGTCCACCATTTACTGAGATTGTACCATTTATATTATATACAAAAATATCACCATTATTTACAGAGGGACATTTAGATACCCCATTTCCATTTGAGTTTTCTATTAAACAACTTTTTGTTGTATCATTATAAGTAACATTGTACCCTAAATTAGTGGAGTTACAACATAGTTTAGGTATTGGATCACCATTTGAATCTATTACACTACCACCAACACTACTAAAGTATGGTCCACTACATTTTAATGGGGGTTGATTCTTTTTGGAGACAGCGATTGCCGCGGTTATCACACCAGTAGTTGTTTCAGGATCTAAAATACCTTTAAGGAAAAGACTAACACCAATTAATCCAACACCCCAACTTAACAATGTACCACCCAAGTTATTACCACTTATATTTTTATTTATTTTATTAGTTTTAGAAATATTATCAGATTTTAAAGACTCTAATTCACTTTTTTCTAACAATAGTGAGGATATCTGAGACTTATTTTTAACGAAGATAATCTCTAATTGTATTTTTTGTGAAGTAGTTAAGGTTAACTTACCATTACTATCAGTAATACTTTCTGTTGTAGTATTTAATAGTTCAGCTGTTTTATTAATTGTGTTTGTGATGTCATTAATTTCAAATTCCGATTTTTTTGTGGTAGAATCAGGTTCAATAAACTCACTACCCGCTTTAGTTTCTAAATTAATCTTTGTTTGTGTTTGGAATATTTCTTTTTCTAATTCACTTATTAAAACAGAGTTATTTTCAAATTGAGCTTGTACTAATCTACTTTGTAAATCATTATATATTTGACAGTTTACTAATAAATTATTATAAACTATTATTTCTTTTTCATTACTTAACTTTTGTCTACTAACACAACTATTAAACTCCCCTATTTTATCTAATGTATTAACTTTTGAAATGCCGTAAACTTGTGTCGAACAAAAACTATTATAGTCAAAATTATTTAAACCCTTTAATTTAGTGGTATACACTGTACAATCTAAATCTGTATTTATTTCTGTAGTAGATTGACTAATAATTATATTATCACTTCTTTTTTGTTGTATCTGGTTATCAATATCTACTATATTTTTATCTAATAACCCCTTTTCTGATGATAAATCGGTAACTTCAGCGTCCAACTGTTTTTGGGTAGTATTTTTAGATGTTATTAATGCTTGTTTCTCAGTAGCTTGTTTATTTTCTAAATTTTCACCATTATTAGTTTCAGCACTCTTTGATGTACCATCGTTGTTAGTAATTATTGTATCACCACAATTGAGTTGGTATTGTGATATTACGCTCCCAATAGAGGTTATAAGTTTTCTATGATCAGATAAGGTTTTAGACCATAAACCACATTCTAATGGTACATCTAATGAACAAACGTTTTCTGTTTGGATGTATTGTGAATAATCTATATCACAAAATTCTGTTTTCGGTAATGAAATATTATAACACCCATTTAAAGTTGTGTTTAAATTATTTAGTGTGGTGTTAAGACTATGTATATAATCAGTTAGTTCCAATGGAATTTTTTGAGTTAAAACGAGACCACCTTCAATTATTTGGTGTTGATCGTTTATAAAATTAACCCAATTTTCGTTATTTGATGCCCATTCATTTACTGACACTACATTACCACCTATCGCATTGCAACAATCCACATTAGGTTCTATAATACAATTATTGTTTTGCCACACAACATATTCTTCTGTGGGTGTAACTGATTCATTATTAAAATTATTCATTAATGATAATGGGTCATTTGGATCATCTTCATTAGACGTAAATACTATGAAATTCCTACAATTTAAATTGTTTAAAGATACGTCACTAAATATGGATGGGTGACAAGGATCTTTTTTTGTACACTCCATTAAATTCTCAGCACTATATTTTAACATATAATCAAAAGAGAAATCTATAGTACAAGAACAATCTTCTAATTCAGGTAATCTGAACCCTTGCCATTTTTCACTTGCAAAGGTAACTGATACACTATTAATTTCGTCACAACCAATTCTACTATCATCAACCGCAGCGGTAATAACATCAATGGGGTTAATATTAAATGAATTTAACGTATCCCCATAGAAAGGTATTAAAATATTTTCACAATTAAACGTAAATTCACCAAAAGTATACCCATAAAAATTAGCAACTTGTTTATATAATATAGCCAATTGATCAATAGAATTCCAATTTAAAATGACACCATAAAAAGGATTTTTTGGGGTAAAACTAACTCTCCCTGATGAATCAATAGCATTAACCTTCCACTCAGAAGGATTGTTAAATGTTGACGATGAAAACAATGAATTAGGGGTGGAAAATAAACTATTACTATTAGGGGATGGTTCTAATAAAGTTACCGATTCTTTAAAACAATCTTTAAACATATTAGCACTATAGTATGAAACAACATCCCCAACTGGGTTTTGATATTCATTATATGTTGTATTTGCGTCTATATTAACAGTAGGGTATACGATGTTGACATTATTAATCACCAGATCTGGTGATTCTTGACCCCCATTTTCAACGCAAACAATATATTCGTTACCGTTCTCCCCCATAACAATCTGATAATCGTACCCATGCCAGGCACAACACTCTGGACTGCTAATAGTTGTTTGGGCACCACAGTCAACTACAGTAAAAATATCGTAAAAACCTTTAGGTGGTTCTTTAGTATCTTGTATCACTTGGATTACATATTCGATGTACTCTTCATATGTTGTAATACCTTGTGGCATCAATCCTTTTTCTATTAAATACTGGATGTATTCCGTTTCATCTTTTGAAATAATAGGTTGTACACAGTCCCCGTTTGGTAGTTCGTACACATTATTAGGCATTGTATTATTTTCCATCTGAAATACTACAACACCGCTTTCATTTAACTGACTTAATGGTGTACCAATACAAGGTACCACACTAGAACAATATTCTGATTTAATTCCAGATTCATTTACATATGTTACATAGGTATAGGTATCACTACCATTTCCGAAATTTTTACAACATGACCCAAATTCGTCAAATGTGACCTTATTCCCTTCTTCATTAACATAATATAAAAATGGTGAACAATCAGTTACAGCACTTAAATTATCACAATTAAATGGTAAAACATCAACAACTAATTCATTTATACACACTTCTAAAGTGTTGTCGGTACTACACCCTTCTGTCGACACCTCCAACAGACAGTTGGATTGTGCTAATTCATAATTATTTTTAATTATTTGCCACTCAGGAGAATATTGTAAATAACTTTCTACTGCGATTTTTTCCTCAAACTTTATTTTCTCTTCTTCCGCAATTGCAAATTGTTGCTGAAATGTAGTTTTACCATCATTTTGTAATGGGGTTTCGATTATACTATAATTTACGTCTACACAATTATCTATCGGTTGGTATTGGTTTGTTATAGGGTTATAAGTTAATTGTGACGTATAAAAATCTGTAGTCCCTGTTGGGATACCATTGAAAATCCCATAATTATAATTTATGAAATAATTTTTAGTAATTGTATCCGCAGTAACTGTTACTGTCGGTTCGGAATTAAAGTTTGGTATGTAACATCTACTAAAGTATTGTAGGTATTCGTTACCACCATCGTATTGACCCACATGTGGGTTATTTCCATTTAATATCGTTGTTGATCCTGTTCCATAAGTTTCTCTATACCATCCGCCACCTTTTTGGAAGTACATATCTGTAGTCCCATCTTGAACTAACAAACCAGTATTTGGGTCAATGAAATCTGTCGTAACTAATTGACCATCTATTGGTGGTAGTGGGTACCCATTTACATCATAAGGGATATTATTTAAATCATTTTCACTAACTTCACCAGTATAGATAAATAATAATTTTTTTATCTCATCCATATCTAATGGTTTATCTACCATCACAATGTACTCGTTGAAGTTTACTAAAGCTTCTGGTGCCCCTATAAATCTGAATAAAAACTCAATTGCCTTTCTAGTGCCTTTACTCTTCCATAACCAACCAATATTAAGTATTAATCTTCGATATAATTCAATATCTATTTGTTCTTGTGTATAATTAACTGAAGTACCACTAAATTTACCACTACCGTTACTAGGAAGTAACAACTTATTAAATGTAGTTGTAGTTACAAAAGTAACAGGATCTAACCCCAACATTTTAGATAAATCTTTTACTAATGTGTCAGGAATATTATCTTTTTTATCATATGTTACAACGTGTGCGAATTTAATTCCGTTAATATATTTTTTAACTTCATCGAACGCCACCCCATATACCCTAAGTAATTTAGTCGCTTTTTCACCATTTAAAGTTAAATCATCACCATCTCCTCTAGGTACGGTATCAAAACTACTTATTGCTTCAGTAGTGTATTTTCTAATTATAATGTCTGTTTTAGTACCATCTAAATCATTACCAACGGTATTAATCTTATCTAAATATGTTAAATAAAAACTATCAAAGAAATTTAAGTTATACCCATCTTCAAGTATGGGGAATAATAACGTTTCTTTATATGTTGTTATTATACCATTATCTGCAGGTTTTGTTGATATAATTATTGAATTATATGGTGGGTTGGTTTGTCTAGTTAATATATTACTTTGAAAGTCGTTAAGTGATGTAAAAAAACCCTCTATTTCAGTTTCATTTGGTTTAATGAAATATGGAATAGAAGCGTCAACATTTGTAAATAGAAATGATAGAGTAGGTATATATATCCCAGTTAATTCAGGAAATGGATTCCCATCAACAACAATTTCAATGTCTGAATCAGTGGTTTGCGTTGAGGGTGTAATATTTTTTATGTTTTTACTAATTCCATTATGTTCGATTAGGTATGAATTATAATTTACCGTAAAGTTTCTAAGCTTGTTTGATGTATCTTCGGTTGGTACATATTTAGAGTCTAAACTATATTTAATCCCATAAGGGTTAACAAAAAACCTACTATTAACTGTGAATGTTGATTCGTCTTTAGATATATCATAAACGTAATTAGTGATATTATTACCCGTAACACTACCAATCTTATTATCTACGTATATTGCTGCTGGCCAATTATTTTGTATGTCTAATAGAGAATATTTTATAAGTTCTGATGATGACCCATACCATATATAACTTAATGGGTTAGTTATATCTAAATTTAGTTTAGTTTTTATATTCTTCTGAATAGTTTCTTCAGTAGAATTTGTAACAATATCATCTAAACAAAATAATTTAGATTTTGCACCTTGTCTAAATACAACATTTGGTTTGGGTTCTAAGTTTACGTCTATTGTAAAATTACCATTAGTAAAAAGCGTAGTTCCACCATCACTAGTGAGTTGTAACCCCACTAAATCAGGGCTAAAATCCCTATATTCAATGTTATCATTGAAAAATATTCGTTTTGCGTACCCAGAAACCTTTATTCTATTATTTTCAGCCATTTAATTTTAAAAATTTGTTATGTCATCAAAGTCTTTAGTGGGGTCAATAGTAAATTTCTGTTCTCTTACTTCGTATAGTGGTTTACCACTAAACTGATCTTTAACTTCAAATAAGTTATATTGTTTATAAATTTGGTTGCCAAAGTTATATATAGTATAAATACCGTCATCTAACGATTTTGTTTGATTAGAGTATAGTGCGTATGCTAATGATTCATCATCATATTCAACCATCTCTATTTCTAACATAACTGGATTGAAAAATGTATTTGTAATTATTACATTTTGTTGTGGGTTACCAATAAATGGAACCGCGTTAGGTTTTATAGATGGTGCTGATGATGGTGTTAGTGTACAAAAAACCGATGTAGAGTTATCATTAAATGTATACGCTTGAGAAGCGCTACCATTACCTTGATTTTGAGTTATTGGTAATGCCCTATTATTTGAGGTGATAATCCTAAATAAATTTTGGATTTTATCTTGTCCCGTACCAGTTACTTCCTTTAGGTATTCTATTCTATACCCCACTAAATTACCGTTTTCAAACCTATTTTGGAGTTCTGCCGGAATCTGGTTAATGTCAAATGCTAACCCTTTTACATCTTGATTATCAATTAACACCCCACAATCTTGTATTGTAGTTCTTATTTCTTTTGGTCTGATTATTATCGAATAAAACCCCTTACTACCAAAAACCGATGTAGGTAACTTTAAAGTGTATAACCCACCTAATACCTCATTTATATTGTTAGGTGTTGTTGCTGGTATTAAAACTTCTGCTGGGTCTAATGATTGTAGCTCCACAGAAGTGATTAATTCCCTATTAGGGGTATAACTATATAATATCTCTACATCGTCAACAGATACATCTGCTGGTCTTATTGTTCCGTAATTTCCTGTTGCCATAATTTATTTTTTTATATTCTTACCTTTCCACCTCTATTTGTGTCTATATCATTTGTAGTTTTTAATTCAGATAATATCGCATGTCTTTCAAATATATCGGCTACTCCTCTATTAATAAATACTACACTCTTAACTTCTGGCTTAAAAACCACACCTAAATACTCTTCTTTTTTTATTATTGCGTTTAAACTCACATTATTTATGTTCCAACCACCACTATTAGACATAAAATCTGTTTTGTAAAACGATATATTATCACCATATTCATCTATTGTTTGTATAAATTCTTTTTTATATGTGGTAAATTCTATACCTGATTTTATTTCAGTAATTATATTTTGTTCGTACTCTGACACTTCTATGGGATTTGCCCCTATTTTATAGGTTATTTTTTTTACATTTTCACCTATTACACCATTAAATGTGTTGTTAGAATCGTCAGAAGTATTTAAATATGGGACATATATAGGGTTACCATTGTCGTCTACCCTATAAGACTTAACCCTATTAAGATATTCATCATCAGTGTTACCACTTAAAGTGTTATTACCTGTCATATAAAAATTTAATGGTGCCCCAGCCAATCTTCCATAACTAAAAGAATTAAAATTAGGTGGTGGGGAAGGTAGTATTGTATCTGATGGGACAAAAGCTCTGTCCGTAAATATCCCCATATCATCAATGTCTTGTGTTATATGTAAATCAACATTTATCGTATTTAGTATTTTTTGACCAAAACTATTTAAAATGTAATCCCCCTTTGTGTCAACCTTATAATCTGGAACCTTACCATAAAAATATTTAGGGTTATCCTCATCGATAATTATTTTACCTTCCGAATTAGTGATTAAAACGCTCTTAGGTATACTCCTAATCGTATAATTTTCTAAACTTATTTTTTTTCTAATATATTCCATATTATATATATATAAATACACTAAGGTGTGATTTGCCAAAATGTTAATGTCGGTATATCACCCGAAGAGAAAGGGTTTAAATTCACTGCGGGTGGTGTGTACGTTGGGCTGGACTGTTTAGTGTTAGGGGGGTAAATTTATATTTATAAATCCCATCATCATTTTTTAATATCACTTTTAGATAAAATATCCCATCGGATCCTTCTAAATTGGTAATAGTAATATTATTTGGGTTAATATATTTAGAAGGTGCCAATTCAGAAATTTTTCCATTAGAAGTATTATTAAATTGTAACGTAGCGTACATTTCATATTCTTGATTAGGTGAATTATCTACTAAATCTTGAAACCAATATATGTGAAATCCTTCATGAACTTCATTTGGTTTCAATACCGGATCACCTAAAACAAAAGATATAGGTGACACATCAATCGGTTTAGGGAACCCATAATCATCTTCTTGATCTTTTCCAACTTGAGTATATATATCTACAAATGTTAATAACTCATTTTTACCACTGTATGGGGTATCAAATAAAGATAACCTCATAAAAGAATTTATAAACCTATTTGTCCTACAGAAAATATCGTCAAAAATATACCCTAAATCTGAATAAACACCTGATTCTGCACCAATCCCCCTATGTGTAGGACTACCTGTGCTAATACTTTCTGGAGTATAAAAATTAAGGTTAATTTTAAAACTATCTATTATATCCCAATTATTATCTGCGGGTTTAAATATAATTTTTTTATAGTCAACTATTGGGTTTATAGATTTTTTTATTTCGTCTTTTACAAACTTATCTTCTATTAATTCAGAATTATCTACAGGGAAAAAATTACTACCCAAAGATATATCTATAGTAGTACCACTACCTATATTACCTATTAATATTTTTCTTTTATCAACAAACATCGTCTAAGTCTTTTTGTTTTAATAATGATAAATCAACACACCCACCAGGTACGTCTCTCTTTCCTAATTCATATGAACCAATAAAATCTGCTAAGGTGACATCTATTTTTAATGTATCAATCCCATTATAATTACTTAAATCTGTCACACCACCAACGGTAAAGGTAACGTCTGTTATATTTTCAAAACTATATTCTAAAAATGTTGGATCATTTAAGTACTGTTTAAATCTTTGTTCATCATTCGGATTTGCTGTCGCACCTAATTCAACTTCTTCTTCTATTAATATTGCTTCACAAGGTGGGTCTTGTCTTTGTAAATAAAATCTCTTATCTAAATTAATATAATGTGCCCCACTTTCAAACGGATATTCAACACCACCACCACTTATATCTACTTCACCTATTTCTATTAAATCTCTCCACCTATATACGTTTGGTGATATCTCAGTCGCGTAATTAGGTATTTTATATGATACCCTAAGATTGTCTATTTCTAACGTATCTGTTATATTATATTTATCAACAATATATTGTAAATCCACCACTGGGTTTATATAGTTAGAAAATTCCCTTATCTGTATTTTATTAAAAGGTTTATATAAATACCCCTCTCTTTTATTACCTTCATTAGGGTTAATTGAGTTTAAATGTTCTCTATATATTGTGTTAACTCTATGGTGTACTAATTCAAGTCTTCTTTCTAATAATTCACGTTCATTATACTCTACAATGTCCCCATCAAATATTTCATCTGATTCATCTATACCCGTATACCACTCGTTGTTAATAAATGATGGGTCCCCAAACGACCTAACATTATAATTAATATTTTCATTATTTTCTGTTTCGTAACCAGCCACTATTTTTGTCCAAAACCTATTCTTTAAATTTGCTGGTAAATTTTCTTGTTGTTCCAACCAATACATTGAGTTAATTGTGGTTGGGTCAGTGTCTGAATCATTCTTTACAATTGTGAAATATAATTCACTTAATGGTCTCCCTAAATTATCAACTAACCCCTCAACATCAATATCTTTTTTAAAATTAAACGATGAAATTTTATCACCATAATAAGAAACACCAAAAGCTGCTGGATAAATATCATAATCTTTATAGTCAGAACTAGATAAACTTTTAAACTCTCTAACATAATATTGTGATGCTTTGTTTTGTACCACTCTTTTTACAGTAGAAACACCGATAGAAAAATTAATATCTGCCGGATCAAAATCTATAATAAAAGTTCTAAATTTTAAGTCATTAGTATTGTTACCTAGTTTGAATACCTTAAAAGTTTTATCTGTTAGTAATAGAGTTTGGTTAGGGGTGTTGTCAGTAAACCCATATAAGTTTATATTATCTCTAAAAGATAACCCATGATTTATAGCAGTTTTAAACCCAACATATTTTCTACCATTTAATTCAACTATAAATTTTTCAATTATAGGTATACCATCTTTTAATGACACCCCAACATTATTTTTAACCAATGTTATATCTTTACTTCTAAATGGATATGTAACCTTAAAAAGGTAATTAGGTATCCCATCACTATCTAACATACTTAGTCTATCGTAACCAGGGTCGAATGGGGAAAATTCACATAATGCACTTTTATTATCATTAAATTGTAACGCAGTTTCGTCTAGTTCATCATTATAGTACCCTATCCATCCGTTCTTTTCAAAAATACCACTATTTAGTATTTTTTTGGCTGTGAGGTTGGGTTGGAGTGATCCATTTTGGAACCGGAAAACCTTACTTATTTTTACATTATCATTATAAAGTGGGTTTGAAATTATAGGAGTTATATTACCATAGAACCTATAAATTGTACTTTCTTTTCTTTCTTTTACAAATTGATCATACTGATTTATATTAGTACTTATATCATTTAATGGTATAGGTTTATTAGTACTATCTATACCAAACTGTACCTGACTATTAACATTAATAGAGTTGTATGATTTTGTATTATTTAATAGTATTTTATTTGTTTTATCCATTTATTATAAATATTAACTCACTTATCTTGTTATATTTTCACCATCTGCCGCCCTTATTGTCTCACCTAAACAAGTTTTATAAACAGTATTAGGGTTATCATTCGAACCACCTAATTTAGGTGCGTTAGTAATATTTTCATTCACTTCAGCAGAAGATGCCCCTACCCCTTCTAATGTAACCGCATTTATTTTATCCGCAAAGAATTTACCAACTGTTTTATGTAATGATGTTTTTCCAGGGACTAAACCAAAATATAGGTGATAAGGTGTTTGACTTCTATTAAATCTGATTCCGTTGATGAGGCTAGATCCGTTATTAGTGTCCTCATCAAACCCACCGGTAATGAATACCTCACCGTTAGTTATTGTGTCAACGTTTCCTGGGTGGGGTGATAATCCAAAATTAATCGTTCCAGATG
>Ga0210003_1003564_pt1 | contig 12602 bp, 10 predicted proteins | sample LantaG_FD_182804 | JGI IMG/M metagenome (GOLD analysis project Ga0210003, IMG submission 182804) | Deep subsurface microbial communities from Baltic Sea to uncover new lineages of life (NeLLi) - Landsort_02402 metaG (SPAdes) (version 2) | ecosystem: Environmental > Aquatic > Marine > Oceanic >...
GTTGCCGGTGGCCGTGGCGAGCGTGCCGTTGGGAATGACAAACGTGGTAAAGGCCACCTGGCCTTCGACGGCCGCCACGCCGATACCGCCTGAACCAATAGCGCCGGTGCGGATTGAATTGTCGGAGCCAACGCCAGTCAACGTCAGGTCACCCACTTGCCCATAGAAACTTCGTGTGAGGAGGCGGTTGCCCCCGGCATCCCAGGTCGCAGCTTGGTAACCTACACCCACGGTGTTTGTAGCCAGCACCGTCGCCGTGGTGCCGGAGCCGGTCCAGCGGAGAATCTGGGCCGTGCCGCGGTTACCCAAGTAGAAGTTGCCATCGGAGGCGACGGTGATCCCGCGGGGCGTGTTCAGGCCAGTGAGGTTGGTGTTCGTGCCGCCTTGGCTGGTCTGAATCTCGCCGCTGGCGAGCGTCGTCGTATTGAACGAGAGGAGTTTGTTGTTGCCGGTGCCGAACGCGATCGTGGCGTAAAGCTGGCCGTTCGGCCCGAGCGTCGTGCCGTCGGGTGAGTTGCCCGTGAGGTTGCCGAAGCCCCAAGTGCTGTTGAGATAGCCGACGCTAGCCCCACCGGTCTGCCGGTAGATCCGGATGCCGACGGTCGCATTGTTGCCCGTATTCACGCCCGCGTAGACGTTGCCGTAGATGTCTTGGGCGAGGCCGTTTACCCCGGCAGTGATCGTCTGGTTCCAACCATCGCTGTTGAAGGCTGACTGCGTCCACGTGGTGCCGCTGTTGGTGACGGCAAACGACTTGATGCCGCTGGTCAGCGTCGAGTTGGCGGTGCCCGCCGTGCCCACGAGCAGCGTCGTGTCGGCCAACACCGGAGACACGCAGGCGCATGCTGCGACAATCGCTGAGGCGAGATGGCTTCGCAAAAGAATCATGTTCCGGCGACAGCTCAATGCTGTTTTATGAGCCGACACCCTGCCGCGAACATGATTGATGGCGTGGTACCGCATGACATTCACTCCCAGTTCTAAGGACCGGAACCCGCGATTCCTGGAACGACCCCGTGTCGATCGCAGCAGACCCTCGCCACCAATGGAAACGGCCTTCGCGACCCAACCCACACAGAGTTTATTCTTCCAGGCTTTCGCGCCCATGCACGCAATCTGCAGTCGCATGTCTTTTGTGGTGCAGGGCCTGGGCGTCTTCGGGGCGGGTGGCAACGGTGTCGTTTCGATTCGCATGTCTCTCGTGGTATCCATCGATCGCGGCGATGCCTCGTGCTGCCGAACATGATCACGCATCGCTCCCGGACTGGCGTGGGCGAATGGGCCCTGATCGCCGGTGACATCATCGGTCGCAATCGACACGGCGGCCATGCACGAAAACGCATTTTCATGCCCGATTTGGTCGCAATGAGGCGTGCCACGCAGGCGTCGCCTTGACGCCGGAATCGGAAATGGTTGCTGAAGTGCCATTGGCCGTCCTATCCTTACGTGCACTCCAAGAAAGCCGGACAGGTTCCCGAGCGAGGTTTGGCGATGGCCACGATGCCTGGCGAACTCATGACGCGGCACCGGCTCACGGTGGCCGACTATCACCAGATGGCTGAGTCGGGCATCCTCGGTTCGGATGACCGAGTGGAGCTGATCGCGGGCGAGGTGCTCGACATGTCACCGATTGGAAGCCTGCACGCGGCGCTTGTGAGAGCCCTGGCTCGATGGCTCACCGATTCGGCTGGCCCAAGGGCAATCGTCGCCGTTCAAGATCCCATCCAAATCGACGACTCCAGCGAGCCGCAGCCCGACATCGCCCTGCTCACACCGCGGCCCGACTACTACGCCGCAGCCCATCCAGGCCCCGCCGACACGCTCCTGATCGTCGAAGTGGCCGAATCGAGCCTGGCCTACGACCTCAGCGTGAAGGTGTCGCTCTACGCCCGCCACGGGATCCCAGAAGTCTGGGTGATCGACGCCACGACGCGAAACACGCATCGCTTCCGCGGGCCCCGGCCGGAGGGCTACGCGGAGCAGGGCATGATCCCGCCCGAAGAGCCGCTTACCTGCCTGGCATTGCCAGGCGCGACGACGACTCTGGCAGCCGCCCTGCCGCTTGGGCAACCGGACGCGCAGCAGGATCATTGAACTTCAAATAGCCGGTCTTGCCCGTCGTCAACACCTCGGAAAACGAAAGATACGGAAGGTGAAAGCTGATTCGCTCGATGCCGAGGCAGGCCGGCTCGGCGTGACCAGGCAGTTGGTCAGTGTGCGCACACCACAACCACTCTTGCAGCCCCTTATAGCCTCAGCCGGTGGACCTTTTCCATCGGTAACGGAGGCACGACATGGGCCGCGGAGTGGATCGAAGGAAGCTGGCGGCGTGGCGCCGGCGGGTTGCCCGACAGGAGGCGAGCGGGCTGACGCTGGCCGCGTTTTGCCGGCAGGAGCGGGTGAGTGTCTCGCTCTGGAAGCACTGGCAGCGGGAGGCGACGGTCGTGTCTGTCGCACCGCCGGTTCGCCCCGATGTCTGGAAGGAGTCCCATCCCGAAGCGGTGCGCGTGTACCGGGCTGAGGAACGGGCCGCCCGAGCTGACGCCAAGTTCACCAAACGGGCCCACCGCAGGGCAGGCCCCAAGGAGCCGGGAATAGAATAGGCTCCGCACTGGCTTCACACCGGCGGCCAGGGGTGGTTGTGCTGTGCGCACACAATGCGGCCTGGTGGAGTAGCGGCTGACGGCCGAGTCAATCTATTTTCCGGAGGTGCTTCCATGATTCAGAAACTCCGCAAGCATGGCGACGACCTCGCTCTCATTCTCGACCGCGAGCTTCTGGCGGCGCATGGGATAGACGAAGAGACGTCGGTCGAAGTCGCTTTCTCAGGAACGACGCTCATCGTGACGGCGAGCATCGACGCAGAACGCAAGGCGCGGTTCGAACGGGCGCTATCCGCGACGAATGAGCGATTTGGTGCGGCACTTGAACGACTGGCCGAGTAGCACCGTGGCGATCACGTTTCTTTGGTGGCGAGCGCGGCGGCCATGCACGAAATGGGCGGCGGCATATCTTTTCTGGTACGCGGCCTAGGCTCGGTTCTGCGGAATTACCTTTTTTGTTTGGTGGCGCATGCCTTTCGTGGTATACGGAAATCCGACGCGGGATCCGGGGCTGCGAGGACCGACGCATGGCAACGAAGCCGAAGATTGTGGCGACGAAGGCCACGAACACGAGTGCGATGGAGGCGGGCGTGGAGCCGCAGGAGCAGCGAGCGATCGTCGGTGGCCGCGCGAGCGTGCGCCGCTACTGGCTGCTCTTCGACTCGCCGCAGGCACCGGGGCCCGGCTGCCTCGTGCGGTCGAGCCGCATCACCGATAGCTGGGGCATGCGACCACGGCTGGAACAGGATCCCACGTTTCGCCGCACGCTCGACTGGTATGGGCTCGTCTACGTGCACCGCGGCAGTGGCACGTTCTACGACCCGCACGGCAGCAGGCCCGTGCGGGCCGGCGATCTGATCTGTCTCTTCCCCGGCGTTCCTCATGCGTACGGACCCGACTCCGACGAGCGGTGGGACGAGATCAATATCGATTTCTCGGGGCCCGCCTTCGCCGCCTGGCAAGGGCCCGGGATGCTCGATCCCGACGAGCCCGTCCGACGGCTGGAGCCGATCGGCTATTGGCTCTCGCGGTTCAACGAACTGGTCGGCTCCGTCTCGCGGGCCCACGGCATGCCCACGCTCCGCGACACCGGCAAGCTGCTCGAGCTCATCGCCCATATGATCGCCGACTGGCAGCCGACCGCCGACAAGTCGGCCGCCCGCTGGCTGGAAGAGGTCGAGTCGCGGCTCGACGAGATTCCCGTGGGGCAGGAGGTGGACTTCAAGCGGATCGCCGCCGGCTTCGAGCTTGGCGAACAGGCATTTCGCAAGAAGTTCCGCCGGCTCACGGGGGTGACGCCTGCCCAATATCGGGCCCGACGGCTGATCGAACAGGCCTGCCGGATCCTCGAGCAGACCAACGAAACCTGCCGGTCGATCGCCCATCGCCTCGGGTTCGAGAGCGAGTTCTATTTTTCGCGGCGGTTCAAGCAGCTTGTGGGCACGTCGCCCCGCGACTACCGCCAGCGGGCGGCCACGATCTCGATCAAGGAACGGGAGTAGGGCCACCATGGGCGCGGTGTCTGCGGGACGCACGACCGATGCCGGCAAGCCTGCGGGTGGCGGCGCGTATCGCTGGCAGGTCGTCGCCATGCTCTGGCTCGTCTGCTTCTTCAACTACGCCGACCGCCAGGCGATCTATGCGGTGTTCCCTCTCTTGGAACAGGAGTTTGCGTTCGACAAGGTGCAACTGGGGCTGATCGGTTCGGCCTTCATGTGGGTCTATGCGGGGGGCGCCCCCTTCGCGGGGTTCATCGCCGACCGCGTGAAGCGGGTGCATCTGATTCTGGGCGGCTGCATCTTCTGGAGCTTCGTGACCGTCGCCACGGCCTGGTGTTCGAAGCTCTGGCAGTTCGTGGCGGTGCGGGCGGCGGAAGGGCTCGGCGAGACGTTTTATTTTCCGGCCTCGATGTCGCTCACGGCCGACTACCACGGGCCGGCCACCCGCAGCCGGGCGTTCGCGTTTCATCAGTCGAGCGTCTACATCGGCACGATCCTCGGCAGCTGGCTGGGAGCCGTGCTCGCGGAACGGTATGGCTGGCGGACCGGGTTCTTTCTGTTCGGCACCGCGGGGCTCGTTGTCGCGGCCGTGCTCTATCTCTTCCTACGGGAACCGGAGCGGGGCGCGGCCGATCGGGCGGAGGCACGGCTGGCGGGCATCACGCATGGTGAGCCGCTGGCGGGCGGCGCGGCTGGCAACCCGGCCGGAGAGCCGCTGGGCGTGGGGGCGACCGCGCGGCAGGTGTTTGGCCAGCCGGCGGCGGTGCTCTTGATGCTCGCGTTTCTCGGGGCGAACTTCGTAGCCACAATTTTCCTTACCTGGACGCCCACGTTTCTCGTGGAGAAGTTCGGCTACTCGCTCGGAGCGGCCGGCCTGAACGGCACACTCTTCATCCATCTGGCGAGCGCCGCGAGCGCTCCCCTGGCGGGCATCGCCGCCGATCGACTGGCCCGGCGGTTTGCGGGCGGCCGGATCGCCGTGCAGGCCTGCGGGCTGCTCGTCGGCGCGGCGTTTGTCGCAACTGTCGGCCTCTGCACGACCACGCCCGTGCTCCTCCTCGCGATGACCGTCTTCGGCCTCTGCAAGGGCTGCTACGACGCCGGCATCTTCGCCTCGCTCTTCGACCAGATCGAGCCCGAAGCCCGCGCGAGCGCCGCCGGAATCATGAACACCGTGGGCTGGGGAGGCGGGGCCCTGGGCCCGCTCTTCGTCGGCCTTGCGACCCGCTACGGCGGCGGAAGGAACGACGTCGAGAACATGAGCCGCGCGATCGCAGCTGGCGGCATCGTGTATCTCGTCTGCGCCGCGCTGCTCGTCGCCGCCATGCTCTGCACCCGCCGGCCACGCACCGCGGCCCGGCCAGCTTCTTGATAAGGATCGCAATGATGACCATGCCCGTGACGGCACCGCCCGTCTGCCGTCCTGCGGCCGCGAGCCCCGGTGCGAGTACCTTGCCACGCTTCCACGGCGTCGTGCCGCCGCTCGTCACGCCGCTGGTCGCCGCCGATGCGATCGACGTCGCGGGCCTGGAGCGACTCGTAGACCACGTCGTGGGCGGAGGAGTGCACGGCCTCTTCGTGCTTGGTACGACGGGGGAGGGGCCGTCGCTCTCGAGCGCCGTGCAGCGGGAGCTCGTCGGCCGGGTCGTGCGGCTCGTGGCCGGGCGGGTGCCGGTGCTCGTCGGCATTTCCGATGCGTCGCTCGCCGAGAGCGTGTCGCTTGCGTCATGTGCGGCTGAGAGTGGCGCCGATGCCGTCGTGGCGGCGCCGCCCTATTACTTTCCCGCCGCGCAGGAGCCGCTCGTGCGCTGGGGTCGTGAGTTGGCGGACCGCGTGCCGTTGCCGCTGCTGCTCTACAACATGCCGGAGATGACGAAGCATGTGCTCGAGGCCGACACGATCCGCCGGCTGGCCGACTGCCCGAATATCGTGGGGGTGAAAGACAGCGGCGGAGACCTCGGCTCCTTCGCCGAAGTGGTGCGGGTGGCGCGGGCCGCACGGCCTGACTGGTCGCTCTTCGTGGGGCCGGAGCTGTTGCTGCCGGAGGCCTGCGGGCTGGGCGGGCACGGAGCGATTCCCGGGGGTGCGAATGTCATGCCCCGGCTCTTCGCGGATCTCTACGCTGCCGTGATGGCGGGCGACACGGCGGGAGTGGAGTCGCTCCGCGGCCGGGCGCGGCAGCTGGCCAACCTGTATGACGTCGGCCGGATGCCGGGTCGGATCGTCGTGGGCATCAAGACGGCGCTTGCCGCGATGGGCATCTGCCACGACGCCGTCGCCAGTCCGTTCGAGCGGTTCGGTGCCGACCAGCGGCGACGCGTCGCAGGGATTCTTGACGCCTTGGGCAACGAGATGCCTCGCCCAGCGTGAGGCCGGGCGGCAGCGTCCTTTTGCGTCACCGTTTCCAACTACAATGAAGGAGGTTTGTGTTGGCACACTTGGTGTTACCTTCCAGCAGCCCACCAGCCCCACCACCGCCGCCGCCACCACCGCCGACGACGGGGTAGTCCGCCCCGAAAACCTGATTGATGATGAGGCCGCCGGTTGTGCTCTGAGCCAACGAGTACGGGGTGGTTCCTCTGGCACCCTTCAAAGTGACCGTGGTTTGGGCCATGACGCCCGGGCTCGTCAGGAGGCCGGTCACCGCGATTTCTCAGAGCCGAGCGGCCCCTTAGCCCTCCGGCGTGTCGATCAGCTGCTGCAAGCGGGCGGCCAGCCCCGGCGGATAGCGGGCCGGCCAGGTCGCGTCGATCAGGCCGATCTCGAGCATGTCGCGGAGATGGGTCTTGTCCTTGTCGCGGTTGGCCGTGAGCTTCATCCGCACGAGCGACTCGAGCGTGAGCACCTGGTAGGCACCAAACGACACGGAGTCAGCCGTATCGGGCGCGGCAACCGGATCATCGGGCCGCACCTTCTCACCCGCAAAGATCGCTCGCACCGCGTCGCGGGCCTTGGCTCCGGGCCCATCCAGGAACATGTCCATGCCCGCACTGTGGCGGTACTGAAAGCCGACGGCGACCAGCGCGGCGGTGGCCCGGGCGAGATCTTCGCGACGGAGCACGATGTCCACGTCTCGCGTGAACCGCACGGCCGACTCATCGACCTGCTCGACCCAGGCCATCACGGCGTTGCCGCCGATCACGGCATAGGGCACGCCGGCCGCCCCCAGGGCAGCGGTCGAGCGCAAGAGCCGGTCACGGACTTTTTCCACGGCACGCTCCAATCGGTCGAGGGCCAGAATTCCGTCGTATTCAGGCATCTTCGCAAGGCTCCGCGGTTCACCTGAAGTCTACCCGCCGGCCGTCTCGTGGGCATGGGCTGCGTCGCGGCCTTCGGCGAGGAGTTCTCCGATGCCTCAGCTTGCAACCGCCGAAACCCGCACCCTGCTCGAGCAGGTGAGCTGGGAGACGTTTCTCGAACTCGCCGAGGACCGCCGCGGAAGTGTGCCCCGCATGACCTTCGACCAAGGCGTGCTCGAGCTCATGACGCCCCGCCGCCAGCATGAATCCATCGGCTGCCTGATCGGCCGGCTCGTCGAAACCTACTCCGAGGTCCGCGGCATCGAAATCCTCAGTTGCGGCTCAACCACCTTCAAGCGGCCCGACCTCGCCCGGGCTTTCGAGCCCGACGAATCCTATTACATCGCCCATGCCGACGAGATCCGACCCAAGGAGGAGGTGGATCTGCTGATCGACCCCCCGCCTGATCTGGTGATCGAGGTCGAGATCACCTCCTCGGCGATCGCCAAGCTCGGGTTGTTCGCCGCGATGGGCGTGCCGGAGGTCTGGCGGCAGGACGGCCGCCTCGGGAAACAGCTGAGGGGCAGGGCCAGGCCATGGCTGAGCTGCTTGGGCAGCCTTACGGTGCGGAGCTTGAACCTGCCGAGGTCGGCTTTGAAAGACGACTGCCGCAGGAACTCCTCGCGCGGCTGCGCCGGAAGCAGGCTGTCGATCTCGAAGGAGACGCAAGGGTCGCCTTCGTGAAACTCGCCCCTCTTCGCCACGCACTGCCAGCCGACAAGCCGAACTGACCATGCGCGACATCACGAACATCGCTGCTGGTAGTGGCACCACCGCTCGAATCGCTCACTTCAGTTTCGCTTTCACCTTTCCGGCAGGTGCTTTTGTCATCGGGCCAAACCCATTGTCCAACAGACCGGGCAGTCGCTCCACCAGCTGAGCGTGCTCCAGATTCGCGATGAGGTTGTGATACTCGGCGGTGTCGGTGCGGGGACATCCGGCTGATCGCGTTCAGACTGCTTTACGAGTGCGAAACCATCCCTGGCCTTCGCACTCTTGGCAACCTCCGGTTGCGGCGGACATCCTGTCCGCGATCCGGGGCCGATCCGGAAGATTCTGACACACCTCGGCGAACCGCTCAAACCGCCTCCGGACGCCCAGACCGCTGCCCCCGAGGCTTTTGAAGCTGTCCCAAAAGCCGGCGAAGCCCAGGCGGATCACGGGTCGGGAGCGGCGGGGGGCGACGGCCTGCGGCAAAGTTTGATCCACGGCGGATACGCTACCGCAAAGCGTTGAAAACCGGGCCGGTCCGAGCGGGCGGGGCCTGGGGAGCTTGGTGCTGATGGGTCGGGTGTTGGTGAGCCGGTTCCCTGCCCCCATTTTCGCAGTCACGGTATGCTTTGATGACCGAGGCGGTTTCCACGGACTTCCCATGTCAAAATCACGAGTGCTTTCGCCGCAAGGATTTTTGCCGGCGGCCATGGTGCTGCTTCTGACCACGGCAATGGTGGCTGGCGGCCTCGACATCCGCCCCGCCCCGGCCGGTGGCTGCTCGATCGCGACCGAGGACCACGAGCCGGAGCCCCAGCCACGCGAGGAGTCGGCCGACGAGGAGGAAGGCGAGTCGGCGAAGCACGCCGCGCTCGGCTCCGTAATCGCCCTTGAGCGGCCGGCCACGCTCGGCGGCAAACTTCCCGACTGTCACGCCTGGCTCGCCCCCGGCGCCCGCCTCGAAGCCGCCCCCATTCGCGGCCCGCCCCCCGGGGCCTAGCTCGGCCCCGTTCCTGAACCGCTCCGCGCTGCCCTGGGCAGACCGGAACCAGGACGTGATCAATGCCCGGTGCGGCGGCGCGCTTCGCCCGCCCCCGGCCCGTGATGCCTGGAGGTGACCTCCCGTGTCCAATCTGCGACTCGATCCCGCTGACCTGCGCGGCATCATCGCCGCCGCGGCCCGTCTGCTCCCCGCGCAGGGGCCGATCTCGTCGTTCGTGGCGGTCAACCCGCTCCATGGCTTCGAGGATCGTCCCTTCGAGCAGGCGGTCGAAGAGGCAGCGCGGCTGATGCACGCGCAGCCATATCTCGAGGAGAGCGTGTACCGCGCGGCGCTCGCGCAGGGTCGCATCCAGCCCAGCGACATCGACGCTGTCCTGGCCGACGACCTCGGCCCGCGGGCCGCCGAGCCGTTGGCCGGCGGCCGCGTCCGGTTGCTCGACTTCCAGCGGGTGCTGCTCACGCACGGTCTCAAGCACGAAACCGACACGGCCGTCCGCTGGACACTCACCGAGAGCGACGCGACCGAGCGGCTGCGGCCCGACCTCGACGCCGCCTGCAGGGCTCGCCTGCTGGCCGAGGCGGGCGTGCAGCCCTCGGCCGTGGCCGCGGAGCGGCGCGTCGCCAGCGACTTATGGCACGCCTGCGTAGAGGCCACGGCCGGCGGCCGAGTGGCGGTCGTCCACCGTCGCCCTCCCGCCCGGCCCCGCGACCTGATCGTGGCGGTGCGGCCCGACCTCGACCCCGACATGCTGGTGCATCCGCCGCTGATCCGGCTGATGTCGGCGTATCTGGATCAGGGCGTGGCCGACTGGAGCATGGCCGACCGGTCTCACGGGCTGCTCGCGGCCGTAGCCGGGGTGGCGAGCCGCTCCGGCCCGGAGCAAGCCTGGGCCCGCGGCCTGCGGAGCCGGTTCGCCGAGATCGCCACGCGGTGCCGCACCGCGTCCGACCCTCTCACCGTGGCCGACGCGGTGATCGTTGAGGAGCTCTCGGGCCTCGCCGTTGCGCAGGGCGACTACGCCGAGGTGGTGACAGCGTCGCTGCTCGCGGTTCGCGGCTGGGCGGGCATGGTCTGGCAGCTGGAGCAGCGGCCCGACCTCGCTCCCTGCATCAGGCTGCCGGCGCGACTGGCCGACTTCCTGGCGGTGCGGCTGGTGTTCGATCGCGTGGCGGCCACCTGGACAGCCGAGCGACTCGTCAGCGCCGCGGCCGGCCAGAGGAAGCAGCCCACGTGCCTGGCCGCCGTGTGGGCCGAGCTGCGCGATCGCTTCCCGGCGACCCGCGGCCCCGGCACGGTGTCGCGGGCCTTCCTCCTCCACCAGCTCGCGCAGCTGCTTGGCCTGACCGCCGCCGACCTCCGCAGCCTCGATGACCAGGAGCTCGTAGCGTTCGAGCGCAGCATCTATGCCTTCGACTCGCTGACCCGGCGGCGGCTGCTCCACCTCGCCTACGAGCGGCGATTCAACACCACGATCCTCGACGCATTCGTCGCCCTGCCGCCCGAGCCGGCGGCCGCTGCGCTTCCCCGCTGCCCGGTCCAGATCGTGTTCTGCATCGACGACCGCTGCGAGTCGCTCCGCCGGCACCTCGAGGAAACCGATCCGGCGGTCGAGACCTTCGGCGCGGCCGGCTTCTTCGCCGTCCCGATGAACTACCGCGGACTCGATGACTGGCATGCCACGCCCCTCTGTCCGATCGTCATCCGCCCCGGGCACACGGTCGTGGAGGAGCCCGAAGCCGATCATCTCCCCCACCATCGGGCTCGGCAGCGGTTGCGGCGGCTGGTCGGCCGGATTCGGGAACGGCTGTTTGTCGGCTCCCGCACGCTGTTCATCGGCGGCCTCCTGACCAGCGTGGGCGGCGCGATCGCCGCGGTGCCGCTGATCTCGCGGGTGGTCTTTCCCCGGCTCACCACGCTCCTGGCTGCCCGCGTCTTTGGCTGGACGCGGCGGCGGATCCGCACGCGCCTCGATCTCTTCCGCACCGCGGCCGCACCCCTGCCCGACGGCACGCTCCCGGGATTCAACACCGCCGAGATTGCGGGGATCGTTCGCCGCTTGCTCGAAGACATCGGCCTCACCGGCTCGTTCGCGCGGCTCGTGGTGCTCCTCGGCCACGGCTCGACGAGCCTCAATAATCCCCACGAGAGCGCCTACGACTGCGGGGCCTGCGGGGGCGGCCGAGGCGGCCCCAATGCCCGCGCTTTCGCGCTGCTGGCGAACGACCCTGCCGTGCGGGTGCGGCTTGCGCTCGACGGCCTCGCGATTCCCGCCGACACGGTCTTCATCGGCGGCTTGCACGACACCTGCTCGAGCGGTATCGAATGGTTCGACACCGACCGCCTGCCGGCCACCCATCGTGACGAGTTCGCGGCGCTCCTGCGGTCGTGCGCCGTGGCCTGCGGGCTCGACGCCCAGGAGCGGTGCCGACGCTTCGACTCGGTGCCGCTGGGAATCACCCCGGCCGATGCGCTGCGGGCCGTCGAGGCCCGAGCCGGCGACCTCGCGCAAGTGCGGCCCGAGTATGGCCACGCCACGACCGCCGTGTGCATCGTGGGCCGACGGCTGAGGACGCGGGGCCTGTTCCTCGACCGGCGGGCCTTCCTGATGTCTTACGACCCCGAGGCCGACCCCGATGACGCGATCCTCTCGCGCACGCTGGCCGCCGTCGGCCCGGTGTGCGGCGGGATCAGCCTCGCCTACACGTTTTCCCGGATCGACCCGCTCGTCTACGGCGCCGGCACAAAACTGCCCCACAACATCACCGGCCTGATCGGCGTGATGGACGGCCATGCGAGCGACCTGCGGACGGGCCTGCCGCTGCAGGGCGTCGAGATCCACGAGCCGGTGCGGCTGTTGCTGGTGGTCGAGACCACGCCCGGCCGCCTCTGGAAGTCACTCGCGCCACTGCCCGGCGTGGAGCGGCTGGTCCGCAACGGCTGGGTGACCGTGGCCTGCTGGCCGCCGCAGGCTCGCGTGCCCGAGGTCTACGACCGCAGGCTCGGCCGGTTCGTGCCCCACGTCGTCGAGTCGTCGCTGCTGCCGCAGGTCACCCGGTCGGCCGACTGGTATGCCGGCGCTCGCGGCAACCTGCCGCCGGCCTTGATCCGGTCCGACCGTGCACCGCGGGAGGAGGCCGCATGATCCTCGCCCTGCCCTCGGCCCACGACCTCGCGACCGGCCTGATCGTGGCCCAGATCGCGGCCCCGGCGGCCACGCTTCTGGCCCTCGGCCTGCCGGCGCTCCTGGGCCGCCCGCCCTCCGAGCGGGCCACAACCCGGGCCGTCTCCGCGGGCTTCGGGCTCACGTTCCTCGCCGCGCTCGGCAGCCTTGCCGTCGGGGCGGCCCGCGGCTTCCCTGTCGAGGTGGTGCACCTCGGCACGCTGTTCGCAGTGGGTCACCACGCCGCCACGGTCGAACTCGTGGCCGATGGCCTCTCGATACCCTACGTCTGCTTCTCGACCGGTCTGTGCTCGCTCGTCAACGCCT
>Ga0210003_1003566_pt1 | contig 12599 bp, 13 predicted proteins | sample LantaG_FD_182804 | JGI IMG/M metagenome (GOLD analysis project Ga0210003, IMG submission 182804) | Deep subsurface microbial communities from Baltic Sea to uncover new lineages of life (NeLLi) - Landsort_02402 metaG (SPAdes) (version 2) | ecosystem: Environmental > Aquatic > Marine > Oceanic >...
GGCGCGGCGAGGCGGGTGACGAGGTAGGCGTAGGAGGCCGGGACGGCGAGGTTGGCGATGCGGGAGAGGACGAGGAGGACGACGCAGGCGGCGGCGCGGGCCTAAGTTTTTTTTTTGAGTTTTTTTTTTGAGTTTTTTTTTCCTTACCCGTTTTTTTTTTTTTGGGACAACAGCCCACCAAACCTCTCTCTCCTCCTCTTCCTTTCTTGCTCACCTGATGCCCCGGGTCCTCCGGCCACACGAACGCGATCGCGACCCCCAGCAGCGAGATCCAGCCCCGGGAGGGCGTCTTCGGGGCGGAGAAGGGCCCCGCCGGGGCCTCGACGTCTCGCCTCGAAGAAGAAGTAGAAGAAGAATTTGCTCCTCCTCCTGCTCCTGCCGGCCCGGCGAGCAGAGCCCGCGTCGCCAGCGCGTCCTCCTCGAGATCGACAGCGCTCAGCCCTCGCTTGGCCTGCGATACCGCCAGCCCCAGCGCCACGGCCAGCCTCGCCAGCGCCGAGTAAAGAGCGAAACGCGGAGAAGAGCTGCTCGAAGTCACGACGACGACGACGACGAGCTCGACGAGGTAGAGCAGGGGGGACAGCCAGGCCACGGGCCTGATCCTGGGGGCCCTCCTGCAGCTCGAAGCGACGCCGCAGAGCGCCGCGGCGGTCGCCCAGGTGGCCGCGAAGCAGAAGTGGTAGAGCTTGCTGTCCGGGGAGGAGGAGGAGTTTGAAGAAGAAACGAGGTGGGAGGCGGCGAGCGCGAGTGATGCGGCCGCGGCCAGCGCTCCCGACGACGCCCCTCGAGCAGTCAACGTCGCATTCGTCGAATTCGAAAGCATCCCTTCGCTACCATTCCCTGCCGCCCTCCTGGGCGACGCGGGCTCGAGGTTCTCCCCTCTCCTGACCAGCCTGGCACGGCGAACGGCCAGGAAGACGTTGGCCGCGGCGATGGCGAGCGAGAGCAGCGCGGCGACGGAGAGGGCCACGCAAGCGACCTTGGCATCCGCTCCGCAGAAGGAGAAGGAGGATGAGGGGGAGGGTTTCCCTCCTCCTGGTTGGCCTCCTCCGTGACTGTGGCTGTGGCCGTGGTGGCGAGGATGCTGATGGTCATGTCCATTGAGAACGAGAGACGCCGGCGCGGCGACGACGCCTGAGTTCATTTTCGATTTCGATTTCGTTTTCGATTTTCCTAGTTTTCGAAGTGTGATTGTGATGCCACTTTTTTTCATTTTCGAAGAGGAGGCCTGAGAGGAGCTTGCCGTTTCCTCTTCCTCTCTCTCTTCGCTTCTCTTTCCGCTCCGATTTCCATTCAGGCGTCGAGAGGAGACACGCGCGGAGCCTCTCGCGCTTTCGGACGGATTCTAGAGACGCCCAAAGAGCTCTAAAAGATGGGGGTGCGTTTTCATCTTTTTCGACGTTGTTCGATGGGCGAAAGCGAGAGAGAGATGCCATCGGCCTTTTTCCCGCTCGTTGTCTCTCGCTCCATACAGCACGAATCGCTTGTTGCCTCCTGCAGCGAATAGAGACAAACTGCCTCTGCCTGTTGATACTTTGCGATGATCGAAATACATACATACGGACGGGACCGCAAAAAAGCAGCAAGCGGTGTGAAGAATCGTGCGCTCTCTTTCTCGTCGACGTCGATCGCTTCTTCGACACGCATCCAAAAAAAAATCTCGAAACAAAAAACCTTCAGGACAACACCGCCACCAACGCGGCCGACCTCGCCCAGCTCGAGGCAACGCTCCGCCAGCCCGACGCCGTCCTCGAGCCGGGGGTCCTGGGCGTGCTCCGCCGCTACGTCGCTGCCGGAGGGGAGCCGCCCCGCGTCGTCGAGGCGCTGGCGAGCGGGTACGTAGGGACAGCCCGCTGCGCGTCGCTGGTTGTGGGCTGGAACAGGCTGCTTTCCTCGATGGGGTGCGAGAAGAAGGCTGCTGCTGCTTCAGCTGCTGCTGCTGCTGCTGCTGCGGAGGAGCAAAGCCGTGGTGGTGGAGGAAAGAGGGGCGGCAAGGGCGGAGGGAAGGGCGCTGCTGCTGCTGCTGCTGCAGCGGCGTCAAAGCGCGGGAAAGGCAAGGCAACCGAAGCTGCTGCTGCTTCTGCTGCTGCTGCCGCCGCCGCCGCCGCAGCCGCAGCCGCAGCCGCAGCAGCAGCAGCAGCAGCAGCAGCAGCAGCAGCAGCAGCAGCAGACCCCGACGAGGCCTCCTACCTGCGAGACCTCGCGGCGAGGCGCTTCGACCCTTCGGCCTTCTCCGGCGTCTTCACCCGCGGAGGCGGAGGGCCCCCTCCCTGGCTGCACGGCCTCCTGTCGGACCCGGGCGGGCGCTCGCTCGTCTACCGCCTGTCGTGCGAGCACCGGGGGTGCCTGCTGCTGTCCTACGCCGTGCGCAGGGCGCTTCACGCCGCCGCGGTCTCTCACGGGGCCGGTGCTTCCGACGCCTCTCCCGCGGCGCAGGCTGCGGCCGCCGCCGCTGCCGCCGAAGAGGTCGCCGCGGCCGGACCGGCGCTCGCCGCTCACTTTTCTGTTTTTAACGCCTTGGTCGTCGCAAGGCTGTCCGGCGTCGCTGCCGCCCCGCCCCGGGAGCTCAGGTCGCTCGCGGCGAGCCTCGCTGCCTCGCTCTGCGGCGCGCAGCATACCTATGTTATCGCCGCCGCGCTGCTCTCTCGCCTTGGACGCAGCGCCGGTTCCCTGAGGCGGCGCGCGACCAAGGCCATCTCGGACAGGGAGGAGGCCGAGAAGAGCAAGAAGAGGAAGAGGGAGGAGGAGGAGGAGGGGCTGAGGAGGGGCCAACGCGGAGCAGCTGCGGCGGCTGCGTTGGCACAAGCGGCGGCGAAGAAGGAGGAAGCGGCGGCGAGGAACGGCGAGCCGAAGCCTCTGCACCCCGCAGTGCTAGAGGCCGCCGCGGCCTCGGCGGCCTCCGCCGTGGCGGGCAGGTACCGCCGCATGGCGCAGGAGCTCGAGGCCGCCGCCGCCGCGGCGCACGGCGCGCCCGTGTGGGAGATGGCTCGCTGGCTGCTGCCGCGGAGGAGGAAGAACGCCGCCGCCGCGGGCGAAAACGACGGCGAGGCCGAAGCCGAAGCCGAAGCCGACGGAACCGAAGACGAAAATGCCACCGCGGAGGCCGCCGCCGCCGCCGCGGCCGCCGTCGCCGCCCTCGCCGCGGCCCCGCGGGCCTCCGCCGCGGCCCTGGCCGCCGCGTGCGAGCTCGCGAGGATGTACCGGGCGGAGGAGGCGGTGGTGACCGGCGGGGGCTGGGGAGGTGGAACCGGAGGTGGAGGTGGAAATGGAAATGGAAATGGAGAAGGAGGAGGAGGAGGAGAGGGCACCAAGGGCTTCGCCAACGGGGCTTCCTCGGCGGCCGCGACGGCGGCGACGATCGCCGCCGAGGCCGCCGTGCCCTGGGACCCGGCCTCGGACGCCGCCTCCGCGGCAGCCTCCGCTGCGAACAAGAAAGGAAGCGCGGGAGCGGCGGCGGCGGCGGCCGGGACGGCGACGGCGACGACGCCCCGCGACTCTTCGTCGATTCCTTCTCCTCCCTCTCTCCTGATCCCTCCGCTCTCGATCATCCGCCAGCCCGTGGTGTTCGACTCGCTGATCGCTCTGCTGTTCTCCCCCGCCGGGGCCAGGCTGCCGACGACGGCGGCGGGTTCTTCCGCCGGGGCGGTGGATTCCCTTGGGGTTGGAGGAGGGGGAGGCAACCCCTCCACCGCCGCCGCCAACAACAACAACATCCAGAACAACGGCAGCAATTCCCTGGGCCCGCGCGTCCAGAGCGCCAGCGACGCCGCGATCTCCCCGCTGGGCACCACGCCCAGCGGCCACTACGGCCCGCTCGGCCTCGTCGGGAGCAGCAACCAGCAGCAAAATAACACCTCTAAAGCCCATCAGAACGCGCCCGTGGCGGTGGCCCTGACGGAGGCGCAGGCAGCGAAGGCGGTGGCGCTGCTGGCCGTGGCGGCGGCGGCGGTGGACGAGCGCGGCGAAGAGGAAGAGGAGGAAGAGGAGGAAGAGGAAGACGAGAAAGATGAGAAGAAGAAGCAGCAGCAGCAGCAGCAGCAGAAGCAGAAGGAGAAACAAACGAAGAAAAACCCCAAACCACTTCCTTCTTCTTCTTCCTCTTCTCTCTTGGACGCCTTTGACGTCCCTTCCACCGCGGCATCTTTGAGAGAAACCCGCTCGCTGGTGCTGAGAGCCGCCGCCGGTGGCGTGAGGTTCGACGCCGGCCTTGCCCGCGCCGTCGCCGCTTCTTCGGCTTCCGTCGGCGCCGCCGCAGCGGGGGTGCTCCACGCAGCTGCGGTGTGTCTCCAGGACCCCGAGTGGTGGCGGTCCCCCGCCGCCGGCGTGCCCACGGCGGCGGCGACGGCGGGGATGACGGCTGCGTCGTCGTCGTCGGATCCAAACTTGGAGGCGCTGCCTGCCGCGGCATCGGCGTGCCCGGCGCTGGTTTTGGCGCTGGCCGCCGCGCTGCCGCCGGCGAGGGCTCTTGGCAGGGGCGCCGCCGCCGTCGTCGGAGGGGCGCTGCGTGCGGCGGGAAACGCGAGGCCCGACGCGTCGAGGGCCCTGGCCGATATCTTGGCGTTCCTGGTGTCCCGCGGGGGGCAGGTGGAGGCCGGGCTGGCCGAGGCGGAAGCTTGGGTAAGAAGAAAGAGAAAGAGTTTTTTTTTTCTTCTTCCCGAGTCTCTCTCACTCTTCCTCATTCTCTCTCACTCTTTTTTCTTTCCCAATCCAAAAAAAACAACACGACGGGGCAGGCGAGCTCCTCCTCGAACGCGGCGGACCCGTCCCTCGTCCGCCACTTCCTGCGCAAGCTGCTGTCGGCCGTCGCGCCGCCGCACTCCCCGGAATTTGTGGGAGCGGTGGCGAGGCTCCTGGTCGTCAGCGGGGTGAGGAGGCGCGGCGGCGGCGGCGGCGGCGGCGGCGGAGGCGCGGGGATCGCAGCAGGAGGATTGGCGGCTGGAGGAGGAGGGCTCGGGGCCGGCGGCGGCGAGCTCGTCGCGGGGGCGCTCGCGGCAGACGGCCCGACGAGGGCGCACCTGCGGGCCTTCGCGCGCGACGCGCTCTCCTCCTCTTCCGCTTCTGTTGGTGCTGCTCATGCTGCTAACGCTGCTAATGCTAATGCTAATGCTGTCTCTGCTGCCTCTGCTGCTGTCTCTTCATCGCTGGGACCGAAGGAGAGCGCGCTGCTGGCCGAGCTGAGGGACGCGCTGTGAAGGGAGGGAGGAAGAGGAAGAGGAGGTGAAGGAGAGAGTGTAAAAAGAAAAAGAAAAAAGAAAACATTCGATCATCTCGCTTCTCGTCACAACGCCTCGTCTCCTTCCTCTACACAGCCCTTTTTTCCTTCTCGCCCCCCCCTTCCCGAGGTACGCGCCTTTCCTTCTCTCTCTTCCCCAACCGACCCAGCAGGCGCCGTTGAGAGCTTGAGGGAGACAGAGAGAGAGGGGGAGAGAGAGACAGAGAGAGACAGAGGGAGAGACAGAGAGAGAGAGAGAGAGAGAGCGAGCGAACGAGAGAGAGAGCTGCGCTTTGCTCTTCGCTCTTCGCTCGTCGCTCACCGTTCATCGACCTCTAAAAAAAATACAGCAACAGCAAACCAACGTGAGGAGCAAACCCCCCATTTTTTCCATCTTTCTGCTCCTCTCAGGTCGCAGGAACCTTTGGTTTCTGGTCTTCTCGAGGGAAAGAGGGCTTGGGGGAGAGATGCCAGCAGTTGGAAAGAAGAGGAAGAAGAAGCGAGCGAGAGAGCGAGCGAAGAGCAACAAAAAAAAACCTCACGCTTCTCTCCTCTTTTCTTCCCCCAAAAAACAAAAAAACAAAACAGCATGGTCACCCCTTCGAAAGTCGACGAGGACGCCGAGCTCGCCTCGAAGCACATCACCGTCGGTGAGTGTGCGGAGAGAAAGAAGGAGAAGAAGAAGAAGAAGCAAAAGAGAGACGACTTTTTACGAGAGCTGCTCACACTCACTTTCCAAAAAAATAAAAAAAACAAAAAAAAAACAGGCCGCTGGGTTTCCTACGACGACGGGAGGACGTCCCGCCAGGGCAAGGTGACGCAGATCCTGAAGACCCCCGAGGAGACCGCGCATCCCCCCATCGTGGTCTATGAGTGCGAGAACAAGAAGGGCGAGATGAAGGAGTACAAAAACAAGCCGTCGCGCCTTGAAATCTACCACCACAAGTAGGGCGGGACCTTGCAAAAAGCAGAAAAAAAAAAATCGAGAGCAAGCGAGCAAAAGCAAAGCAACAATCCCCCCCTCCATCCCCTCCACCCCAGAGCAAGGAGCTGCGCCCAACGAAGCTGCGCCCTTTACCAAAAAAGAACAAAAAATGAAATAAAACACCACCCCTGATTTTCCCTTTCGACTTTGTTGTTGTCGTTGTTGTGTGAGCAAAAAAGAGAGAAAAAAAAGATGAGCGCAAAAAAGGAAAGGAAAGAAGAAGTCTCTCTCTCTCTCTCTCTCTCTCTCTCTAAAATAGCTTTACTTGGAAGCAAGTTAGAGGGAGCGTGTCTGTCAGAAGCGGCTGCTTGTCTCTTCGGAAAGCGGCGACAAGAGGCAAAAAGGAAAGAGAAGAAGAAAATTTCGTTTTTTTCTTCTTCCTCACTCTCTTCACTTTCTTCTTCTTCTTTCTTTCTTTCTTCTTTCTTCTTCTTCTTCTTCTTCTTCTTCTTCTTCTTCTTCTTCTTCTTCTTCTTCTTCTTCTTCTTCTTCTTCTTCTTCTTCTTCTTCTTCTTCTTCTTCTTCTCTCTTCCAAGCCCACCCACCCACCTCCCTCCCCCAAACCCGAAGACAAAAAATGTCGACCTCCACCACACCGGCCAAGAGCAACGTCCTCCAGCAGCAGGCCATTGAGGAACAGGGGATGACTCCAGGTGAGGGGGCGGGAAGAAGAAGAATGAAGCAGAAGAGAGCGAAAATCAGCGTCCGTCGCCGCCCCGCCGTCGAAAAAAGAAAAAAAAATCGAACCTCTTTCTTCCTCTTCTCTTCTCTCACCCCCACCCCCCCCAACCCCCACCTACACACACACAAACACACACATACACACAAGGCCGCATCGTCAAGTACGAGACCGGCTCCGTCAAGCGCGTCGGCCGCATCGTCAAGGTTCTGACGGAGCCCTCGGAGACCAAGAGGCCTCCGAAAGTCGTCTACGAGTGCTTCGACGCGAAGAAGAAGAAAACCAAGCAGTTCACCAACAACCCGTCGATGCTGCGCGTGGTCGACTCTGACGAGGAGGAGGAGGAAGAAGGAGAGGAGGAGGAGGAGGAGGAGGAGGAAGGTGCTGGTGGAGAGGGCGAGAGAGAGGAGGAGGATCAGCAGTAGGAGGGAAGTTTTTTTTTGTTGCCCACCCTCTCCCTCCCTTGCTCGCAGCGCTGTTGTGTTTCTTTGAAAGCCTCCTTTTTCTAATGATCGTTGTGTGTGTGAGAGAGAAGAAAAAAAGAAAAAGAAAAAAGACGCCTCGAGCGCACCAAGAAGAAAAAGAGAAAGACTCTCTCTCTCTCTCTCTCTATATCTCACTCTTCTCTCTTTCTCAGAAAACGAAGGAAGAAAAAAATCTCGAAAAAAAAATGAATTCGTCCTCGCCGCTCCCTCCCTTCCGGGGAGACCTCCTCCACGACTCCGCCAGCCAAGCCCTCCCCATAGATCTTGACGACATCCCGGAGGGACCTCTCAGCGACATCATGCGGTCAGTTGGAGGCTGGGAATGAGAGGGCGACAGCGAGGGAGAAAGGAAGATGCGGCCGATTGAAAAGCCTTTGCGTCCGGGAGTTGGTTTTTTCCAAGCTCTCTCTCTTGCAATTCTTTCCTTCTTCACCTCTTCCAGCTCACTCCAACCTTCTACCTTCATCTTCGCCCCCCCAACCCCCATTCTACTCCTAACAAACAGTTTTTTACCGGCTCAGACCCTGGCGGCGATAGCTTGCACTGTGAGTTTGTGGAAAAAAAGCAATTCTCCGATTGCGAAAGAAAAATCGTGAAACCATTTCTTTTTCTCTTTTGCCGATTCCCTTTGCCCCGCGGTTCCAAGCTCATTCGACAAAATTAGGTTCGCTTCTCCTTCTAGAACGCAAGAAGACGCACTCAAGCTCCCGAAAAGCACAAAGAGCAAGCTCGAAAAGCCTCGGAAGAGACAAGAGACCGTCGATCTGTTTTCGCAATTTCGCATTTTTGCTCGCGCTCGCTCTCTTTTTTCAACTGCTTTTCTTTCTTTCTCCTCTTCTCTCTTCTCTCACCTCTTCTCCTTCCCCTTCTCTCTCTTAAAAAAACACCAGTCAACGCGCCTCCGCCACGTCGCCGACGACCCCAGGCTCTGGAACGCCCTGGGACAGGCGCGCTGGCCGCTGACCTGGGCCGAGATCGTCGAGACAGCAGCCGCGGCGAGCGCTGGTTGCTCTCCGAGCCCTTGCCGTCTTCCCGCTGTTGTTCCCGCCGCTTCCGCCTCTTCCTCCGCCTCCTCCGCCTTGACGGCCTCCCGCCGCGCCTTCGCCGACGCCGCCTCCGCGAAGGGCCTCGCAGACGGCGCCGAAAAGGTGGCCGAGATCACCCTGCAGGCCAGGAGGCGGTGGAGGGCAGAGAACGAGGACGAAGGGAGCGAAGACGAAGAGAGCGAAAGCGACGAGGAAAGCCGAGACGAGAGCGAAGAGCGAGAAGGAGAAGAAGGAGGCTCCGAAGAAACCACCACCACCGCAACCACCACCGCACACAACTTCCCGCTCTTCGCCTCTGCTCCCATCTCCGCCTCCTCGACAGCCGCAGCCAACGCCGCCCTCGACTCCAGCGCCTTTGACCAGATCTCGGTCTTGCTCTTCAAGCACTTCTTGCCGACGAGCGCCGACCCGCGGCTGCGCCGTTCGGGAGCCTACCGCTCGCTGCGCTCCTCCCTCCACTGGTGGTTGCTCCGCAGGCCCTCCGTCGTGGTGAGCTTCGCCAGGGCCGGGTCCGAGAGCCTGGCGGCCTTCGGCGGGGCCGCGGCGATGAGCGCCGCGATAGGGTGGCCAGACGTGCCTCGCAAGGCCTCCGCACTTCGCGTGATCCGAGAGGCCGTCTCGGGCCTCGATTCCGCCAGGGCTGCTTCCGTGGCGTCGGTGGTGGAGAGGCTGGGGAGGGAGTCGGACGGGCTGGCGGCGCTGCTGGCCGGCGTGTCGATCGAGGACGTGGAAGAGGAAGAGGAGGAGGAGGAAGAGTTTGAGGAAGTTGAAGAGCTTGAAGAAGTTGAACAAGGAGGACGAGAGAGTTTCGTTCCGTCTTCGTCGCAGTCGTCGCAGCCGTCGTCGTCCCAAGCCTCTTCGACCTCTTCGACCTCTTCTTCTTCCTCCACCTCCTCCCTGCCCCCGAGGCCGTGCGCGTGCGTTCCCCCGGGGGTCCCCGCGGCGCACTGGTGGTTCTGGGGGAGGACCCCGGCCGAGGCGACCGCGGCGAGGAGGGCGGAGGCGGAGGCGTTGAAGCTCCTGGCCGAAGAAGAAGAGGAGGAGGGAGCAGCCGAAGCAGCAGCCGAAGCAGCAGCCGAAGCAGCCGAAGCTGCTGCTGCTGCTTCCGATTCGCTCGTCTCCCCGCGGCAGGCCGTCAGAGCGTAGAGAGAGGGGGGGTCTTACGCGTTGTAATTGATTCAATGAATTGGATTGACAGAGGGTCGCGGCAAGCAAGGTCGAGGTCGACCAAGGGGGGCAACGAAAAAAAAAAACTCGTTTTCTCCCTCTATCTCTTCACTCAATTTCTCTCGAAAAAAAACTTCTTTTGAAGCACCAAAAAAGACTTCGCCAATCATGCGCCTGATCGCGTCCACCAGGACGCTCGAGATCCCCGACGATGTGACGATCGAGGTCAAGGCGCGCAAGGTCCGCGTCAAGGGCCCGCGAGGTACGTAGAAGCGCGAGCTGATGACGGGAGGGCGATGGGAGGCCCGAAGAAGCGAGGGAAAGCGGCGGCGGCCCGATCGCCGCCCGCTCGCCCTCCCTGCCCCGCCCCGCGCGAAGACGAAACGACTTTGCGCTGCTGTTTTTTTCTCCTTCTTCCGCGACGAGTTTTCCCTTTGCTTCTACAAATTGCGATACGATCTCGTCTCTGCTGCACGCAGCGATGCAGAGTCGACGCTCGCAGGGTCAAAAGCAGGCTCGCATCGCCAGATCAAAAATCGCCCAAAAGCAGGGCAAGCGGCGGCGGCCCATCATCAAAGCAAAACGAAAAAAGACTCACCTCTCTCTCCACCCTCGAATCTCAACCCCTACAGGCACGCTGACGCGCGACTTCAAGCACCTGGCGGTCGACATGTTCCTCATCGAGGAGGAGGGGAAGAAGGTAAGGGAGGCGTTCGCTGGACAGACGGCGGGCGCGCCGGCGGCGATGGCAAAAGCGACGTCGTCGACGGCTGCGATCGACAAAAGACTCCAATCGACGAAGAGAAAAAGCACAAGCTCCGGGAGCCCTCGCCGGTGCCTTTTCAGCTTCTTTTGTTCCCGATAGGGCCACCGGAACGTCGATATTGATCACCAGAAGCATCGACGAGCGCCAGCATCGATCCAGAAGGGCTTCGCATCGCGCTTCTTCATCCACTCTTTCGACGCGCGCGGCGAGCTCTCCTCTCTCTCTCTCGATTGCTTTTTTCTTTTCGCTCACCCTCGACCTCAACACTGTTTCACTCCCACCCCCCCACCCTCCACCACCTCAACAGCTCCTCCGCGTCGAGAAGTCCTTCGGCACCCGCAAGGAGCTCGCCGCGATCCGCACCACCACCTCGCACGTGTCCAACATGATCAAGGGCGTCACCAAGGGCTTCGAGTACAAGGTGAGAGGGAGAAGGGAGGAGGAGCTCGTTTCTCTTGTTCGAAAAAAGAAAGAAAGGAAAACCCGGGAAAACGAACAAAAAACGTTGAACTCACCTTTTCTTCTTCTTCCTCTTCTTCCGCTTCTCCTCCTCCAAAAAACCCCAACCACACAACCACAGATGCGCCTCGTCTACGCCCATTTCCCTATCAACGTCAACATCGAGGGCGGGGGCAAGGTCGTCGAGATCCGCAACTTCCTCGGGGAGAAGCGCGTCCGCATCGTCCGCATGCTCGCTGGCGTCACCGTCGAGCGCTCGTCGGCCGTCAAGGACGAGCTGGTGATTTCGGGAAACGACGTCGAGCTGGTGTCCCGGTCCGCGGCGCTGATCAACATGATCTGCCACGTGCGCAAGAAGGACATCCGCAAGTTCCTGGACGGCGTGTACCTGGCGGAGAGGACGACGATCGTCAAGGACGAGGACTAGAGGAAGAGGGAAAAAAGTTTTCAAAACTGTTTTTTTTTCTTTCTAAGCCCTGCACCTTGATTTTGTTTTTCGTTTTTCGTTTTTCTTTTTCTGTCCGCTTTCTCCCCCTCTCTTCTTCTCCTTGTTTCCATGCAAACGGAATGGCCGGGGGTAGGGGAGGGATGCTCGGTGTTCCTGGGACGAGAGGATTGAGCGTGTGTGTGTAAGAGGAAGAGAGGGGAGACGACGACGCTCTGCTATCAAAACATAAGTTCTCGTTCTTCTTCTTTCTTTTTCTTCTTCTCTCTCACCGCCTCTCTCTCTCTCTCTCTTCGCCCGGGCTTTTTCGTCGTCTACGGCTGCTCATCAAACGGACCAAAATAAGGGACTTCTCATCGTTTTTTTTTCTCCATTCCGTTCCTTGGATTTTTACAGCTTTCTTCTTTCTTTCGTCTTTTCTTTTTCCTTTCACCCCTCTCCTTCTTCCCCCACCCCAGCCGCCACCCCGTAGAGCACCCTCGCCCTGCTGCTGCAGCCCTCGCAGGGCACCAGGACCTCGCTGCAGTCCGAACGAAGGTCCGCCTCGGCGACGACGAAGCTCCCGCCGCAGCGGCACGGGTGCGAGTAGAAGACGAGTCTTTTTTCGCTCTTTTTTCCGTTTCCGTTTCCGTTGCTTCCTCTTCTTCCCTCTTCTTCCTCGTCCTCCTCCTCCTCCTCCTCGGAGAAGCGCTCGCACTCGTCCAGGTCGAGCTCCGCGGCCACGGGAGGCCCCGAGGCCAGAGAGGCCGCCGCCGTCCTCGCCGCGGAGGCGTGGCGGGACAGGGAAGAGGCCGTCGTCGTCGTTGTTGTTGTTGTTGTTGTTGTTGTTGTCGTTATTGTCGTTGTCGTTGTCGTTGAAAGCCCTTCTCCTTCCCTTCCTCCACCTCTTCCTCCTCCTCCACCTTCCCTCATCAGCTCCTCGTACGCAGCCGAGACCTCGGCGAACGCCCCTGCGTCGCCCCCCTTGTCCGGATGGTGCCTTCGGGCCGCGGCGGCGAACGCGGCGCGCAGCGAGACCGGGTCAGAGGTCGGGGCGATCCCCAGAGCGGCGAAGAGCCGCGACGAGCGGTCGGGGTCGGGGTCGGGGCCGTCTTTGTCTTTGTCTTTGCCTCTCTTTCCTTCCATTTCTATTTCTATTTCCTATTCTACTCCCCTTTCTTCGGGGTCGCGCACGTCCGGGAAGCGCTCCTTGAACTCTGGCTGGCTCTGGATGTGCCAGATGTGGACCTGGAGGGGAGGGGGGGAGGTGGTTTTGGGAGGTTGAGAGCGAGTTTTTTTTTCCTTCCCTTTTCGAAAACGAAAAGCTAGCCAATCAATCTCTCTCTCTCTCTCTCTCTCTCTCTCTCTCTCTCAAC
>Ga0210003_1003567_pt1 | contig 12594 bp, 13 predicted proteins | sample LantaG_FD_182804 | JGI IMG/M metagenome (GOLD analysis project Ga0210003, IMG submission 182804) | Deep subsurface microbial communities from Baltic Sea to uncover new lineages of life (NeLLi) - Landsort_02402 metaG (SPAdes) (version 2) | ecosystem: Environmental > Aquatic > Marine > Oceanic >...
ATATAATTTCTTCCTCTGCCTCATGAACATGGCTTGGTGCATGAGAATTTGGTGGAAAATCAGCAACACCAAAACACATATTTTTTGAATTTCCAAAAATCCCAGGGCTAATTATCATCTTATGTTTTCTTCCTGGTAAATCCTTTGCTTCGATTGAACTTTCATGAATTATATACATTATACCTTTCCTTTCTATTTTATCTTTATAATTATTCTTTTAAAAATGCTAAATTTTACTAAACATAAATATCCATATATTTAATTTTATAATTAATACAATTATCGTTTTTTTATGTTGAAGTTAGCGCTAACATAAAATAATAAAAAAATTAATCGATTCATTTAACCCTTGATTTTTTGACATCTTCTAAAAGTTTTTCTGCTGTTTTTACTATATATTCCACATCCATGTCATATTTTTTTAAAAGTTGTGTATATTCTCCTGATTCAGCAAAAGTATTTTTTAATCCCACTCTTCTAACAAAAAGAGGATATTTATCACAAATAAAATCGGTAACAGCTGAACCTAGACCATTCTTTATTTGATGATCCTCTACAGTAATGATACCCTTTGAGGAATGTGCAAGTTCCAGTAAAATATCTTCATCTAAAGGTTTTAATGTATGCATGTCAACCACACTTGCATTTATTCCCTGTTTTTTTAATTCTTTTGCGGCTTCTATAGATGGGTACACCATATCACCTATACCTATAATTGCCAAGTCCTTGCCTTTCACTAATACATTTGCTTTGCCTATTCTAAATTCCTCATCTCCATTATAGATTGATGGTACTGCATCTCTTGTAAATCTCAAATATACTGGGCCTTTATGATGATATGCTTCCCTTACTAATTTTTTTGCTGAATAATAATCAGCCGGCATAATTATTGAAATATTGGGAAATGTACTTATTATACCCATATCCTCAGTTGCCTGATGAGTAACTCCATCATTTCCAGGTGTCAAACCACCATGGGATACAGCTATTTTTACATTTAATTTTGGATAACAAATAAATGTCCTTATTTGCTCACATGCCCGCATTGAAGCAAATACAGAGTATGTTGAAACAAAAGGTACTGCCCCACAAGATGATAGTCCTGCCGCTATTGCCATTTCATTTTGTTCTGCGACTCCAACATTAATAAATCTTTCAGGGTATTTTTTTGCAAAAAAACAGGTTCTGGTTGATTTACTGATATCTGCTTCCAAAACTACTATATCTTTAAACTGTGAGCCCATATTTTTAAGTTCTTCTCCATAAGCATCCCTTGTAGGTGCCATTTTATTTATTTTTTCTAAATTTGTTCTCATCTTCTTAAGTCCTGTTTATTAAATTACTTATAGCCTCTTTATATTGATCATCATTAGGTGCAATTCCATGCCAGTCACACTTGTTTTCCATAAAAGAAACGCCTTTCCCTTTAACAGTATTTGCAATTATCATCGAAGGAGCATCTTTTGTTTCTTTTGCACAATCTATTGCACCTATAATTTCATTAATGTTGTGTCCATCTATTGTCTGAACATGCCAGTTAAAAGCTTCCCATTTCTTATCTAACGGTTCCAGAGACATTACTTCATCTGTAGTACCATCAAGTTGAAGATGATTATAATCTATAAAAGCTATTAAATTGTCCAACTTGTACTTAGAAGCAGTCATTGCTGCTTCCCAAACTATTCCCTCATTTACTTCACCATCTCCAAGTATTACATAGGTATAAAAATCCTTTTTAAAAATTTTTGCATATAAAGCCATCCCACAACCTATTGAAAGTCCATTTCCCAGTGAGCCTGTAGTCATATCAACACCAATAGTTTTATTCATATCTGGATGACCCTGTAGAGGATAATTAATTTCCCTTAATTTCCATAACAGCTCTCTGTCAAAATACCCTCTTTTAGATAAGGCTGCATACCAGATAGGACAAGCGTGGCCTTTAGAGAGAATAAATCTATCTCTACCTGGCCAATTGGGATTTTTAGGATTTATATTCATAATTTTAAAATATAGCGCAGTTACTATATCAGCAGCGGATAATGACCCGCCTGGGTGTCCAGATTTAGCTATATAGATCATCTTTAGAACATCACAACGAAGGTCATTGGAAATATCTTCTAACTCTTTTATATTTAAGTCTTGTTTAATTCTTACATTATTGCTGAACATAAATATAATCCACCCTTTAAGTCAGACCTTTAATATTTTTTAATTTTACTATTTATTTTTATATATCCTTATAATTCATAAGATATTTTTATCACCACACAATTTTTACATCTGGCGGTGTAAAATTTATATCTTCTTTACTATTAACAAATGATAAAGCCTGGTTGTACATTTCTAAAATATTTTCATCAGGTGTTTCGTATTCAATCGCACCTGTTCTAATAACAGTATTAATAGGATAATTATTTTCTAAAATAACAGAAATTAGTGATGAAGCATTTTCCTTATTCATGGTAAAAAGCTTTCCAGGGTTTAATAGGAATGCAATATATTTTTGATTATATCTTTGAGCAACCTCTTTTACTTTTTTCCAGTCTGTCTCTACAGCTACTTCTACCCATTTTAAATTATTGATCTTTACATAGCTTTCTAAGAGGTGGTCCGATTTCCCACAAGAATGGATATCACTTGACTCAGCTTTAAAGTGTTTAATAATTTTATTCTTATACCTTATTCCATATTCTTCATATTTATTTCTAGGTAATGAAAACGACACACAATCACCAAAGTGTATATGTTTTATCTTAGCTCCTTTTTTATCTGAAAAATATTCCAGTAAATATATATAATGATCCGCAATCTTATTCAGCACACGATGCAGATACGGGGGATTATCCATCATGGAATAAAAGAAATCTGTGGTACCTAATACCTTCTGGGCAGTGGTTAAAGGGGAATGAATATTTGCAATTCTACCTTTACCGAAAATATCAATTTCAGAAGGTTTGTACTTGGATGAAAGAAAATCAAAATCTTTACTAATTTTTTGAAAATATTTAGATTTCTTTATATCAAAATTTTCAAATTCTTCTAAACTTAATATTTTACCAAATACAGGTTCTACTGCCCAAGGATCAAGATCATCAAAATATTTAATTTCAGCTCCTAAAATCCCTAAATAAATTATAAATGGTTGTAGATTTATAGATGGCCCCATTGGAAGAAAAAAGTGTCTTTCAGGTATAGCAGGATATTTTTTTTTAAAATACTCTCTCATTTCCTCCTTAATTTTTAATCTTCTATCTATATTGGCATAAAAATCTCTTTTTAAAGAAATCCCACAATTTTTATACCAGTAAGAAGGTGCAAATTGAAAAAAAATATCAACAAACATCTAATTAATCTCCTTTGAGTATTTTTAACAGTTAAACAATTATAAATAAAAAATCAAAAATATTTCCCATATTCAATAGCCGAATTAAACATAACTATTATATTTTTGGGGGGCGTATTTGGCTGAATATTATGTATTGGACTAAAAATAAATCCTCCTCCAGGAGCAAGGTCTTCAATTCTTCTCTTTGTTTCTTCTATTACTTTATCACAATCATTTTTTACTAATATTCCTTGAGGATCACAACTACCTCCCCAAAAAACCAAGTCTTTACCAAACTCTTTCTTTAATTTTTTAGTATCGCCCATTCCCTTTGCAGAAACTTGAACTGGCTGAATAATATCAACACCTATCTCAATAAATTCAGGTATATAATCGTATATAGCACCATCACAATGGAATAAAACTTTTGCACCTGATTTACTCTTTATAAAATTTATCAATTGTTTATGCTTATTTTTAATGGCTTCTCTATATAAGCTTAATGAAATAATTGGAGCATCTTGCATTCCAATGTCATCAGCTATCTTTATAACATCAATAGTATCTCCAAAGATATCCAAATATTTATTGGCATAAGCTATATTGTATTCTAATAATTTATTTAGCAAAGTTTCTGCAAAAATTTTATTAATCATAAGGTCAATTAAGAAAGTATCAAAACCTCTCAGGAATCCAGCCCATTGAAAAAGTGAACCTGGCCATAATTGTCCTATAATTGCCCTGTTACTTTCCTTTAGATTTTTATTTTTCCTTTTAATATCATTAAAATTTATTTTTTCTAATATTTTTAAGAAATCTACCTTTTTTAACTCATTAAGATCTAATTCTTTAAGAGGATAAGAAATTCCATCATAATAATAACCATTTTTAGGCTTTTTTCTTTTAATGCCCCATTCATCAAAAATAATTTCCTCTTTATTATTTTCTTCATACAGCTCCAAATCATTAAAAATAACTGGGATCGTATCTACGCTGAATTCTTCTCTAATATTTTCACTTACATATGCTAACTGTTGGTATTTATCATAAATTCTCAAACTTTCCTTTCTTCCCAAACTTTTTATTAGCTCAGAATAAGCATTTATATGGATCCCCGAAACAGTCATGGTTCCTAAATCTATAGGAATCCTATCTGGTTCTCTATGTTGTAAAGACAATCTAACCCTTGTTTTTGAGTTAACTTCTTCTCCCATTTTTTACTTACCTCTATTTTAATTTTGTAATTTTTTAAAAAATATTTATAATTCAAATGTAAAAATTTTAAAAACAAATATTTAATCCCTATTGTTTTTAACTTCATCTATAATGATATTAATATTTTCTGGATCTGTTGCATTTAAACCTCCCCCAGCAGATATAATGAATCCAGGATAGGAATTTATTTTTTTTAACAATTTCCTTACTTCTTTTCTAATCAGAACTTTATCTTCGCTAAGTAAAATCCCAGTAGGGTCAATATTTCCCATAAGAACTACCTTTTTTGGTTTTAACATCTTTTCAATTAATAAATCTATATTTGTATCTGGCCCAAAATTAAATACGTCCATTCCTACATCTAATAAACTCTCAATTATGTGGTCCGATTTGGTATCATTATGAAAAATAAAAATCTTATCTTTAAAATTTTTTCTAATATCAATATGATGCGAGAGTAAAAATTCTTCATAAAATTCTTTACTAACCAGACCCGAAATATCATCAGTTAACAAGAACCCCTTAGCATAAGCATTAATATCAAATTGATTTTCTAAAAAGCTGATAATAATTTTCGTACAAAAAGATAATAATTTTTTAATATTTTCAGGATCTTCATACATACCAATAAACAGTTTATCTATTCCAATCAAATAACCAGCAAGCTCACCTGGTCCAATTGACCAGTTAAAATGTAGATTATCCTTAAAACTACCTTCTTCAATATATCTTTTCAAAGCATTAAAATACCATGGTCCAAAACCTTCTTTTCTGCAATCAGGAATTTTAAGATTTTCTATATCTTTTATATTCTTTATAACTGGTTCAGAAATGTTAGGAGGACTATCCTTATACCAAGTGATCTTGGCTCCAAGCATCGAAGGTAAAATAATGGGCGCTCCAAAATTTGGCCAAACACCAGGGATAAACAATATTTTTTTGAAGTTTCTAAATACATATTTTTCAGCATCAATCATCTGTTTTATATCACTAATAAAATCAAATATTTTTATCTTATAATTATGTGCAAAGAACCTTTCTGTACCTATTAATGCAATAAGCAAGTTTTCATTTTTAAAATTTATATTTTTTATAAATTCTTTATATAAATCCATTCTTATATTTGACTTTCTATAAAATTTACTATTATTTTAATGATAATTATTATCTACTTTTTCTTGAACCTGCTGTTATTTCCCTTATTACTCCTTTTTCGTATAAAAATATAAATTATTGATAATATTTTATATAAACTCAGAATTATATGTTGATACATTCTATAACAAAGTGTAACTACAAAAAACTACCCTTCATTAAATATTTTTAAACTATCTTTATCTTGTTCTTAATTAATTTTTGGGTTACAAATACATTAATGTCTAGATAATTACTTAATTATCTCTTTATAAGTACTCAGTCTTCTTTTATGTTGAATTTTCCACCAATTCTCTTGAGAGGAACGAATTTCAATTAGATTAATATCTCCAATTATCACGGTCTCTTCTTTTCCAGTCTGTGAAAGTAATTTACCTCGGTCTATTATGCAACTTCCACCACCTTCAATGCCATTACCTACACGATTGCAGACCACAAGACAAGCTTTTATCTGTGATGATATGACAATTGCATATTCTTTTACTGTTTCATGTCGATTTATTAACCAAAAAAGTATCTCACATCCTTTAAGTCCAAGAAATAAACTACCCCGCAGCAAGTTGACGGGGTATTAGATTAGTGTCAGCTGCTGTGTGTGTAATTGTTGATAGTCTTTTATTCCTTGTTTCTTTATGTAGTTAACTATGCTGTTTTCGTTGCCATGTTGTCCTACTGTGTTTACGAAGTATCCGTCTGACCAAAATTCTCCTCCCCACAGTTGCTCTTTGACTTCTGGACAATCTTGAAATATTTTTCTAGCCGTTATGCTTTTTATTATCTGAATTATTTTCTTTGCGCCATACATTGGTACTGATCGTATTAGAAAGTGAACATGATCTTTATCTGTCCCTATTTCTAAGAACCTTATCTCATATCTTTTGCTTATTCCAATACATGTTTCTTTGAGCTTATCGTCTACTCTTTCTGGTCTAAGTACTGCTCTTCTGCATTTTACCGGACATACAAAATGATACAGTAGCACGGATAGATTGTGGCTTTTGTTAATTGTATTGACTCATGCATACATTATACCATTACGCAGCAAGCTGCGGGGAATTAACCCGGGAGAGATTAAATAACTGTAATTGCTCCATACCTTACATTTTTCATATTTTCCATAATATTATTTAAATAAAAATAATAGACTCCTGACTTATTTAATACTTTTTTTCAATTTATTCCTTTATTGATCCCGCAGTTATCCCCTTAATTACCCTTTTTTGTGTAAGAACATAAATTAAAATAATAGGTATAGTTATTATTGATCCTAAAGCCATAATAGATCTAAAGTCTATAAATAATGTATTGGAGAAGTATGACATTCCTATTTGAAGTGTATATAGATTTTCGTCAATTGCTGTAATAAGAGGAATTATAAAAGCATTCCAAGATGTAATAAATTGAATCAAGATAGCGCCCATAACTGCAGGCCAAGAAAGTGGAAAAATTATTTTAAAGATTAAATTTAGTTCAGAAGCACCATCTATGTAGGAAGCTTCTATTATTTCATTTGGAATTTCCTTAAAAAATCTATAAAGAATAATTATGCTTAAGGATTCAGCAGATAAACTTAAAATTATTCCTTGGTAGCTATTAATTAATCCCAAAGAAATTAAAACTAAATATAATGGAACTGCCACTACTTCCTGAGGAATTATCATCGTTGATATGAAAAAAAAGAATAAATATTTTCCACCAACTACCTTATGCTTGGCTAACATATAAGCAGCAAAAAAACAAACAACTATATTTATGAGTGTTGATACAACTGCAGTAACTATACTATTCAACGCCATTATTAATAATGGCGGTGAAGACAAACCAACTAAAGCACTGTAATTTCCGAAACCAATATCCTTAAATTTAAATATTTCAAAAATACTTTTATTAAACATGGCTCTATCTGATAATTTTAGGGAGGCTATCAACATCCATAAAAAAGGATAAATGATAACTATGCTCACCAAAACTAAAAAACCATATATCAATATCAAGTAAAAAAATCTTTTATAATTGGATATTTTCATTCTATATCCTTAGTCCTTTCTTTCAAAAAAAGCTATTTGTAATAACAAAACTACCACTATAATTGCAAACATAAAAACAATACTGGCGCTAGCTTGTCCAAACTCAAAACTTCTAAAAGCTAATTGATAAGTATGATAGGCAAGCAAATCAGTGGTACCTAATGGATCTCCTCCAGTCATTGCGAAAATTATAACAAATGTTCTAAAATAAAAAATTGTTCCCGTAATGAGTGTTATATAAAAAGCCGGTTTAAGAGCATTTAAAGTTATATATCTAAATTTATTCCAAAAATTTGCACCATCTACTTCAGCAGCTTCATATAATGAAGGGTCAATAATTTGAAGATTTGCTAAAAATATTAATATAAAATACCCTCCCATCTTCCATATTGTGATAACGATAACCGCCCATAAAGTTACCTTGGGATTTGTAAGCCAATTTTGCTCAGGTAAATGCAAAATGCTAAAAATTTGATTAACCAAGCCAAATTTAGAGTTTAGAAACCATTTCCAAATAAGACTTATAACAACCCATGATGTAACAAAAGGCATAAAGAATAGTGATTTAAAAAAATTTGGATATCTTAAAAATTTATAATCCAAGAAAATTGATACAAATAAAGACCATATAATAGTTAAAGGGAGTATGATCGAAGTAAATCTTATTGTAACCAGCAATGATTTTATATAGGTTTGGTCATGAATTAAACTAATATAATTCTTTAACCCTATAAATGTATTTCCAGAAATTATATTTACATCAAAAAAACTTAAAATAAATGAATATATTATTGGCCAGGCTCTAAATATAATAAAAATAATTAAAGCAGGTACAATGAACAGAAAATAAATTGATTGAGTTTTAATTTTTTTCTTTTTTATATTTGATCCAAACATACAATATATACTTTAATAAAAAACCCAGGCTGTTAAAAAGAACAGCCTGGGGATTTTACATGCCTTTTATTTTTTAGGTTTTAGGTACAAATTTTGCAACAATTTCTTTTTCAGCGTCGGCCAATACTTTAGCTGGATCTAATGTAGCATCTACCAATGCTGATTGTATGAATAGTGCTAGAGTTGCTCTCGCATCTGCTGTCCACCAAGGGGCTGTTATTAAATATATTCTACCCACTTTTGTCGGTAGCATTGCATCTTTAAAGAATAAGTCTTGTTCTGTTGCAGCTAATTTTTTATAATCTAAATCTGGACGGTAACTCATCCCGGTGTTTTTATAAAATTCGGCTTGAACTTCTGCGCTACATAAATATTGAATAACTTTTAGTGCTTCTTGGGGATGTTTACTATTTGTTGAAACCATCATAACATGATAAATAGTTGTAGCATAATTTTTTCCACCTTTTTCGATAGGGGGAAATGGTACTGCCACCAAGTCATTATTTAATGTTTCCATCCATCCAGGCACATTCCAGCCACCAAGCCTACCAATACCGACAATTCCAGCAGCAATATCTCTATACATTTCAACATGGGTATAACTAGCTGTATCCTTTGGAGCAATTTTATTTTTCCATATTGCATCCTGCATTAATGTCAGTGCTTTTATACCAGTTTCGTTATTTATATTCAACTTACCATCTTTGGTCACTAATTCCTGTCCTGCTGTATTCATTAAGTACTCAAATTGAACAGTGGCATAATTCCTATCTAAAGATCCAAACATTTCATAACCAAAGGTATCGTCTTTACCATTTTTATCTGGATCATCAAATGTAAACTTTTTACCTAACTCAATTAAATCATCCCAACTTTCAATATATGGGTAACCTTTATCCCATCCTACATTTTCCATCCAGCTTTTTCTTAAAAACAATGCTAGAGGTTGATCAGTAAATTGTAATCCGTATAATTTGCCATCATAGGAAAGCGATTCAAGAATATTAGGATCCATTAATTTAACTTCTTCCCAATCTCTGACACCATAGTCATCTAAGTTTGCCCATGCCTTATATTTTTGCTCAATTTCTAACGCAAAATCATGAGCGCTATCAACTATATCGGGCTCTCGACCTGCGATAAATGCAGTCAGGATTTTTTGGTCATAGCCAATGTTGGGTTGTAATGCTATTTTTACTTCAATATTTGGATTTGCAGCCATAAAATCATTAAATACTTTTTCATATAGATCCTGATAAACTTGATTATTATTATGCCACATGGTTATGGTAACTTTTTCTGCAGCAATTGTTGATGTAGCCAAAGTTCCAATTAAAACTGTAATAAATAAACACATAAATATTTTCTTCATTTTAATTAACTCCTTTCTTATTTAATTCAAAAGCAATCTTTAATAAAATTTATTTGAGATTTGTTTTAGATATAGAGACTAATAACAAACATGCTTAAATAAATCTCATTATTTATTTAACATCTATCACCTCCTATTCTAAAAATCACCCCATAGTATACTTTTATTATCCCTCCTTTCACTATTTTTAATCATTGTTCAATTTTCTGTTATTCACTTATTTTCCTGTTGCCTCTTTCTTTAATTCCGGTTTTCTATCAAATACCCAACCTGCTGGTGAAATTATCCATAGTGCTTCAAGTGGAGTTTTATATGGATTTTTTATGGAATGATATACATTTTTTGGGAAAAATACTGCATCATTTGGACCAATAGATATTTCTTTTCTATCTTCGTCAGCTATTACTATCCCATTACCATTTAAACAAAAAAAGATTTCTTCCTGATCTTCATGATAATGTCCTGGCTCACATGTACCGCCGGGTTCAACAATTACCATTCCAAAAGTCAGATGTTCGGATCCCACAGTCGTAGGGTCAACCATTTTAAAATTTACTCTCTGGGATAATACTATGGGTTCACAATCATTAGGATTAACTTTTATAGCTTTTTCTGGGTATTCCATTTAATTCTCCTTGTTTTAGTCATTTATCATTTTTATTGCTTTTTTATAAATATTATCAGAGGTCAAGCCATATTTTTCTCTTAGTATTTCCTCTTCATCTGAATCAGTAAAAATATCTTCAATTCCTATTATGTTCATTTTAGTCGGAAACTTCACTGATAATAACTCAGCTATAGTACTCCCTAACCCTCCAAAAATATTATGCTCTTCTACTGTTATAACTTTATTTGTTTTTTTAACTGAATTTAAAATAGTTTCACTATCAAGTGGTTTTATAGTATGAAGATCTATAACTTCCGCAGATATTTCATCTTCTTCTAACTTTTCTGCTGCAATAAGAGATTCGTATACCATAAGTCCACAAGCAATAATGGTTAAGTCTTTTCCTTCTCTTAAAATATTTGCTTTTCCTATTTTTATTCTGTCTGAATTAGAATAAATTAAGGGTACTTCTTTTCGGCCTATTCTTATATATATTGGCCCATCATAATTAACTGATTCTTTAATTAATTTTTTTAAAGTCAAAGAATCTGCAGGTTCTATAACTGTCATATTAGGAATTGACCTCATTACAGCTATATCTCCTTCACAATGGTGGGAAGGTCCATTTCTACCTGCATTTAATCCTGAATACATGCCAATTATCCTCACTTTTAAATTATTATAAGCAACAGCAAATCTAACCTGTTCTGCTGCACGCATTGAAGCAAAAACAGCAAATGTACTTGCATAAGGTATTTTTCCAGTAGCTGCCAGCCCTGCTGCTGTACCGATCAAATTCTGTTCTGCATCCCCGACATTTATATATCTTTCTGGGAATTTTTTACCGAACATACAACTATAAGTTACTCCCCCTAAATCTGCTTCTAATGAAAAAATATCCTTATTATCTTCTCCTATTTCGACCAGAACCTCTCCATAGGCTTTACGTATTGAGGTTTTTTTTACTGAAAGATCGTTTTTTCCCAATTTTTTCCTTTCTTGCATTTAAAACTTGCTTTTTAATTCTATTAATGCTTGTTCCAACATTCCCTGGTTTGCTATTGAATGCCATTTAATATTATCTTCCATAAATGATATTCCTTTCCCCTTAATGGTATGGCATATTATACATACGGGTTTTCCCTTTATGTTTTTAGATCTTTTTATTGCATCATATACTTGAGCCATATCATTTCCATCAATCTCAATAACTTCCCATTTAAAAGACATCCATTTATTAACAAGCGGTTCAAGGTCCATTATCTCTGAACAATACCCATCAAACTGTAACTTATTATAGTCTATAAAAGCTATGAGATTGTCTAATTTTTTATTCCCTGCTAGCATAGCTGCTTCCCAAACTTGTCCCTCGTTTATTTCACCATCACCAAGAATAACATATACTCTATAATCCATATTATCTACTTTTCCAGCTATAGCCATTCCCACACCTGGAGATAATCCTTGTCCTAGTGTCCCGGTACTCATGTCTATGCCTGGAGTTTTCTTCATGTCAGGATGTCCTTGTAATATACTTCCATATCTTCTATAAGTTTTTAATGCTTCTTTTGGAAAAAAGCCTTTTTCTGCTAGAGCTATATATAATATTGGAGCAGAGTGGCCTTTTGATAAGATAAACCTATCTCTATTAGGCAATTTGGGATTCTGGGGATCAATTTTAAGGAAATTAAAATATAAGGCAGTTATTATTTCTGCACTGGAAAGAGCACCTCCAGGGTGACCTGATTTTGCATCTATCATCAGCTCTATCATTTTATACCTTAACTCATTTGCTTTTTTACTAAGCTTTTGTATAACTTCCTTTTCGCTAAACATTTTGTTCCTTTCCCAATATGATAGCGCTAACTTTAATAATCAAAAAAATATGTTAGCGCTAACATATTTTATATCTTACAATAGTCCATGTTAGATTTCAGCTTTCGAGTACATTTTTATGTGAGGCATTAAGTTAGTAATAGTTTAGTTTTTCCAA
>Ga0210003_1003568_pt1 | contig 12594 bp, 13 predicted proteins | sample LantaG_FD_182804 | JGI IMG/M metagenome (GOLD analysis project Ga0210003, IMG submission 182804) | Deep subsurface microbial communities from Baltic Sea to uncover new lineages of life (NeLLi) - Landsort_02402 metaG (SPAdes) (version 2) | ecosystem: Environmental > Aquatic > Marine > Oceanic >...
GAGAGAGTGGGAGAGAGAGAGAGAGAGAGAGAGAGAGAGAGAGAGAGAGAGAGAGAGCGAGAGCGAGAGCGAAGGAGGAAGAAGGAAGAAAAAACTCACTCTTTTCTCTTTCTTTCTCTCTTTCCGAAAACACAAAATCCACCTCCAGGAGGCCGAGGACCAGGGCCTGCTCCTCCCCTACGCCTGCCGCATGGGCTGCTGCACCGCCTGCGCCGTGCGCGTGAAATCGGGGGAGATGTCCCAGCCCGAGGCCTTGGGCGTCGCGGCCGAGCTGAGGGAGCGGGGGTTCGCCCTGATGTGCGTCGGGTTTGCGAGGTCCGACCTGATTTTGGAGCTGGCCGAGGAGGACGAGGTCTACGACCTGCAGTTCGGGGACGTCTTTGGGGAGAGGGCGACGGACCCGAGCAACGCCGAGAGCATCGAGAAGGACCCTTTCGCGCTGGAGGTGGCCTTTTACGACGAGTGAGCTTTTTGTTTTTGTTGAAAAAAAACTGTGCAAAAAGAAAGACAGAGACAAATGTTAGAATTCCGTACGAGTTTCGCAGTTTTACACTAGAGTTTGAGATCAAGTTTCCTAAAAAAAGACGCAGTGAAGGGGGGAAGTGAAGTGAAGTGAAGTGAAGTGGGGCCAGAAGAAGTTGAAGTAGAGAGAGGGGGAAGGGGCGCCGAGTGCGACTTCTCTTTCTTTTCGACTCTTCTTTTTTGACTTTTTGGGTTTTTCCTGAAAAAAAGTGACTGATTTTGATAATCTTCTCAAAGGAGCCGCTTTTAGCTTTCTGTTGTTTTGGTGATTTCCCAGTGCTTTGGAGTCTGAGAGGAAAAAGCATAGGGGAACAGGGGCTGAAGCGAGATGAAATGAAAAGAAGGAAAGAAAAGAGTCAGGATGAAAACATCACCGCCGCCTCTTCTTTTTCTCCTCGTCCGACTCCGAATCCATCAGAATCGAAGCGTAAATCTTCGAGTAAAGAGCCGCCTCCGCGTCGACGACGGTGGCCGCCATCGAAGTGTCTCCGGAGTCCGCGGCTGCCGCGGTCGTCGCGTCATAGAGAGCAGCGGCGGCCGCGGCGACGGAGACGCGCCTGTCTCTCACGCTCCTCGCCGCCGTCGTGGCCTCCTCCTTTGCGCGCCTCCGCTTCCCTCCTGCCGCCGCCGCGGCGGCCGAGACCGCGCGGGCCCGCGCGGCCAGCATAAAAGAGCCCCACTTCTCCAGCTTCTGCTCCAGGGAGAACGCGGAGTCGGCGAGCATCGACAGCGCGGCGCGGAGGGGGGCGGTGGGGCGAGGGGGCAGGAGCGACGGCGACGAATAGGGAGGGGGGGGAGGGCGGCGACCGAGGGCCGTCGCCCTCTGCTGCTGCTGCTGCTGTCCGCCTCCCCCGAGGCCGATGCCGAGCGCGATCTGTCTCGCGATCTTGATCAGGGCCTGTTGGAAGAAAAGAAAGAAGAGAGGTTATAGAGAGGCGAAGAAAAGGTCTCTCTCGGGAGAGGGCACGAGAGGTGAGTCAGCCCGATTTCGGAAGGCCTCGGAAGCAAAAAAAAAGGAAGAAGAAGAAAGGAACAGGAAAGGAAAAAAGTCCGAGCGTTTAAAAAAACTCACCAGCCCGACTTGGATCGCCGCGGCGAAGACGCCTGCGAGCGGGTCGCGCGCGAGCGGGGAGGAGGAGGGGGGCTCCTGCTGCTGCTGTTGGTGCGTGGAAGTGGAGGTGGAGGTAGAGGAGAGGAGAAGGGGTTATGAGAAGCAGGCATCAACTGGGCCATCGGAAAATGCCACCTGGAATCTCCTCCTCTGCCTTTTCGTTTCTCGCCGGGAGAATCCCTCGCATTTCCTTTTTCCGGGCGCGCTATCGACGCACTCGCACTCGTACCTTGTCGCCGTCCATCGACGAAGGGAAGAAACAAGTAGAAGAAGCTGCGGCAGAGGCGGCAACGATGCGTTGCTGCCTCGCATCATTTCTGAGCGAAGCTAGCCGAGCGCTGGCGTCAAACCCGGCGCGCGCGTTGGGGGCGGTTAGCCGGCGAGAGCAAGCCCCCGGGGCGCTCCTCGTGCCTGCGGGCGCCGGGCGCTGGGAGAGGCCCGAGCGGAGCGACAGCGGCATCGTTTGGAGAAAAATGGCCAGACCGCGATGCCTAGGAAAAAGACGACAACGACTTTGCGAAAAAAAGTTGTGTTCCCCCTCACAAGCTCTTCTCCGCTCTCGATCAAACTCGTTTCTCCTCTCCCGGATCGTCCCCGCTTCGAGCCCACAGTTTCAGTGCGCACCAACTCACAATGCAGACTGCCCTCTCGACCCGCCGCACGTCCCTCCAGGTGCGATCAATAGGAAGAGAGGGGCAATTCCGTTCCGCAGAGCGCCGGGCTTTTCCATCGTTCCTCGAGAGACACGTCGGTGACTGCAAAAACAAAGACTCAACCCCGACCTCTTTCCCTCTTCCTCTCTCGCTCTAGGTCCGCGCCTCCTCCTCCTCTGCCCCGGCCCCCGGGAAGGCCTCTGTCGCCGCTGCCCCCAAAACCTCGCGCAGGAGCGCCCTCTCCTCCCTCCTCCTCGCCGGAGCCGCGGCCGTCGCCGCCGCCGTCGCCCTCCCCTCGGCCCCGGCCTCGGCCGCCGTCGGGGGCGTCGGCCGCACGGGCGAGCTCTCCAAGTCGCGCGACGCGCGCAAGGCCGCGATGAAGGCCAAGGCCGAGGCGATCCGCGAGAAGAAGGTCGGGTACTCGCAGTAGTAGAAGGAGGAGGAGAAGAAAAGGAGGAGGTATGAAAATCGGGTTTGATGGCGACGATGAAATAACATTTGGTCCAGCTTCCAGACGACGACGTTTTCCCCCCCCTTTTGGCTCTCTTTCTCCCCCTCTTTCACCTCCTGCCATCGAACCACTCGTGCCCGCAGAGCTCAAGACAGCTCGGCCTCTCCCGCGCCTCTCTACGAAGGCACAGCTCGCAGAAGGACCTAGCCTCCGCCGAGAGGTGCCGCGGCAGCCGCAGCGGCGCCGTTGCGGCAGCGGCGAGCAGCGCCGCCCTCGGACAGACGGCTCCGGCTCCCACTCCCGCCGCCCTCGCGGCGAAAGGAGGGCCCCCCGTCAGGAGGTCGACGGTTGCCGCTCCGATCGACCAGATATCAGCGGCGGTGGAGGCTGCCGCCGCGGCCGGGGAGGGACGCGACCAAGGGGACGGAAGCGGAAGCAGCGGAGCGCCGCCGCCGCCGCCGCTTCCGCCGCTGCCGCTTCCGCCGCTGCCGCTTCCGCTGCCGCTTCCGCGGGGCGGCGGTCCCAACGCTGGCACCGCCTCCGGAGGAAGAAAATCGAGCGTTCCCAGCGGGAAGGCCCCGCCGATCGGACAGGCGGAGCCGAAGTCGGAGAGCGCGAACGAGAACGGAAGAGGGCCCGCTGCCGCCGCCGCCGCCGCCGACGAAGACGACGAAACTTCTTCCTCCGCATCCTCTCCCTCTCCTCCCCGCTCGCGGGCCTCCGGCCGGGGGAGGACCAGGAAGTTTTCGGGCTTGACGTCGCCGTGAACGAGACCCTGTTGAATTTCGGGGGGAGAGGGAGGGGAAAGCGGGAGGGGAATGAGCGAGCGAGCGAGAGAGAGGGAAGAAAGCGACACCTTGAGAGACGGAGAGACGGAACGAGAAGGAAAAGCCTCCGCCCCTTTTTCTTTCCTTCCTCTTTTTCCAACCCTTTCGCACCACGGAATGCAGAGCAGCGCACCCCCTCAGGGCGCTCAGGGCCGCCGCGGCGGCGTGCTCCTCCAGAAGGAAGCCGCCGGACCCGGCCGCGGCGTCCCTCGCGGTCCCGGCCGCGGAGGCGAGGACGAGGTGGAGGAGGGCCGTTGCGGAGGAGGAGGCGTCGCAGGAGTCGCAGGAGGGAGAGGGAGGGGGGAGGCTCCTCCTTCCTCCGCTGCTCCTGCTCTCTGCTCCTCCTTCTCCTCCTCCTCCTCCTCCCTCGAGGAAGGCGGCGTAGAGGGGCAGCACGGCCTCGGGGGCCAGGGAGAAGGCTGCGGCGTGCGCCGAGGCCTCGGAGAGCGCTGCGGCAAGAGGAGGAGGAGGAGGAGGAGGGTCGGAGGAGGCTGCCGCCACCGCCGTCGCCGCCGCCGTCGCCGTCCGAAGAGACTTGACGACGACGACGACGGCCTCCTCTGTCGTCAGCAGCTTGCAGAGCCTCAGGGTGGCTCCCTTGCCCTGCTTGAGGGTCGCGACGACGTCGAGCGAGGTGAGGGACCTGTTGGACGAGGGGCGGGATTTGGAAAGAGACAGGGGAAAAAGAGTTTTTTTTCTGTTGAGAAAAGCAAAGGGTGCCCCCTCGGCCGCACGAGCGGGCCGGACTCAAAGACGGAACTTCCCCCCTCTCTTCTTCGCTTCTCTTTCTCTCTCTCCCTCTCTGTTTGTCTCTCTCTCTCTCTCTCTCTCTCTCTCTCTCTCTCTCTCTCTCTCTCTCTCTCTCTCTCTCTTTCAAAAGAGACCATTCATACCAGTTTGAGGCGCCCTGGCTGATCTCCGAGGGGCAGAGGGGGGACTCGAAGGGCAAAAGGAGAGGAGGTGGGAGCAGCGGCATTTTTGGTTCAGTTTGAGGAGAAAAGACTGAGGTTCTTTCGAGAGGTCGAGCTTTTTTCCCTCCCCTTTCCACTAACTTCCACTCGAGAGAGCGTCAATCGCTCCCTCATCTTCTCGAAGAGCTCTCTCTGCCCGTTCCTTAAAAACCAAACGATGCGCTCGGCGCTCTCCAGGCTCGCCGCTGCTCGCCTGGGAGCCACGGAGGCCGAGGCGCCGTGGCGCTGGGCCGCGGCGGCTTCCGCTGCGGCGACGAAGATTTCGGCTTCTTCACCGCCACCGTCGATCGCCGACTCGACCGGACATCGTCGCGCCCTCTCCTCGTCCTCGTTGGCCTCGGCCTCCTCTCCCTCCCCCTCGCCCCGCGACCGCGACGACCGCTCCTCCTCCCGCCCCGTCTCCCCCTCGCAGTTCATGCACGACATCTTCGCCCGCGCCGCCGCCAGCCCCCAGCGCATCCTCCTCAACGAGCCCGGCGACCCGCGCGTGCTGCGCGCCGCGGCCGCGCTGGCCGAGCGGGGCCTCTGCCTGCCCGTGCTGCTCGGGTCGAGGCCCGCGATCCGCTCCCTCGCGGCGGAGCTCGCCGCGACGCTCCTGCAGCGCGAGAAGCAGGAAGGAAAGGGGGCGGGGGACGGGGGGAGGACCCCCTCGGGCGGCGGCGGCAGGAAGAAGGGCAGCGGCCCCTGGAGCACCCCCTCCCCCTGCCCCGCCGGCGCCGCCGACATCGACGACGTCGAGGCCCTCCCGGCAGACCGGCGCTTCCTCCGCGGGCTCTCCAAGTGCGAGATCATCGACCCCTTCCGCGACGAGGAGGTCGGCGAGCTCACCCGGAAGTACGCCGACGGGCTCGCCCGGGCGCGGGCGCACCGGGGGATGACCCTCGCCCGCGCGAGGGAGCTGCTCCTGCCCGGCGGCGAGGGCGAGGCGGCGGCGGGAGGGAGGGTCCCCGGGGCCTCGATTCACTTCGCGACGATGATGCTGCGGTCGGGGGACGCCGGGGGCCTCCTGTCCGGGGCGGCGCACACGACGCTGGAGACGGTGAGGCCGGCGCTGCAGCTGCTGACCCGGCGGCGGCGGGGAGAAGAAGGAGACGAAGGAGGAGCGAAGGGCGGAGGACGAGCGTCGGAAACGGCGACGACGGGAGTGGCGCCGCCGGGGCTCGTGTCTTCCCTTTTTTTCATGTGCCTGCCTCGCGGCGTCGTCGCCTTCGCCGACTGCGCCCTCAACGTGAGCCCGACCCCGTCTGAACTGGCCCGCATAGCGCTCGACTCTGCTTCAACTGCAAAGGCGTTTGGCCTGTCCCCACCGAGAGTCGCTTTGCTCTCCTACTCGACGCGCGGCTCGGGCAGAGGCGCCGGCCCCGATGCCGCTGCTGCCGCGGCAGAGGCGGCGAGAAGGGTTGCCCCCGAAGGGGTATTTGTGGATGGCCCTTTGCAGTACGACGCGTCGGTGTCCCCGTCTGTCGGTGAGAGAAAAAGAAAGGAGGAGAAAAAGCTTTCTTGGAGAGTCTGTGAGAGCGAAGGGTGAGGGCCTCGAAAGCCCTCGACAGTTTCCCTCCTTCCAATCCTCTCTCTCTCTCTCTCTCTCTCTCTCTCTCTCTCTCTCTCTCTCTCTCTCTCTCTCTCTCTCTCTCTCTCTCTTTCTCTCTCTCTCTCTCTCTCTCTTCTCTCTCTTGTTTCAACCAACAACCGAATAACCAAAATACAACAGCCGCCCTGAAACTCGGAAGCTCCAGCTCTTCCTCCTCCTTCGACGTCGCCGGAAGGGCAAACGTCCTCGTGTTCCCCGACCTGAACTCCGGGAACATCGCCTACAAGGCGGTGCAGCAGGCGACCGGCGCCGCCGCCGTGGGTCCAGTCCTGCAGGGCTTATGCGCGCCCGTCAACGACCTGAGCCGGGGGGCGAGCGTGGACGACATAGTGTGCACTGCGGCGGTGACTGCGGTGCAGGCGATCGCCGCGGCGGAGGAGAGGGAGAGGGAGAGGGAAGAAGGGAGGGAGGCGGCGTCGGCGGCGTCGGTGGTCGTGAGAGCGTGAGATGGAGAGGGGCAGAAACTTCCGTTCCTTTTCTTCCCTCTTCCCGCGCCTTCCTTCTTTTTCTTTCTTTCTTTCTCTACTTCTTCGTTCCTCTCTTGAGAGAGTAATTGTACAATGTGGAGCATTTATTCCGTTATTTTACAAAATGAAAAGGAAACGTTTCTCTCAGCTCACTTTTTCTTCCCTTTGTTCTCTCCTCCTCTTCCTTTTCCTCCTCCCCCTCCCCCTCCCGTCCCCGCCGCTTCCTGCATGCTGACCGCAAACTCCCCAGCAGCGTGCGCGGCCGCGATCAGCGCCGAATCCTCTTCGTCTTCAAGAGCGGCGGAAGGAGAGCTCGGAGCCGCCCCCGTCGCCGTCGCCCTCGCGAGCCAAAAGGCCACCTTGGCGCTCGCCCTCCTCGCGACCACCTCGCCAAGCCCGGCCCTTGCCAGGCACCGCTCAAACGCCGCCCAGTCACAGGCGCGAGAGGCCTCGACGCAGCGTCTCGGGAGCATGATGAAGGCCACGCCGCCCCCGCTCTTGCTCCCGCTCCTTCGAGCCTCCTTCTCGGCGCTTCCCCCTTCTTCTCCGCCGTCGCTGGCGTCGGCGGCGCCGCCGCTTCTCTCCTCCTCCTCGTCCTCTCCCCCTCCGTCGCCGCCTCCTCCCTCTCCTTCTCCTCCTTCGAACCTCAGGTGCCTCCTGATCCCTCGAAGCATCTCCCCGCGCTGCTCGGGGGACGTCAGGCAGTTCAGCACCATAGAGCAGACGACCGCGTCGAATTCATTAACTTGCGGCAGCCTCGCGACGTCGAAAAAGTCGATCGCCTCGATCCTTCTCTTTTTGGTCTTCTCCTCCCTTTCGCTGCTCGGACCCGGGGGCGCCCGGAGGTCGACGCTGCGCACCTGCAGCCAGGGCGTCGACAGCAGCTGCGTGTTGATCGCACCGATCTCCAAAAGCCGCGGCTTCTCTCCTTTGGTATTCTCTCGGAACCCGAGCTTTGTCAGGTGGGACCAGACGAATTTCGACGCGACCTTGTGCCGCGCCGTCGCCGCGGCTGACGCTGCTTGGTACGCTTCTCTGCCCCCCGCGGCCTCGACGGCGGCCCTGGCGCTCGCAACGGCCTCGGCGTCGCCCTTCGCCAGGGCGCCGTCGAGGGCCCTGGTCGCGGCGTGGAAGGCAGAGGTGATCTGCCGGGCGCGCTTGAGCGACTTGAGAGGGGGCGGGGCGAGCGGGCGTTTCTTCTTCCCCATCTTTGCTGCCGTTGCCGTTTGTGAAGTCCCGATGGCCAGCTGTGAACTCTCCCTTTCTATTTCTCTTTTCCCTCCTCAGAGGAGGAGAGAGGTAACTGTCGCGCCCGTGCCGCTGACGGAGAATCAGAACGCGGTCGTGCAAACAGCGAGCGCGCTAGCTGAGCAGATCTGCCAGTGCAGGTTCCCTCTGCCTTCAAGGTGCCGACGCCCAAAATTGTGAGGCGAAGTTCACTTTCTTTTTTCGAACTCAAAAAAATCAGCGAGACAACTCGCCTTTTTCCCTCCCTGTTCTCTTCGTTCGACAAAAGTAACACTCTCCAAATGGATCGCGGTCGAGGCCGCGGAGGCTTCTCTAGCCGCGGAGGAGGCGGGCGCGGAGGAGGCTTCTCCCCCGGCGGCCGCGGAGGAGGTAGATCTTCGTTCGGCGGCGGCGGCGGCCGCGGCGGCGGTGGCGGTCGCGGCTTTGGCCGGGGAGGCGGCGGCGGCTACGACATGGGCCCTCCCGCCGAGGTCATCGAGGCCGGCAACTTTGAGCACTCGTGCGAGGGCGAGATGGTGGTCAAGCTGACGCTGGACAAGGTAAATTTTGGAGCGGGAAGGGGAACGGAAGAGCAGAAACGATGATGATGCAGCTGGCGACATTTGGTGGGATGCTTCGACATTGTTTTCTTCCGGTGTTTGGCGAGCTCTCTTTTTCATTTTTGAATGCTACTTTTGCGAGAGCAAAGGAGAGACAAGAAAACAGTCTTCGAAGCAAAAAAAGGGCTCCATTGACGGCTAGTCTGGCTCTGAATCGAGTTGCAAAAAGGGAGCTTTGTCGACGCTCCTTTTGCTCGCGTGCTCTTTCACTCGCTCTACCTAGCCGTCGTCGTCGAAACCCGAGAAGAGAGGAAGGAAACAAAAGAAAAAGAGGGCGAACCCCTTCGCCCCCAACCTTTTGGCAAACGACGAGACCCTTATACAGTGCATCCGAGCGGAAGGGATCCATTCCCTCCGCGCAGAAGAACACAAAATATTTTCGTTCTCAACGAAAAGCACACCTCTGACAAACCGATGCCTCCAACTTCCTTCTCTTTTCTTCGGGGTCCCGCTTGTGAAAACCTTTCTCCAAAAAACGCTGACGCCCTCTCTCTTTCACTCTCTCTCTCCCTCTCTCCCTCCCTCCAATGGAACACCAGGTCCCTTACTTCAACGCGCCCATCTTCCTCGCCAATAAGACCGCGGTGGGCAAAGTGGAGGAGATCTTTGGCACCATCACCGAGCCCTACTTCACGGTCAAGGCCTCGGAGGGTGTCGTCGCGACGTCCTATGCTGCCGGGGACAAGTTCTTCGTCGACCCGGCGAAGCTGCTGCCGATGGAGCGGTTCCTGCCCGGAGCGAAGCCTCCTCCCGGGGCAGGAGGGAGGGGAGGAGGACGCGGGGGTGGGCGCGGAGGAGGGGGCAGGGGTTTCGGCGCGAGGGGCGGCGGCCGCGGCGGTTTCGGCGGCGGGCGGGGAGGAGGGTTCAGCGCCCGGGGCGGCGGCGGTTTCGGCGGGCGTGGGGGCGGTCTCGGAGTCCGCGGCGGCGGCGTCTCCCGTGGGGGCAGCCGCGGCGGGGGCTTCATCGGAGGGCGGGGCGGGAGCTTCGGCGGCGGCAGGGGTCGCGGGCGCGGATGATGAGTTTTGCTTTTCTCTTTTCTTGTCCCATGAACAAAAGAGTTTTTTGTTTTCTGTCTTTCGTTCGTTGTGTCTTTCATTCCTTTTGTCAACAAGAACAACAAGACTAACAAAAGTCGAGTCTTCCGTGCGTTCGCTTGTTTACTTTGCCGTTTTTGCCTTCGCCTTTTGCCTCTCGATCCTCGCGACGAGCCTCGCGCGGACCTGCCCGGCACTCGCGTACCAGAGCCCCGCCCTCTTCCCCGGCGTCCCCGCGAACCGTATCCTCTGGCCCAGGCCGCCCGTGTGCGGTAGCAAAAATGCATGCAGATGGAGGTGGTCAACGCTGTTCCAGGGAGGTATGTGGAAGCCGAGCTTGAGCCTCAGAGGCAGCGGCGGCGGCGGAGGAGGCGAGGGAGGGGGAGCACCCGAGGTCGAGGTCGTTGCCTGGGCTGCTTCTGCCGCCGCCGCTCTCGCTGCCGCTGCTTCCAGCACCACCTTCTCCCCGACCCTTATCATCTCGTCGAGCAGCTCCAGGTCCTCCTCCCCGTCCAGGTCGTAGAGGCCATCGATATGTGCTTTAGGACACACCAAAAAGTGCCTTGTCGCGGCGGGCCGGTGGTCGTCGAAGACGACGAGCTTCTCGGAGGAGAAAACGAGTTTATTGTTTCGACCGCCGTTGTTTTCGTCGCCGCTCGACGAAGCAATCTTGCAAAAGACGCATTCTTTCTGCGGCGTTCGCGGGGCGTGCGACGGCTCTCTCGAGTTGACGAGGCCCAAGGGACGGCCCGTGAAGGCGTAGTTCCGCATGAAGAGGCTGCGCTCTTCAGCAAGGGCGGGAGAGAAGAACGAGACGCGAGAAAGAAGGAGTGGTGTCGATCGAAGCTCTCTCTTGTCGCGATTGAGAAAATGAAATGAAAAACGTGAAACTGTTTTCTCCCTCTCTTCATCCCCCAGCGAAATTATTATAAAAGTACGTATGGAGTGGGATTCAATAGTTTAACACAGAGGAAGGGAAACGATAAAGCACAATACAGAGCGTTTTTTTATTTGAAAAAACTGGAGGGTTGGTGGTCGAGGGGTTCAGAGCTTGGCGAGCTGGCCTCGAAACAGAAAGCAGCCGACGAAACGTTGTCGACGGAAAGGGAGAGCGCCCCCCCCCTCCAAAAAAAAAAAGCTCACCCTTCTTCATCACATTCACAGGTGCCCGTTGGCAGGCACGGGCGCGTTCGGCGACCCCAGCCCCCCGAAGGCCGCGGCCACGCGCCCGCTCCAGAACTCGGTGGGGGGCCCCCTCGCCACGGCATGCGGCGCCGAGGTCGGTGTCTCGACGCGCCACCCCTCCTTGAGCTGGCACCCCTTGAAGGGCAGGTCCGTTCCCGGGGGGGCCTTGGCGCCGGCCGGGCTGGCGCAGCCCGACGTCAGCGGGCACCAGGTGAAGACGGTGCAGTTGGTCCTGGCGCGGCACAGCGAGCAGCAGGCGTCCGCCGTCGGCGTCGAGACCACGGGCAGGTCGCGGTCGAGGACCTCGCCCTGGAACAGCGCGTTGGGCTCAACGACGCACCCGCTCTCCGACCACTGCTCGTTGGCGCGCAGGCCGTGGCTCATGCCCACCCCGCCGTCACCGGCGGCGCGCGCCGCCGCGAATGTCAGGTAGTCGAGCACCGGCTGCAGGGCCGGCTGCGGCCTGTTGCAGGTGAACCCGTTGGGCTTTCCGGTCTTCGCGTCCGTCGTCGCCTGGCCGCGCACCAGCGCCTCGACCTGGTACCTCAGGGAGCGGATCGCGTCCAGGTAGGCCCTCGCGTCCGCGTCCCCCCCGTTCTTGTTCCCGTCCTTGGTGTCCGTGATCGCGCCGGGCGCGGGCACGAGCAGCTTGTACTCGAAGGAGTCGACGGCCGTGCTCCAGTCGTGGACGGGCTTGGCCACGACGACGCGGCCGGTCGTCAGGCACAGGTACGTCACGTTGGCGGCGACGCCCTCGTCGAGCGGGCTCGCCCTCCAGGTCCGGATGGCGGGCCCGCCGACCTCGAGCACGGGGAGCATCATGTCGCGGACCGCCACAAAAGTCGAGGGCGCGTGCGGCGAGCAGCCGTCCGAGGCGCCCTCGAAGATCGTCGAGGGGAACGCCGGGAGCGGGTGCGGGTAGAAGAGCCGCGACGAGTTGAGGGCGTACGAGGTGGGGCCTGAGTTTTTTTTCCCGTTTTTTTGGTTTTTGGTTTTCGAGGAGGAAGAGGACAAGGTAAGAAGGAGGAAGAAAAGAAGGCAACTAGTATAGCAACTAGTATAGCAGCCAGAGGCTTGGTGTAGTGGGAAAGAGGAGGTGGGGGGGCGTTTTAAAGACAAAAAAGGCCGAAAGGAAGAAGAGCGAGAGGCGCAAGGCGGAGAGGAGGGGTCGGAAGAAGGCAAGGGTGACACGGCGGCGATGCTGCTGCTAATAATCTTTGATGGCCACGGTGGCCGCGCATCGTGTCCAATTTCCGTACTCGCTGGATCTCTCAAGAAGATCCTCTCGTGGCGTGGACGACCGATTGCGTAAAAAGAGCGAGCACGCTGCGAGGAGACGATGGAAAAAGAGCGGAAGAAGAGTTTCGACGCGCTGCCGCCATGTCCCGCGCTGGCCAAAAGGGCGAAACCTCTTTTTCCATCGGACTTTCCGATATGCATTCATTGATGGCGCCGCGCCGTTCCCTCTCCCCCCGCGTCTACCTCCTCTGCAACCGATGTGCGATTTGGACAGATGACGCCACGATCTCCGCGCCCCTGGCACGATCTGGGGATTCAAACTCCAGACCGAAACTGCGGGCCAGGCTGGCGCGCCCCTTCCCGCGTCTTCCTTGATTTGCTTGGGGGCGAGAAAAAAGAGAGAGAAGACCCCTCCCTTGTTTGTCCCTCCCATCTCTCTCTCTCCCTCTCTCTCTCTTTCCGCTTTCCATCTCCATCAACTACTCACCGGGTGCCGCGCTCGCCGCGCAGGTCAATGCTGCTATCATGGCGACGAAGAGGAGGGATCGCGCCATTTTTGGAGAGAGTGCTATCAGGACTCTTCGATGACGGGGGGGTCGCAGCGGCGACGGTGACGAGAATGAAATAGTGAGAGCAAGCCAAAAGCCGAAAAGAAAAAACTTTTCTCCCCCCCCCCTCCCTCCTTCTCAGGGCCCA
>Ga0210003_1003569_pt1 | contig 12593 bp, 9 predicted proteins | sample LantaG_FD_182804 | JGI IMG/M metagenome (GOLD analysis project Ga0210003, IMG submission 182804) | Deep subsurface microbial communities from Baltic Sea to uncover new lineages of life (NeLLi) - Landsort_02402 metaG (SPAdes) (version 2) | ecosystem: Environmental > Aquatic > Marine > Oceanic >...
TTGCCAATCATTAACAACATACATTGTTTCTGATTTTTCATATGCTGGACTACGTTGTGGTATTAGGCTTAAATCAACTGAAATTAATTGATCATCAATAAAATCTAAATTAATTTCTTTTCTTTCTGTACTATATAACCCTATACGTTTTGCATATACTTGACCTTGATTTCTTATTAAAAGAGCAAGTTCAAAAAACTCATAATCTTTATCTAAATTACTTATGTGTATATCTAATGATCCATCTGTTCCCTCATGACTCCACAATGATTGCATGTTTGATATACCAATAAAATCTGTAACACGCTGTTCATTTTCTGTATATGCTATAAATGCTTGATATGTTCCATTAGCTAACATACCTCCATCTGTTGCTTTTTCTAGTCTTACACAAGGTGTATCAACTAATGGTGCAAGTCTTATTTTTTCACAATTTAATCTTCTGGGTTCTACTTCACTATAAACTATGCAAGGATCTCCTGGAGCAGAACTTACAAATTCTTTCCATGGTATGTCATCTATATTTAATGCACGTGATGGATTATTACCATCATCCCAATACACCTCCCACGTACAATCAAAATTTTCTTTTGCTGCACCGGTTATTAAAAATTTTGTATTAAAAGCTAAACAAGGATCATTAACTAAAGTAGTATACTTACATTCACTGTCATCAAACCTACCTATTTCAGAAGATGTATTGTCTGTTGAATATACAATCCATTCATCACCAAATCTATGTATAGCACCAATAACTGTATAAGGAATAACACCACACTGTAGATTAGATGGTTCATTTCCAATCACACCTATATCACCTTCATTTGAATTATTAGCTGCATTACGTGCATTCCACCAGCTTTGCCCAGGTTCCATAGATTGCGTAACATCTTTATTCATTCCTTTTATAAAAGAATTTGTAATTACTGATGTTGTACCTTGTGCATTATTTTTTTTTGCCATAGTAGTTTACCTCTTTATTAACAAGATGAACCTGTTGAATTTGATGTGTTTGAAGCAGCCGTACTTAATACTCCATTTCCTATAACTCTAGGATTTACAGGAGGATGACTTAAAAACATATTGTAATAATTATGATATTGCGCTCTTCTATTCATTGTCCAAACTTTTCTCATTTCTTGGAAGTTAGGTGTATTAACAAAACTTAATGCATTGTTTCTAGCTGCTCTTAATCTTGTTTCCACTAAACTTAATTGTTGACTAACATTTTCTCCTTGCCATACCATGTTTTCTAAAATCCTTTGCTTTAATGCATACTCATAATATTCATTACAATATGGTTGATCTAATACTAATAAATCTCCATTAGGTGATTCCATAGCACCCTGATAACTAAGATATACTTTACCAGATCTAAAAGAAGTATTTAAAAAACCATCTACAACTTCTGCAATGTCAGGAGCTTGTGCCCCAAGTGCAGGACAAAAACATGTTTCAGTATTAACACCTTGTATTCGCAATTGCATAAAAGTACTATAAGTTCTAAATTGATTAGGTCCAATCCTTTGGACCAATTGATGACTATTTTTATCATCACAAGTTTTTATAACACATACATCTTTACATACTTGCCCATCTTCACATGGTGCTATTTCACCTGGAGCAGGTACGTAAGGAACATCATTAAATGTTTCTACATGTGTACCTGATGGCATAGTTGCATTTATTTTATATTCACCACATAAAAAAGCATAATTAAGATATGCAAAATCTCTAGGTAATTGCCCACGCCCATGTTCAATATCTATAACAACTTCTTTAGTTCTATGAATACGTAAACCTAAATCATAATTAACACGTGTTGCTACTTTAATAAGTTGCTGAGGTTCAATTAAACCTTCTAATGCATAATTAGAAAAATCAATAGATACATCTTCTATTAATTGTGTAAATGTTCTATATTTATTTGATGCTCCCATTATCTATGTATATTAATCTTATTATCTGAATCTTCAGCAGGTACTCGCAATGTTCCCATCATTATGTTTATGACTTGACTTTCTATTTCTGCAAATAATGCTTCTGGAATATATATTGGTTGGTTGTATCTTGGTGTACAGTCATCTGTGGTATCACAATTCCATTTAGTTATATCAGAATTAAATACCCCTTCAAGTTTTAAAGCTTCCCATTCTATATTTGGAGAGTATATATACCCATCTAACCACCAAAAATATCTTGTTGTATTGTATTTAAATGAGGTTGTTTTGGTCATAGAAGTATATGTACCCGGTTGAGTTGCTTGAAGTTCTTGTGATCCATCTATAGAACTTACAGTACGGATAAGCGGTCCCCAATATCCTTCTATCATAGATGGCAATCTTACTTTAGAACGTTTAATTATACAACCACTGGTTATACCTGCACAATGTGCTTCAACCTTATCTACATCAATTAATTCAACATAAGGTAATGTTTTCCAAACAGAATTAAATTTCATTAATTTATTAGCATAATCTTGTCTACGCATTAATACTTGCGCAAACTTTTCAATTAAACTATATATATACCTATCTGTTACATATGCATCTTGAACTTCTGCTTTTACTTGACCTCTAATTCTTGATACTGCTTCTGCTATTGTTGACATTTTTTTTATGTTTCAAATTCATTATAATTTTCTAATGCTTTTTTTGTTTGTTCTACATTTTGATTATATAAATGAGCAACTCTATATTTATTTTTCATAACTACATATTTAGTCCAGTTTTTTGGATAACTTTTAGCTACTGCTCTTTTAAATTTTCTACTTGCTACAAAACGCCATAGACCTCTATTTTTAAATCTGTACTTTGTTGACCAATTTGTATAAAATATTTTTGCCAAATTTCCATCAGTTTCCCAATTTTTATTTTGCAACACTTTGTCATATTGATATGATAAAGTATAATTTGGATTTACTGATTTAGCAGATGGACATGTACCTATAAACAAATAACCCAATGAATCAGGAAATTCAACCCCATCTCTATATTCTATTGCTGCATTCCAAAGTTTTGCATTATACAGTTTTATTATTTTTTTTAATTTATTATTATCTATATTAGAATACAAAGGTTTTTTTTCTTTAAATTCTTTTATAGTCTCTTCATTTAATAGACCTAATATTTTTTCTCTATATCTTGGAGCATTTAAATTAGGTTTTTTAAAGTTGTTAATCATACAGTTTATATTTATAATTTACAAAAAAAACCCCAATTAATGAAATTAAATTGAGGTCATTATAATGCTTGATAAGTTAATTCACATATATTACCCATTGTAGGATGTTGAATTTCTAATTTTCCAGATCTTCTATTTCCTGTAAATTTATTACTATGATGATAATAATCTGCTTTTCCTAGACTTGGTAAAGTTTTTTCTATAAAGCCTGCTGTTTCATTAGAAGTCATATACTCTACTTTTCTGTCTGTATGTATGTGCCCTTTAAATAAAGTTCTATTTGTTGTTGCTCCCCATTGTTCTGGATATTCAGAAGCAAATATTAATGGGTTGTTTTTACTTCGTTTATCTCCATGCTCAAATGCATTAAAATTATTACCCCAAACATGAACTTTTCTTTCTTCATATTTAACATCCCAAATTATTTTATCACATGCAATAGATTTAGATAATGCATGTGCTAGATGAAAAGAAGATAATCTATCATGATTTCCCGGAACATATACTATAACTAATTCTTCACAAAATGCTTTTATATAATTTATTGCCCAATGCATAGCATCAAAAGCTTGCCTGTATGCTTCTGTAGCGCTCATACAATTGTCTAATGGTGTTCCGCTTGTGGTTGTACCATGAAAAGTATCCATGTTAATTAAATCACCTCCCACAACAAAATACATTCTTTCTATATAGTGTATTGCTTGAGCTCTTTGTACTAAGTTAATTACTGTATCTTCAAAGTCTTTATCTATTGTATCATTACCTTCTTTTCCAAAATGTATGTCTTGCAATGATATAACTGCACAATGACCTTCATCAGAAAATTTATTTTTATGTTGTGCATTTGGTATTTTATATTTTTTAGGTTTCCAATTTTCTAATAACTCTTTAAAAAACTTTTGTTCTGGGTTTTTAATTTGAGAGATTAAAGCTGATACTCTCCAATGGTCACCCATTTGTTTATTCCAATATTGTGATAGTTTCCATTTATCTGTATCTATTTTTAGTAAAGAAATTATTTCTGATGCTGATTTTGGTTCATGATCAAAAGTACCAGATACTTTACCAGTTCCGTTCTCTAAATCTATTGATTCAGTAACATCAATATCTAATGCTTCTTTATATAAAAGCTTTACCCTTTTCTTTTCTTTTTTTAAACTTTTAAGAAGATCATACTTAACTTTTTTATATAACTTTTCAGTAATATTTAATCTAGCTGCACAATATGTAGGAGATTTTTTCCATTTTAAACTGCCCAGAACTTTTTGTGTTAAACTGTTCATGTGTTTATTAATTAAAATTATTGATAGTAAAGATAAGAAAAAAAAAGAGACTGGTGAAAACCAGCCTCTTACAACGCTTGTGGTAGAAAACCAACAAACTACCACTCTGTTGTTTTTCTATTATGCTGCTGGTGTTGAAAATAAAATTTCTATTGGATCACATCCTGCACTAATCCCAGCAGATACAACTTTAACTTTATAAGCTGTACTAGCTGTTAAATTTGTAATAGTATAATTTGTAATAGTTGTTACAGCCGGTGTTGTATTTGCCAACACCCATCCTGATGGTGCAACTTGAGTATCAAAATATATATTAGTTCCTGTAGATAAACTAGACATTCCATCCCATATAATATTTGCAGTGCTAGAAGTAATAACACCTGCGTACACATTATAAGGATCATGTAATACATCATTAGATGTACATGTTCCTAAACCATTTGATAATATCATAGCAAATTTTTGTATAATAGAATCTAAGCGTTCTCCTGAAGTTATAACTAAAAGTGAACTAGGATCACCTATTTGAAAAGATGTGCCACAATAGCTTACACAGGAGGCGCATTGAACGTCATCACATCTTTCACTACCGGTACTACAATCAGTATAGGTACAAGCATTGGTTAATGCTGTATCAGCACATCCACATTTACTATTGCATTTTGTACAATTACAAGCCATTTTTTATTTTTTTAATTTTATGAACAACCAGCTATTATTTCTGCTGATATTGTTGAAGGATCTTCATCTACATTCCAATTACCTCCAGTATTAATTGATAAGTCTCTCCATGGATAAGTTGTAGTTAATCCATTTACATATGTTGCTGATGTTCCTGGCCCACAAACAAATATTTTAATTCCGCTTAATAACGCTGTACTTTGAAGAGAGTTTAATCTTGCAACATCTGTGCTATCAAATACATCATCATCTCCACCTGGAAGTGCATCAGTAATTATAATAACATACTTTGCAACATTTGATCTAAATGCTCCTGTAAATGCACTAGCTTCTATAATTTGACCTAAAGCCATATCCGTTGGTTCCGGAGCTCCACTACCAGAACCTAAAGGTACACCAGCTGTTGGTGCTCCTGTATTAAGTTTTTGTAATTGTGTTGTAAATGATGCACCATTATTAGTTTGGAACATTTCCCATGCTGTTATAACTTGTTTGTCAGCAGTACCTGTATTAATAATTTTTTGTGCTGCAGGTAAAGCTACATAATCTGTAGAAGTTAAATAAGTTGGTATTGGTGATGCAGATAATGCATATTCATCAGCAGTAACTAAACTAATTCTATAATCATTTGCTCCTGAAGATGTATCTATTGTATTAACTAATGAAGCAGCTCCTGTTTTAATTGCATCAATTGAAGATCCCATACTACCTGTATAATCAATAATAAATGCTACATCCATTCCAAGGCTACATGCTTTAGCTGCAGTTAATGAACTAAACAATGCTACATCTGAACATACTGTTGTTGCTCCATTTAAACTTACTGTTACTCTTGTTGAATAATCTGTATTTGGTAATAAGCCAGTAAAAATATGTGAAACATTGGCAGTTGGATTATTTTGTGTAAACGTTGCAGTAACCGCACTTGTAGATACATTAATTATATCTATTACATATGTTGCAGTTGCACCTAATAAATTAACAAATGATATTGTTGCCCCTGTTGATGTAATTGCAGACGCAGTAACACTTGTTGGACATGGTAATACACCAGCAATAACACTTGCTTGTGTTTCACTGCATGTATCTATATTGTTTGTTGCACAAAAAGCAATTGATACATTTAAATCTTGCTGTGTATTTAATGTTGGTACATTAATTAATAATCCTCCAGCATCATTTTGTAAAGAAGCTACACTTACTAAAGAAGTAACTGCAACACTATTGATATCTGTTATAGTAATAATAGTAGAACCACTACAATCATTAAATGCAGCAGGTATTGAGGATGTTTGAAAATTAAAATTAATTCCAGTAATTGTAGATCCTGTGCCTAAAATATTTGTTGTTGTGTATCCAAATACAACACTATCACATCCTGTAGGACAGCAGTTTAATTGTATGTTTGATATAGAAGTGTACATATCATCTATTACCACCCATGCATTTTGAACTGTTTGCGCAAGATTAACTGGACTAGAATTCCATCCCGCAATACTTCCGTAATTACTTCCTGGATTTGTTAACTGAGCTGTTGCAGATGTTAATGAGGTTTGACCAATAGTTAATAAAATTGCTGCAGGTAATCCAACAGCAGTTTCCAATGCACAAAATCTAACTTCTAATGCAAGTACTAATACAGAAACATCTGTTAATACAGCAGGTAATATACATGTTGGAACAACTTGTTTTTCAGCTACTACACCAGTGCATGGAAGCACACAAGCTTCTAAAACATTTAATCTAGTGTTATAAGAAGTTAATGTTGTATTTATTATGTTTATACTTGCTAAATTAGTACAAACTTGATTTGCTATAAGTGTAGCAAAAAGATCTAGACGTAATTCTGTAACTGGATTTCCATTAGGATCATTATACTGCAAACATGCAGGTAATGTCATTATAGGAAGTGTATCTGTTGTTTGTGCTGTTTTGGATAAACTGCTTGTACCTATAACTGGGCCTATTCCTCCCCCTGTAGAGTTTTCACATATTTGATTAACCATTGCCTGTAAAACAGGAACTAATTCTGTAGGTGTTATTCCTTGTATATTTAAACAACTTATATCTAAACCAGCTAAGCTAGGGTTAGCAACTACACCATCTGTTATGAGAGTACAAACTTCTGTTGCTAGTTTTGATACTACTTCGGTAATTGTATCACCACTACATAAATTAATACATGCAATATCTGGACCTTGCCAAATTACACAATTAGATGAGATGCTATCACACCCATTTGTTGAACTGCTAGAATTAGTTGGAATCATATATATTTTTTTAACTATAATTGTAAGGTGATGTTACACTCTATACAATTATAATATACAAAATTTTTTAAAACCAAACAAGTTAATGTAAGTTTTAAAAAATTTTGATAAATAGATACAATAAAAAATAAAGTTATTTTTTTTCTGCTTCTTCTATTGGTGAAAGTGTTCCGTCTTCAAGGCTTATGTTAACAGCACCATACTTTTTTTCTAGAGCTTGGGTCATTTTTTTCCATGCTTGTTGAAGTTCAATATGTTTAGTTACCATTTGAGTTTTAACAACTTCTGCATTACCAATATTTAGTAATATTCCGTTAATTTCACTTTGTTGATCTTTTACCTCTTTTAATTCTTTTGAGGTAATTTTTTTTATTTTAGCTTTTGCCATTTGTATTGGTTTTTAGTTATATATAAATATTATTCAAATATAATAAATAAAATTTATTTCCATGAAAGAACATCTATTTTTTTATCTCCAGAAAATATTTGTTTATTTATTATTTCTTTCATCCCCAATATATAATTTTGTCTTAGATTCTTTTTTAAAAAATCAACAACTTCTTTTTTGCTAATATTTTTATAATTTTTATTTAAAACTAAATCCTTAATATTTGCATTTATTGTAAATAAACCACTAACAGAAAATTTCTTACCTTTTACAGTTTTCTTTAAATGTTTAGGGATTAATAAAACACCTGTATAGTTATATTCAATTTCAATTAATTTATTTTTAGAATTAGCTGATAAAGATATTATATCAAATGTATATCTAGATGATAATGTTTTTTTCATATTAATCTGTTGGTGGTATAGGTTCTCCAATAGTAAGCGTTATACTAACTGGGTTTATTAGTAATTCTATACTTGAAGAAATATTTGTTTCAATAGCTGTAACTTGTTCTTCACCCATAGCATCTTGAGTCCACTCAACAACTATTTCATTTGTTAAATCTTCAAAGGGTATAAATGGGGTTCCTGGGTCTAATGGAACTATTTGTGTCCCTATATTTGTGGTTAAATAAGGATTTCCTTCAGGGTCTAATTGATCTGAAATTCCTGTTACTATCCAATGTACGTTATATACTACGTCTGTTTCACCTTCTTCTTGGGGGTGTACGTCTACTGTTTTGCAATTCCAATTGTAAGTTATCATAATTTTTATTTTTTTATTTATTATTTTATTTATTATTTTCCTAATCCTGGTGAAAGACCATCTCCAGGCTCAAATTCTGTTAATGCTGGGGTAAATGAAAAAGGTGATTTATGCCCAACTATTAATATTTCTAATTTTTTTGTTTTTGAATTGTATGTTATAGATGTTACATTCTCTAAATGACTATTCCCATTAAGTCCATTAAGTCCAGCTGATCCTGTAGCACCGGTTGCACCTGTTGCACCAGTTAATCCTGTATCTCCCTTAGGTCCTTGAGTTAATGATATATCTTCTAATTCTTTTTCAAGTTCAGCTACACGTTTTACTAATAAATCTATATAGTTAACACCTTTAATACCATCAGCATCTATATGTACTAATTCAGGGTAGTGTGCTTCAATATCTTCTACTACAACACCATATCTTTTTCTGTCTCCAGATTCTGATTTATATTTATATTCTTTAAAAGGTATTGCAATTGCTTTTGTTTTATTAATATTACCAATATCTTTTTTCTGGTCTCTTTGAGATGTTTGAACTAAAGTTTGACAAGTTAATGTGCTCGTAAATCTACCTGTACCTGTAACATCTAGTTTATGACTAGGACTAGTTGTTCCTATTCCAATATCACCATTATCCTGGTATATTGAACTATCTTGAAGACCAAGTGTTCCATTTCTATTATATGGCACGTAACCATCGTTAAGATCTGTAGCTATAAGTGTTTCTGCTTGCACGTTGCCATCTACCTCTAGTTTTTCACTTGGTGTTGCTGTACCTATACCTACATTACCCGTTGTTCCATCTATTGTTAATCTATTAGTAGTATTTATGTTGAATATTATGTCAGGAGCTATAATCCCATTACCTACAGTACTAAATGATGTTGAAGTAGAGGTTGAGCTTATATCAACGTAATTTAAAGCATCAACTCCTGTTCTAATACTTTCTCCTAAAACATGAAGCTTTGTAGCAGGACTAGTCGTTCCAATACCTACGTTGCCTCCGTTTATATAACTTGAACCTTGTGCGTTAAATCGATTTGTTATAACATTAACTCCAGAATACATCCTTATGTCTCCACCTCCGTTTATTCCACTATCCAAAAGAAGTTCAATACCTTTTCTAGCAGGAGCTGATATTGAAATTCCATCATCACCTGTTGATGATTTTACGTCTAATTTGAAATTTGGACTAGTAGTCCCGATTCCTACGTTACCGCCTGAGGTGATACGCATTCTTTCAGCTGCATTACTGAAAAATCGCATGTAATCGCCATTATTGTCGTACTCTATTAGACCAATGTTTCTGTCATCTGGATCTCCAAAAAATATTGTTGAACTTCTAGTGTTGTCTGATATTATTTGTAATCTAGTATCCGCTCCAGTTGATTGAATAGATAGTATTTCGTCAGGAGTAGTTGTTCCGATACCTACGTTACCGCCATTTAAATATGAGTCTCCACTAGCTAGTAGGCTGATTGTATTTACTGTTGCTGAATTGTATAGATCTAGTTGTCCGTGATTTGAGTCTGCTATAAACCTAGCTTTAGTATTACCGCTCCTTTTCAACTCTAACATTTTAGTGTTGTCGTGGTCAACTAGTAGTTTTGCTCCTGTCGGTGTGGTTGTTCCTATAAGTACCTCTCCGTCATTATCAATACGCATGTGTTCTTGCATAGAGTTAGCTCCACCGGTGTCTGTGTAGAAAGCTAAAAATCCATCTGCCGTATTACCTGCTGTATCAGTACCACCTTTTATAGCAGCTCTAGTTGTTTTATTAGTACCTGAGTAATTATCTGAAAAGGTTAGTGTACTACCTTTACCTATAACATCTGCAGATGAGTTATTATATATGTCGAGTGCTGAGTTTGAGAGTGCTAAGTCTCCTGATGTATGTGTGTCAGTGTATTCTACTTGTAATTCAACTTGAGGATTAGATGTTCCGATACCTACTCTACCAGATGATAGTATTGTCATTGGAGTAGAGGTTATTGTAGTACCGGCGCTGTTTCTAAAGTTAAAATCAATTGTGCTAGTATCTACAGAATCAGAATCAACAGATAGGCTTAATTTATGTGTTCCTGAAGTTTCATCTTGTTTATGGTATATTATTGCAGTTCTATCATCAACATCAAAGTTTAATGTTTCTCCACTACTTCTACCTAAACTTAATCTAGGGTTTTCAGTTGCTGATATATCAAATATACTAACTGGATTAGTAAAAAACCCGCCGTTTGCTTTAAGTAATCCATTAACTTCTAATTTGTATGCAGCTCCTGGTAAAGTTGTTCCTATACCGACACTCGTTCCATTGTCAGTAATACTACTATCTGTTAAAGTATTTGATGTACCTGATCCTGCCCACTTGGGTATTTGGTTTCCTGTTCCAGATCCATCTAATACAGAAGAGTTATCTACTTTTTCCCATGCATCTGTTGCACCTTGCTCTACAAATACTGCCCAGTCACCAACTTTCCAATCAGTAATACCATCTAGATTTGTTGAACCATCTGTAGATACTATATAAAAATGTCCTGTTGTTCCTGTACCACTTGCAAGTGTTGGTGAGTTTGTAGCTGCATTCCAAGTTCCTTGAAATACTAAACCTGCAGGTATTGTACCTATTAGATTTTGTACAAATGCTGTAGTAGCTACTGTAGTATTATTTGTTGCGTTTGCTTGAGTAGTACCTGTAGTTGCACTACTTATTGTTCCTTCTAATTCACCTTGAAGTAAAGTAGCATTAACGGTTGTTGCTGTTGCAGCTCCTGTTATAGTAACACCTGTGCTTGTTGTTTCTAGTTTTTTAGTTGAATTATGGTATAAACTTACGCTACCATTAGCTAAGGCAACTACCATATCCTCTGCTCCGTATTGTAGTTTTATTGCAGTTCCGTTTGTTGTCTGTAGTCTTAAGTCTCCAGTTCCTTTTTCAATTATATAACTATCACTTCCGTTATGGAATATTTCTAAATCGTTACTTGCTCCATAATGTGTTTTACCATTATCCGCTAAGAATATATCAGAGCCACCAGATATAGTTAAATTACCGGTTAGTGTACCGCCAGTTAATGGTAAGAAAACACCTGCTCCTGGGGTAAGTCCGTCTGCGTATGCCTTAGTTACGAAGTTAGCTGCGCTAACTGGTGTTATACCAGATACTAAACCTGTAAAGTTACCTGTACCTGCTACATCTAGTTTAAAACTAGGACTACTAGTTCCTATACCTACGTTGCCGCCAGGCATTATAGTCATAGCATTTATAGGAGTTCCTATTGTCTGTGTTCTGAAAAATATTCTACCGTACGTAGAAGATCCGTCATATAAATTATCAATATGTAAATCGGTATTACCATTCTGTAAGTAAATTCTACTTCCAACAGCGCTTCCGTTACCCCTATATAATTGAATTTCTGGGTTACCATCATTTGAATCATCAGCTCTTAACCTTAATACAGGACCTATATTATCACTTGCAGATTTTCTAATTTCAAGATTTGCTCCAGGACTAGTTGTTCCTATACCTACAAATCCAGCTGATGTGATACGCATTTTTTCAGAAGTACCGTTAGCCATAAATACTAGGTCGTTATCAGGATTTGCAAAAATTAATCCTCTATTACCTCCTGCGTCTCTAAATAATACGCCTGAATTGTTACTGTTGTTGCTTATTACAGTGATATAGTTGTTTGCTGCGTTTGCTGAGTTATCTACTTCAAGCTTATATGCAGGACTAGTCGTCCCGATACCAACGTTGCCATTCCCTAGTATTGTCATTTTAGAATCAGATAAAGTTATATCTGAGTTATCTAAGGTATTGTTATTTAAGAAATGTAGTTCTCCTGTTCCGTATGTGGCTGTTCTTTTTAAAGCTAACCCAGCTTTAGTTGCTCCATTAGATGCTATAAATCCTGATAAGCCTATAGCTGTATATTCATTTGAAGCATTACCATTTCCAAAAGAAGCCACTATTTCACTTCCTGAAGTGCTTCCGTAAACTGCTAGTTTATAACCAGGACTT
>Ga0210003_1003572_pt1 | contig 12581 bp, 15 predicted proteins | sample LantaG_FD_182804 | JGI IMG/M metagenome (GOLD analysis project Ga0210003, IMG submission 182804) | Deep subsurface microbial communities from Baltic Sea to uncover new lineages of life (NeLLi) - Landsort_02402 metaG (SPAdes) (version 2) | ecosystem: Environmental > Aquatic > Marine > Oceanic >...
CAAACTTTACAGATCTGTCAATGTCAGAATCAAGTAAACCTATTCTTTGATCAAACTGAGGAATATCCTGTTCCTTTGTAACTTGTCTCAATGCTGGATCAGTAATTGAATTAAAAATATCTACCTTTTCATTTCGTATTTTAGTTAATGTATTTCTTCTATCAACCATTGTCTTTAAGCTATAATTTGCCAATGATCCAGTTGTACTGAGTAATTCCTGTGGTTTTCTAGTCTTTTTTATTGCAGTTATTCTTGTGTTAAGACCTGTGATTAGTCCGTCAATTTCTCCTGCTCTTTTTGTAAATACTGGAAGATCAGTTTCTATTCTTGCAACTCTTAGATCCTCATCACCTATTTTATTGAGTCCAAGAAGATGATCTGATTGTTGATTAACTATACTTTCTCGTCTGTCATACAATAAATCAAAGTCAGAGTTTTGATCTAGATTGACCATCTGTGCAGATACAGGAGTAAGTGTTGTTTTTAATTTATCAATTTTTTTATTTCTGTTAAACAAATTTGATGCCTCAGCAACAAGACCACCACTTACATAACTTGCTGTAATATCATTTACATCTAAATTCAAACCAAATCTATCGTTAGTTGTCTTTAATTGTTTTCCAACATCAAACCCAGACTGTGAGGATAATGTTGCAAGTTTTTGTCCACTACCTTGAATAATGAATGGTGGTATTGGTGCAGGTGTGTTCCATGTTCCACCAGATACGATTGCAAGATTTTTTTGTGCAGACCACAGAGTTGTATTTGCAGAATGTTTTCGAGTAACAGCTCCAACATCAACACTTTGTTGTTGTTTCCAGTTTGCAACTGCTAATCTATTAGCACCAGATCTTCCACTTCTTTGACTTCCAACTGATAACGAAATAGGAATTGAGTTCATATCTTGAACTTGATGTGTTGCTCTAATTACTGCAACTTTAGCTTCGCTTACTCTTAATGCTTGTTGTAATCCAGCTCTTTGAGATGCTGTTGGAATATTTATAATTTGATAGCCTATGTATCTTGGGTTTTGTGCGCCACCCCCCCTGCTTACTACCATCCGTAAATTCCCAGTTCGAGCATCTCTAAGTAGTCCACGATAATTAGATGCTGGTACTTGTGTTGGGATTCCACTTCGCCTATCAGCCCAAGTTGGAGTTCCTATCATAGATAATTGTGATCTAATATTGCTCGATATAATTTCCTGAGCCAACACTTCTCCTTGTCTAGCTCTTGATGCTTGTAATGCCCTTGCATTGGCTTTGTGCATTGCGGAGGCTCTAGACATGATCTGATAGAACAATAAACTTATTTAAAAGAAGTTATCTTCCGAAATTTCCGTTACATTCAGGACAAAATATCTGACCCTCTAGTGTGTATTTTAGTTTGCAGTTACAGGTCACACACCTCTCATCCATTTCTTCGGTGGTAGGATATGTTATTCTGTAACCTTTGATGGATAGTTTCTTTCCTATGACTGCCAGTTTCTCAGATTCAATTAATGGTTCTAAATATAAAGCAAGATATTTTAGTTGGATTTCATAGACTGTTTCATTATATTTTATTTCTACATATTGAGATGATCTTGGTTTCTTTGAATATACTTCACGTACACGGATTCTCTTTCCAGCCATGTCTGTGAATGATCTTGGTTTTATTTCATCGATTCTGCAACCCTCTGGAAATGATGACCAATCTCTTATGACGTTATGATGTTGACGGATTCCTGCTTTTAGAACTCTGGTCAGCCAAGTTTTCTTTTGATTTTTTACTGTCTGACTACCACAGCATCTACAAATTCCTTTCTCACCATTTGCAATTTCTTCAACATAAGCATCACATTTTTTACAGAACTCTATGTCGTGTTTAGGAGAATGAATACTGAAATGGTTTGCTTCACCTCTGCATTTTTTGTTTCCAGATACTTTTGTTTTTACTTCTTCCACTTTCATCATTATTCATCACCGCCCATTCCTTGCATCATCTTTGGGCCGATGCTTCTTCTCAAGGCTGGATGGTTTACTTTGAACTCTGATTTCTGTGTGGTTAGCATTGTCAACATTGCACCTTTGACAGATGTTGTTGCAACTAGAGAATTTTCTAACATGTCTTTAATATTGATAACTAGTGGCCACAGTGATTTAGGTAATGAATCTTTGATTGATTCGAGTTTCTCGATTTGTCTAACTACTTCTGGCAGGTTTGGTGGGCCACCTAAAGTTCTGTAAAATAGTTTTCGTCTCCCACGTTCTCCCTTTCCTGATGACAGGGAAAGAAGTTGTAATACTGATCTTACATTATTTTCTTGTGCATCTGAACTCAATTCTACCTTTTGTTTGTTAGAATCTATTTAAGTCTATTCTATCACTTTCCATATCCCATAAATGACAGGAATTACAAACTAGAGAATTTTGTTCTTTGTGATTACTGCATGAACAAATTTCTTTCTTTTTTATTGTTCTAATACCTAATTCCCACGCATCAGAACCCATTATTTTTCATTCTCATTATGATTATTTGTTATATGTTCAACCCATGCAGATAGATCAAGGGATTTAAATTCACAGTATTCGCAAGTGTGTGCCATTATTTATTCCATCCAGAATAATATGCTTCAAGATCTTTCAAATGACTATTCATAACAATGGTAACAATGATTATGTTATAAACATTTCCTCAATATTCCATTAGGATTTTGTTTGTGTGCAATCCACTTTTCACATCTCATAGAATAACCATTTTTGTGTTCATCAACTATTATTAATCCACCGCAACCACATTTCATTCTTGATGAGGACACACTCCTAGATTCCCCTTTGCAGAGTTGCAATTATAACAGAATATGTCATAGCCTTTTGGAAATTTATGAAGAAATAACCACAAAAATAATCTAAGCCCTGCTTGTCCTTTTGGGTGTAATGCGCCTTTCTTCCCACCCGAATGTTCGATGGATAACCAGTCATGATTTTTTACACCACAACAGGCACATTGTCTACCATAATAATCTAAACATTTTTCTTTTGCAATTAATACTCTTGGCAAATATGTTTTGAAATAATGTTTTTGATGTTTACTAATGAATGTCTCAGGTTCATCAGTGTGTCTTTTCCCCTCACTAGAATTGCAATTAAAACACCAAACCTCAAAGTCTTTCTTTGGATAGTTGTTGTCTCTTAGCCATCTATACATTCTAGCACCTGTCATTTTACGATCATGATTATGATGTTTTCTGCCTTTGATGTGTTGAATTGTCAAGAATCTGATGTCTAATTTACGTTTACAATTCTGACAATTAAGATCAGGAGAATATTGTTGGAATGTTTCTAGCTTTAATTTCTGTTCTGAACGTTTTCCTTTTACTCTATTCATAAACAATAATGTTTGTTTGGGAATTGTCGCTTCCCATCTTTTTCTGTATTCATCCCATTGATCTTTATGTGTTGCATAATATTCTGCCGATTTATTATTATGTTCTTCTTCATGATCTTTATGATATTGTTTAGCATATTCTTTTTTATGTTGTTTAATTTCTGGTCTTGATTCATATTCGTCACGATTGTTTTGCATGACTAAATTATATCATACTAGTTAATAAAGTTGTAATTGGGTCAGAACCTTAATTCGTGGGAAATTGGGTGCGGACTGTAATTAATTGAAATACAACAATGCCAACTGCAAGTGCCAATAACAAATAACCAATCTGTTGAGAGTCATCACTAAATCCAACACCTTGATCAAATGGATCTTGGAACAGCACAGCCAACGTAACACCAATCACACCAACTACCATTGTGTTTCCTAATCTCAACCAGAGAATACCAATAATTACAGACCATAAAAGAAGATACGTGAATGATCCAAACACTTCGACATACGGTAAGATCATAGTATCGAATGGTTGTTCAAAGAAAGCACAGTTGCCTATCTCATAACAGGTTTGGTTATTTGGGCCGAAAGCAGAAACATCTTGTGAGATAGGAATAATGATTGGCAACAAAGTTAAGATCATGAACAAACGAAAGTGTTTCTTTAGAAACTGCCGATACACAAATTTAAGTTGCCTCGTTCTTATTTAACATTATTTTTATAGTTGTTTTTTGTGTCTGTTTGATACGAATTTGTCTTTGAACCCAAACTCATTTTCATCATCAGGTAGATTATTGTTTACGAATTTGTGAGGTGGAGAGGTCTGAAATGAGATTCCAGTATGATAATCATGCTCTCCTGCGGATTCGCCTTTTCCACAGACCATACATCTAGTCATAAGGGAGAGAGATTATCCCTCCCATGTTGATAACATTCGGTAGCCAACCACCTTGCCAAGTTATTTCCGACAAGTATCATTTCGTAATATTCCCAAGTTCAGATTCAGGATGTGTATAGATAGGTTCAGGAATATAGCCCTCATCCATGCACCAATTAATATCAGCCATCAATATAATTTGGCTTTGTTCACTCAATATAGTTTGACCAAGAAGACTGCTTCCAAGCACATAGTCAATGTCATTACAGAATTGTAAATCTAGTTCAGGTTCATTTGATAATGAAAATGCTATACCAATTATTCCAAGAACAACAACCGCAAGTATGATAACTTTTGGAACTAACTTAATGGTAAACCACCAACAGCTAGAAGAAAGTCTGCAATAAAAGGTTTTAACGAAACCATGAATCCAACTGGGTCTACTATCGCCTCCTCATCAAGTCCTTTCTTTAATTCAGCATTAAGTTCTCGAATATATTTTGGCAAGTTCTGGATTACCGCAAGTGATATGATACCAATCATTAATGCAAGACCGATAGGGAAAAGTTTTGGTGGAAATCTTGGTGGAGATAATCTATCTATTGCCCTCATAGCTTCGTTACCAGTATGATATAGATTATTGATTGCCTGTGGAGAATATGCTTCCATGTGTGGCAAATATTTTTCAGTATTAAGATCAATAGCAAAGTGTCTTGTCTGTTCCACTATGGCGTAAAATATTTGATAAATATTTGAATACATTACTCCCTTTATCAAGTTTGGATAAATCTTTTCCAACTCTGTTCTAATTGTAACAAAGTCTTTTTTCGTGTATGCTTTCTTTATTTTCTTTACAATTTTCTTTGGAATTAATTCTTTGTGTGAAGTGTAAAATGACATTGCTTGTTTGTTGTATCTGTATTGTGTTTGGCTGTCTGTCATGTAGACACCATGTTCACAGATGAAAAATTCTTTCATAGGAAGATCAATCGGAACAATCACATGGTTATTTTTCAATGTGTTAATGATTGCAATCGGCCCACCATAAAATAATAGCTTGGCTTCATCAACTGTAAGTAGTCTCATATTTCTGCACCTCTACTGTTATCTTCTGAACATTGAAAGCAAAATCCATGAGATCTTTTTGTGTTATGGATAGGACAAATATCATTCTTTGCCTTTACTTTCTTAGGTTTTTTTATCTTCATGTTTGTTTCTCCTTTTGTTGTAAAGTCCGTAATAGATTCTCATCATGTGAGTTAGTCCAAGACCAGCAGTTATCCAACCCAACATTATTCCAAGAACAATAGCTAGTAGGACATGCGCTAATCCAAAAACCATTCAAGTGAACAACCCCATTACTTGTGTAACTGTATCTGTGTTTAATCCAAGTAGAAATCTGGAATCAGGATCACCGCCAAGAAGTCTAATCAATCTACCAACACCTCCAAGTGCAAGCAGACCAATACTTCCAATTCCAATAACTGCAACTACAATCATTGGCATGATTGTTGGAATCTTTCTTGATTCATCCTTGTCAGGTTTCATTTCGGATATTTTCTTAAAGTTAAAGATCTTAAGATCAGCCATGTCAAATGCCTTGTAATTAATTATGAATTTTATGTCATCATCATCAAGGAACTTTGGCTTTTGTTTTCTAATTATTTTCAATGCCTCTAATGGTGAAACGTAAGAATATGGCACATCCTCAGAATCCATATCATATTCCATACCCTTTTCAATCTGCTCAGAGATAACAGATAATGTATCAGTAAGTTCTACTGTATTATTTGTCCTGTAAAGATCTTGAAGCTTTTCAATATGTCTCAAAGATATTGGCTTTCCATTCTGCAAATTATGAATGTAGAAAGGCTGACCCATCATTGTATTTTCATATTCACCGTCAAGTTCAAAGACACCTAACTTTGTATGAAAGAACTTTCCGTTGATTCTCTTTGCATTGATAAGATCAATCTGCCTGTCACCAATTTTTGTAAAAACAAGTGGTGCAGGTGAATTAATAAATTCCCAAATAGGAAAATGGCTGATCAGACCAATCTGATTTAATTTCAATATGTTATAATCATTATGCGGAGTATATAATATTATAGATGATTAGTCATCATAGATACTAAATCTAAAGCCATCTGCGAATGGAGTGCTTTGTTTTCTTGGTCTTGGTCTTGGTCTGTTTTGATTGTTTTGATTATTGAAATTAACATTTGGAACTTTTGTTGCTCTAATTACTGGCATGATAATGGTATCACTTTGTCTTATTTAAAAGCAGTTTTGGTGTGAGGATAAAGCCTATTGACAGTACCATGTGATTGTAATGTAGTTAGCTTATTTAACAGGGATTATTTTTGCAGAAGATTCCTTACAAGATAATTAAAAAAAAACGAAAGATTATTCCCTTCCGCCTAATGCACCGAATATTGCGAACAATGCAAAGAATAATGCCACAGGCAAAATTCCAATTACAGTCCAAGCGGTGTCTTTAGCATCTTCACATTCAGTAGATCCCTGTCCTGTTGGATTGCCAACTTCTGTCACTGGACAGTCGATTGCTGTGCTGATCTCACTGAAAATTAAGATACCGATGAGTAGAGCTACGGCCGCGCCTACGAAAGCGAGGATAAAGCCTATTGACAGTACCATGTGATTGTGTGGTCTGTGGCTTATTTAAAAGGGGGTTTTGTTAGGAGTTATGGAGTGTCGCTATGTGTCCATAGCAACTGTTCTGTGGAATCTAACCTCTTGTCATATCCACAGTTCTCAGTTTAAGCAGACTGCACTCTGCAAAGGTGACACGACCACCGTTAAAGTCTCACAGTTGTTATTGCCTCTGGCAATCCCATTATCTGCTAGGTAAATCATGTAATTATTTTTGCATGTAGTTTGATTTAAAGTTATTAAAAAAATAAAATAGGTCTAGAAGTTTATTGTCTTCCGCCTAATGCACCGAATATTGCGAACAATGCAAAGAATAATGCCACTGGCAAAATTCCAATTACAGTCCATGCGGTGTCTTTAGCATCTTCACATTCAGTAGATCCCTGTCCTGTCGGGTTAGCAACTTCTGTCACTGGACAGTCGATTGCTTGACTGATCTCACTGAAAATCAAGATACCGATGAGTAGAGCTACGGCCGCGCCTATGAAAGCGAGGATAAAGCCTATTGACAGTACCATGAAGAAATGATGGTTTAGTCTTATTTAAAAGGAATTTTTTTCCATTCCGCTATAATGATAATATTCATGATCTATTTTGTTTATTAAATGTCCTTTCTTTCTTAGTTGAGTTATTTGTTGAGAAAGTGAATTAGGACTACTGCCTGTAAATGCCAATAACATTCCAAGATTACAGTTTTGTGTCTTTAACACATATAATAATTTCTTTTGAATAGATTGGTAAGTGGCTCTACTACCTCGCCTATTCTTTTTTCTTAGTGCAATTCTACATTCATCGCAGTATATTTTTCTTCTATTAGTAGTTCTTTCAATCTCAGATCCACAAGTACATAGTAATAATTCCTGCAACTCTTTTACAATACATCCTTACTATATTACGGTTGTCTTGCAATAGCATCAATCTTTGCTGTTAGTGCTTTATCTTTATAGAAAATAACTTGCATAGCCTGTCTAGTAAAGATTATGTTATAACCATATCTATTGATACTGCCATCTTACTTTATGGTTCTTGTGTCTGATGTAGAGTTTTATTCCAATGGTGCAGATCAATCCAATACCAAAAAAGTACATCCATGATTCAGGTGGGAACTTGTAAACTTGTGAACTGAATGGTGTGAGTAATGGGAATCCAGATCCTCCTGTTATTGTATCAAATGCCATGTGACTAAAGATTGCAGAGAATCCAACTACTGCCAATGCTATGTCCTTTCTAAATAAGATCAGTAAGATCACGCCAACCAAAATACCGAATAGAATACTGTGACCCATTCTTGGAACTGTGTTATCTGTTACATCCCATAAGAATTGGTTCTTCAATACTGTTAAAATAAAATGCAGTAAGTGATCAGCATCTAAAATAATTGCAAATATTCCTCCTGTGATTATGTATCTAAATTTCAGTAATGGAAATGCAAGCATCAATCCAAAACTAATGTGACCTAAAATATGTACAAATAATACCTCGTTGAATATTGTATTACCACTTTGATCATAGCATCCATCACAGGTATCATAGATAATTAATCCTATTCCAGAAAATCCAAATGCAACCAGTCCATAGATTGTAGCAACTTTAAGCCAATACTTTAGCAATATTGTTTGTTAAGATCAAGATTATTTAATGTTAAGTTAAAGCAGTTCGTGAGGGCATGATTTGTCTGGCATTAGTTCCCTACCTGAATTGCAGTTGAAACACATAGTTCTATAACCAAGAGGAAAATCATTGTCTTTTAGCCACTTGTAGAATTGTCTGCCTGTGCCTACTTCCTTTCTATGCTGACTGCCATTATTATTTTCATGGTCTATTGTTAGAAAGAATGGTAATGTCTCAGGACAGTTTTTACAACTGCATACAGGAGTAGTAGATCCATTAGGGGAATATGCAATTAAGATCTCCCATCTAAGATCATCATAGTTCTTTTTGAGTTGGATCTTCCATTTTTCGTATAGATCAGGTCTGTTTTTTAGAATGTGTTGATGATAGTTTTTCTTTACTTGTAAAATTTGTTCGCGTTTTTCTGGATCTTTCCGATAGTTTATCAAATAATCTTTAATCTGTTCTTTATTTGCTTCACGATAATTTGCATCTAATTCTTTTTTCTTTTCAGGATTCTGTTCAACCCATTTTTTTGTTAAGTTTTTATATTTTTCAGGATCTTTTTCGTAGTTGTCTTTGTTTCGTTTACTTGTTTTTTCTCTAACTTCTGGATGATTATGATAATAGTTTCTTGCTTTTTCATTTTTTATTTTTCGTTCTTCTTCTTTTTCTTGATCTGTTTTCATAATATAGTATATACAGTTTAGTTAATAAACATTTAGAAAAAGCGTATGGGAAACAGATTATTCTAAAAGAACCTTTTGCCCATGAATAATCCAAGTGCCGTAATCACAATAATCATTCCCCATACAGTTGCAGTAATCATGTTGTCACCTGTTGTTGGATCTGGGAAGTAACCCATCAATCCCATCACACCGATAGAGGCCGCAATGAATATGATTCCTGTTGGTGCAGATCTGCCTGTGAATATAGCGGCCAAGAATATGACAAACAAGAATGGAAGTGGAACACCAAAGAATGTACCAAGCTGATCAGTAAAGTCTACAAGTGAAAGTGTTGCGTTTGCCTCACCAAAGCTTACTGTTGTAAATAGTAATTCATCGTTGTAACATTGAATGTAGACATTGCGTGTTGCCTCTGATGACTGTGTTACGTTATAGAAACCAATTACAGTCAAGTTTTGCCAATCACCATCACCAAATAATTCTGATCTAAAGTTACATTCAACCTGATGAGGTGTGTCCAACCTATTTACAACTAGTTCGATGTTTGAACCGCCACTTGTTCTTTCATGGGTATAGTTGACTTGGTAGCTTCCCCCAACAGATGTAAAGTATGTTGCATCATAAGCTGGTGTGACAACAAGTATAGGTGAATCAAAGCTATATGTTCCCGTACTGTTTTGAATGTTTATTCGAAGTTTAAGATCATGTTGGTTTGGCAATAGATCAACCATATAGTAAAATGGTATTGTAACTTCCAATCCTTTTGTTGGTGTTGTATTCAACGCAACTGTCTGCAATACTGTTGTGCCGTTGACAATCTGGTGTGATAGTGCCACAATTCCATTGTCATCCACGCCAGTTGTCATTGTCCATGTTCCGTTTACAACTATGGCATCGCCAGAATGTGTCTCAGAAGATGTCAGTGTTGCGAATATATTTTCAATGACAGATGCAGTTCCATTCAGACTCCAGCCACTCCACCCTGCATAGTTGCCCTCACTTGTCTGGTAGGTATGATTGATTCCAGCGTTCAATGATGTGTGGTTGTTATAGCTTAGTCCGCCAGCACCAACATTGATCGTAGAGTTTGCAATCAGGGTTGTCCAGAACGTATCGCCTGCGGTGTTGTTAACATATCTCATTCTGTAATCCTTTGTAACTGAACCGCCATCGTTGGCATCAGAAATTGTAACCCAAGTCGGATCCAACTGACCTATTGACGAAATTACTGCCAGACCTGTCGGTGGCGCGGTTGGTGGGAATGTAGTTAGTGCAGTAGAGTTGCTAGACCATGCAGACCAATCAACATCATTTGCTAGTGCAATTTGTATATTCCATGTTCCGTTTACTGGAAGTGCAGTTTGGTTATAGTAGTAAGGTGATCCAACTAGTGTTGAATTAGTTACCCAGTTTTGCCATCCGCCAGTTCCGTTGTCTGCTCTTAATCTGTAATTAGTGATTGGATCTCCACCTGTGAAATCATAAGCACCAGATGGATCAGTACCATTAATAAATTCAATATCAAATCTGTCAAAGATAGTGGCAACTGCACCGTCAAGTTCTACCAAAGTAATTGTTGGATCATCTGGATAGTTCTTGGTTGTGTTTTGAAGTACATCTGGTATTGATGGTGCATTTAGCAAGCTGTTTGTTGCATTGAATGGTGAGCCAAACACTCTAAAGTACATTGATTCATTATCTGCAAAGTTTAATCCAGTAGCGTATGATGTTGTTCCGTTTGCCAAATTAGTTGTTAAACCCCATGTTATGTTATCAGTAGAATTTTCTACTCTATATCCATCAACTCCTGTTCCATTTGTGATTGTCCATGCCAAATCAAAGTAATTAATTTCACCGTTTAGAAGATTAAATGTTGGGGCATTTCCACATAGATTTGCAAATTCAGCACATCCAATGCTATCAGTAATACCACAAGCTATTGTTGAACCAACTGATTCTCCCACACTATTCCAGATTGTAACTTTGAAACATTTTTCTGTCTCAACAGGTAATCCAGTATGCTCATACGTTGTAGTTGGTTGAGTTACACTTGCTTGAAATACAAACGGTGCTATTCTATTTGCAAAGTCAATGTCATCCTGATCTGACTGTTCTGTTGACTTTATTGACAGTTCATCCAATCTCCAAGTTCCAGAATTTTGCAAAGTTGTATTCATACCAATATGATAAAGATCATTAGTAACAGTGCCAAGCGTAGTTGTGTCAGTTGTGGAACTGTCAGGGGATCTAGTGCCGTTTACAAAAGTCTCATAGACACCTGATGCGCTTCGTTTGATTGTGATTGCGGTTGGATTGTGTGTATCGTATGAGATAATTATAATTCCTGAACCGCCCGCCACACCATCAAGCGCTGATGATCCACCCGCGCCACCGCCTGTATTTGCGGTTCCGACAGTTCCCGAACATGAAGCCCCTGCACAACCCGCGCCACCGCCACCATTTCCGCCAGCGCCAGCAGATCCGCCCGCACGTATTGATCCCCCACCCCCGCCTGAATAGAAAACAGCAGATCCAGAAATAGAATTAGAAGTTCCCACCCCACCCGCCCCCGCATAAGAAATTAATCCGTAAAAAGATGATACTGTATCTTGTCCTACCGCTGATGATCCACCGCCCCCACCTGTTGGATAAGGCGAAGCAAGCCACAACTCAAGCTGATTAACATCGCCCCCGTCATTACCTTGCCCCCCTGTTCCCGCGCCCCCTGTTTGTGGCGCATCAGAAGATCCACCTCCTCCTCCAGAGCCACCGCTAGCGCCATTAAATCCCGAATCAGCGCCACCGCCCCCGCCAGTTGAAGTAATTGTTGAAAAAATAGAATCGCCACCATTTCCGCCTGTTGCCCCACCCGTTCCACCAATTCCACCCGCGCCAACAGTAATAGTATAACCTTGAACAGTTACAGCGAAATCATCAACACCGTTTGATCTATATCCACCCGCGCCACCGCCCCCGCCATATAGTCCACTACCACCACCGCCACCGATTACCAAATATTCAACATCAAAAGAACTACTTGGTGTAAATGTACCGTTTGACAAAAATGTATGAATTGTCTTACCACCTGAATAAGTTATAGTACCACCTGTCGCTGTATTTGAGATTGTTGTTGGAGTTGTAAAGGTGTGGTTGAAAATTGTACTGCCACCTTTTGTCAGATCGATAAACTCATCATCCATTGTAATATTTACCTCACTGCCTGAATCAAATGAGAAAAATGTAAACGGATCAGTCTGGTTTAATGTTACAAGTGCGTTGATAGTCCATGCTTGTTGTAATTCTGGATATGATGATGATGTTATGTTAAGCCCTGAATTTACAAATTGAATCTCATTTCCTAATCC
>Ga0210003_1003574_pt1 | contig 12579 bp, 6 predicted proteins | sample LantaG_FD_182804 | JGI IMG/M metagenome (GOLD analysis project Ga0210003, IMG submission 182804) | Deep subsurface microbial communities from Baltic Sea to uncover new lineages of life (NeLLi) - Landsort_02402 metaG (SPAdes) (version 2) | ecosystem: Environmental > Aquatic > Marine > Oceanic >...
TTTGCTGGTGTTGTGTCTGCATCTATTCCATTTAATATGTAATCCGCAAAAACACTTACCTTTTGTGCCGTATTAACTCCTTTAGGTATTTTCATAGTAAAAGTGGCAGCTTCACCATCTGCACTATATTTTGAAGTCCTTAACTCATGGGTCCAAGTATCTGTTGGAGTTGAACCTGAGCCAACTGTGACATTTAAATCAGTCAAAGTACCTGTCCCAACACCCCATTGACCTCCCACTAAATCAACAGATGTTTTATATAAAGACTTACCGTTAAATTGTAAAACTCCTTCACTAGTTATCTGTGTAGAACTTTCAGATATTTGAATTTGTTCTAAGATTGGGGTTGTAGATGCGCTGCTTGTCATTCTACATCTAACCCAATGTCCAGTAATACCGTTTATTGTTTTTGCGGTCCACGTATCTTCTTTATCTAGGTTTAAAGAAACATGTTCTTCACTTTGACTTCTTATAAATAAAGTTTTTCCATAATTATACCCAAAATTTTCAGAGTGAACTTGATATAAATCCTCAACCCAATTTGAACCATCCCAAAACTCAAAAATATATGAGCCACCTTCAGTTTTAGACAAAATATCAAACTGAACCCCAAAAAACTTTAAAGTGGTTGATAAATCTACACTTACTCTAGTAGTGGTTATTAAAATGGATGTACCTGTTCCCCCTGTTTGGAATGTAAGTGTACTTCTTTTGAAAGATTTAGCTTCCTCACTTACATCTATAAAATTACCCCCATCACCTGTGGGTGTAGTTGTATTATCAGTAGTTAAAACTACCATCCCAGTACCGTAAGGGGCTCCTTTACCAAGAAAGGTTTCTGTACCTCTTTCTGATATACCTACAGTCATTCTATCTAACCCAAACAAATTTTTGCTAGATGTGAACCTATCAGTATCTTCTTGAGAAAAGTCTAAACCAAAGTCAGCGTTATAAGCAACTGAAGGTGGATAAATGTAGTTGGGTTGATGGTTCGATGTGACTCTAAAAACAGCACTAACACCACTTCCTGATAAATCAACATTTACAGCATAATCTACATTTTCTATAGCACCACCCAAAAAATTCACAGTGTGATAATCACCATTTGTAGAAATTGCATTAGACGCGTTAAAAACATTTGGTGTAAAGACTAAACAAGTCGGTGTAACACCAGAGGAACCTCCATCTAATCTACAAGCATTTGTAACATTATCATTACCTGAGTTAAAACTTGTCATTTGTGCTCTACCCGCTAAAGTACCACCCGAAGTGGTAACTAATAATACATTTTCTATCGAACCACTTGATTGAGGTACGTGAACACCTTCTAATGCTAACACCCCAGAATCAACCTTCAAACAAGTATTCATTCCACCACCTTCTACTCTAATACCCGTACCAATAAGTTTTCCCCCACCACTTTTATACATACCCACACCAGTACTACCAGTGGTTCCATTACCGTAGAAAGTTATATTATAAGCACTATTAGTACCAGCAACATTACTAGCGAAGATACCATTGAAACTACCTTGTGGTACATTAACACTAAAACCTTCTATGTAGGAGTTTTCTTTAAGTTCTATAATATCTGAAGTTGCTGAAGCTGGTGTAGTTCCGATTGTAGTAACTTGCCAACCGCCTTCACTAATTAAAGAAACGTTTTCATTTACCACTAAACCTTCTTCTGGGTAGTTACCTGGTCTTACTAAAACTGTAGACCCTGTAGTTGTGGTAGATGTTAACGCAGACCCAATAGTTAAATAAGGTCTGTCTCCTCTATTAGGTAGTGCGGTACTATCGTTACCAAATACACTATCAACCCATAAAACATTTTGAGTATTTAAAGTTGAAGTTGAAGTTACATTTGTAAGATTTGAACCATCCCCGTAAAATGTGTCTCCAGATATACTTGTAGAACTTATAGTTGTGGTATCTAATGTTGTTGCGGATAATGTTCCATTAACCGTTAACCCAGTCATAGTATTAATTGTCACTGGGAATGTATCACCCACATTGTCAGATATAGTTAATGTATTCGCATCGTCATATGTGAATCCTGTGACATAGGTGTTCATTCCAGCTGGAATTGTAACATCTAATTTAATCTGATTTGTTGATGGGTTTGAAAGTGTTACATTTGTACCACCAGAGAGTTTAAATATTTCAGTACCATCATTTCTTGTTAATGTGGCTTGATTACTAGCGAATGTTGTTCCAGATGTATATGTATCTTCAAAAGGTAGTGTTCTAGGTATACCATCAGAATCTTTATATAACAACCCTATAGTACCACCATTACTATTATCAGTAGCTGGTAAGTTAATAGTCCCACCAGTAACATATGTGTTAGTAACTCCTGTTACATTTACAAAGTTCCCATCATTTCTTAGTAAGGCAATAGTATTTGTAGAATCTACGTAAGTTCCTCCAACAACAAAAGTATCCCCACTAACCGAACTAACCAAACCAGTTAAATCTACATCAAAAGTAGTTTCTGTGGAATTACCACTAAAGTTAATATTATTTGTTGTATCATTATACGTACCACCACTAACAAATGTGTTAGTATCCAAACTTTCTATTATGGTAAGTAAATTAGTTCCACCACTTAATATTGTATTTCCATCTAATGTCGTTGCGGATAAGGTTCCATTTACGGTTAACCCACTTACTTGATTAATTGTTGCGGTAAACGCTGAACCTAAGTTATCAGATATTGTAAATGTATTGTTATTGTCATATGTATAACCTGTGACAAAAGTATTTGTATCATCTTTTAAATCTGACACATCTACAGAAAACGATGAAAATCCACTATTACCACTAAAATCTAAATTAACGGTGGATGGGTTATATGTACCACCAGTAACGAATGTATTGGTATCAACTGGTATTGTAACATCTAAATTAACTGTAGTACTATCATTTGTAATAGTTACTGTACCACCAGTAGATGTAATACCTTTAAATTCTAAATTTTGTCCATTTTTTTGACCGAATATACCTGTTGTTGATAAATTTGTTGCCCCACTAATTTTAGTATTTAATGTAGTTTGTGTATCAGAGGTATATGTGTTAAATGTTGTGTTATTGGTTTTACCACTTAATAAAGGTGTTAAACTTACACTATAAAATGGGCTTGGAGTTTGTAAATTATTTACAAACTCAATCGATTCACTATTAAGATTTGCGCTAACTGTGTATGAATCTGTCATTCCTGTAGTGAAACCACTAACTTGAAAAGTCCCACCTGTGGAATTTGTATATGTTACAACACCAGTTGATGCGCTATATACCCCACTAAGGACATAAACATCTGAAGATAAAATAGATAAATTAACTGTTTCATCTGTAATACCATTATTTTGTTCTATTGTTAAATCAAACGTTGAGGGGTTCCATGTAAATCCTGTTACAAAGGTATCTGTGACACCAGTAACATTAAATGGAACACCATTTGTATTTGTAAATGTAATTACATCAGTTATATCACTATACGTACCACCAGTAACATAAGTGTCAAGACCTTCGATAATAGTTAAAAGATTAGTACCCCCACTTAATATTGTGTCCCCATCTAATGTCGTTGCGGATAAGGTTCCATTAACGGTCAATCCACTTACTTGATTAATTGTTGCGGTAAACGCTGAACCAGCGTTATCGTTTATTGTAAATGTATTATTATCGTTGTATGTGAATCCTGTGACAATAGTATTTGTATCGGAAGACCCACTAAATGTTGATGCGTCTCTATATTCTACAATTCCTGTGGTGTTATTTCTAACTAATACTTGTGTTTGTGAATTATCGTTTGATGGTGTTGCGGTAAGGTTTAACGTTTCACCAGATAGTGAACCACTTACAATGGAATCCCCCTTGGAGATAAACCCATTCTTTATTACAAATTCATTCATATTATTTAATTACTTTCCCTATCCAGTAGTTTAAATGTTATTTAATTATAAATATGTGGAATTAATTAAAATGACACTATTATATCGTTATTAAGTTAATATATTACACATCTAATGGGTCGTCAATCGGAAACTCATAATCCAATTTAACATATGAAATACCTCTTTTATCTAACATTGGTTCCACACCTATGGGGAAGTAGAAAAAGTCTAAGTGTTCAATTGACTGATACTTCATATTGTTCTCTAAGAATATTATTTCTTTATCCACTTTTAATATTGTTTCCATAATTTATATTACTAATTTTCTTGAAGCGTTTGATAATACATTATCTTGATACCAATCTGTTGCTTCAATAAGGTCCCATATCTGTTCATTTGTTAATTCTGGTGCTCTAACTGAATATAGAGAAATTTCACCTAACCATAAGCCATTATGAAATCTAAAATACGTACCAGAATTACTGTGAGGTGTAGAGGAATAATTACCATAATTAGGGTAAATTAATCCATGACCATCAACATACATTGATTTTAATACACCTTCCCTATTTAATAAACCACATAAACCTTTATGTATCTTACCATTACCCAATCCAGCATCATAATTACCATTAAAGCTACTATATACCCAACCGTTACTGTGATGTCTTGGAGTTAACCATGTGTAATTAGTTTCATCTCTGTATACTTTACTACCCCCTGCTGAAACATTACACCTCTCTTTTATATAAAAGAAATCAAACCCAGATAGTAAAGGGTAATCAATTGGACCTTTAAATGTTTTAAATAATTTTGCCGTTGATGACCCTCCTTTCGCACCCATAACTGTTATGTCTTCTGGTAAGAAGTTTAAGAACTCACCCTGTTGTGTTCCACTTAATAAATCTATTTGGTAACCAGCAGCTGAAGCTGTTGAATCATTTGATGGACAACAAGGCATTAGGGTTGTCCCATATTTTGTAAACATATTCAGTAGGTTACTACCATATACCGTACCTGTACCACTTAATCTTTTAACATAACCGTTTATTGCATTCCGTTGATGTTTGTCCATAACAACTCCCGTTGCCAATTCGTGAGCAATTATAAATCTTCTAGCTACATTAATAGGTCCTACACATCCACTCATAACTATTAATATTAAACTATTTCTTCAATAGGTGAACTCCAGGCTGAGGTAGACATTAACTCTAATATAGCGTGGTGATCGTATTCTTGTACAGGTACTACAGTTCCATCCGATATAAAAGTAGGGACGTACCCTTCTACCCATTTTATTACAAACTGAGTGTTATCTAATGATTTTCTGATTGTAGAGACTGATGTTTCCCCTACTTGGGCAAAGTCAATTAACCCAACATCTGTTAAATTAATCACTGCGTATGTTTTTGTATTGTGCATATTTTTTATTTTTTATTTTATTATTATCATATTTTTAAGATGGTGGTGTATCTTCTACTCTGTCTATTAAATCCATGTTGAAACTTAAAGCGTTATTTGAGCTACTTGGTGCCGTTCCTACTCTGTCTTCTATTGTCATGTTGGCAGAGGTTCCATCATTGCTTCCTATTTGGTCGGGTACAGTCCAAACTCCACCGCTGAATGTAGCTTCTTCGCCCATTTTATAGTGTGCTACTGCTCCGCTTATTGTAGTTGGAGTACCACCGTTATAAATGCTTAAAATATTTGAACTTTGGTCGTTATCCCACACAGCAAATTCATCTATACTACCATTAAATCCTGGGAATGTACCCCCACCTCTATTTCCTATATATTGTAAGCCACCTTGGTATGCTCCACCGTTCCAACCAGGTGCATATCTAAAATCAGTTGCTATATTGACTTCATTAACTCCGTCCGTAAAACAACGTATAGTACTATTAGCACCATCAGGGTTCCATATGATTAATATGTGGTGCCACTCACCGTCTAAGAGATTAGTAGAAAGTAATTTGTAGTTATTATTAATATTTCGCCAATAAAGTTCTGTGTTTTGGATAGTCCAAAATGTATGTAGATTATAATAATCAGCACTGAATAAATATTTTGCCCCTATTGGTTGAGTATTTCCTTTTATCCAAAAAGACAGTGAAAATTGTCCTCCGTCTGCTACAGTAGAACTTGACCCCAAATCAATATAATCATTAACTCCATCAAATTCCATAGAGTAATTAGAAACTTTGTCTTTATTCTCATTTGAAGGTATAAGCCATTGTGGATCTTTGTATGCTCCGTTGTCTCCCATTCTGTACCATGCGATTGGGTTGAGGGGTGTTAGGTCGGTTGGTTTTCCTCCATTATAAATTGAAGTAACATTAGTAGTAGTTAATTTAGCATCAAATAATGATACTTCGTCTATTTTACCTAACCAAGGTAATTGTACACCACCAATAAGTATACTTTCAACTCTAAAATCAGTTATGTTAACAGGTATTAATTCAATAGGTATTAAAGTCCCATTTACGTATAACTTGTAAGATGATAAAGCTGTATAATCTACACCATCAAAAGTCATTAATACATGATTCCAATCCGTAGTACTAAATGCGGTTACCCCACCAGCAAAGGGTTCGGATTCTCGGATTTTAATATTTGCAAACTTACCACCAAAATAAAGATAGGTTCCAGTAAAAGCAAAAGCAAAAGCTCTGGCAGATAAAGAATTAATTTCGCCATATGGTAATTGCAAAAAGGCACCTGATGTACTTCCTTTAACCCACATACTTGCAGACCAAGGATTATCTTTTGCTGTACCTATTGGGAACTTTTTAAATAATGGAGGTATTTCTCCAACATCCACATAATCGTCCACACCATCAAAGTCTAATGAATACGTGTTTTGGAATGACGGTGAAGTGGTTATGTTATTTAAAACAACCCCATCATTTGTTAATATAGTTCCGTTATGTGTTATTATCATATTATCCTTACAATTGTTTTTTTATTCCTCATCTATTGGTTCATACTCTTTCACTTATAATCCAAATCTTCCTTTTAATGCGTTATAGTTTTGTAAGACTTCTGTTGGTGTGAGCGCTCGATTATATATCGAGAATGAGGAGATGTTAGTATCTGAAAAAACAGAATTGGAACTAGGTCTATACAATACACCTAGATTAAATCTAGTAAGTGATAGATTATCTAACCACCAATCTTGAGTTGCGGTATCGTCAACCAAAATGAGGTCTTGGTTTACACCATTAACATATATTTTGGAATTATGGTTATTGCCGGTATTTCCTCCTGATTCCTTGGTTACGCAGACATTTGTCCATTCTTTTTGGAATGTTGAACCTGTTGTATTTAATCTAAATCTGTTTGCACCTTGATTACCTGATATAATATCATAGCTTCCTGGGGCGGTTGGTAACCCCAATTCATCAGTAGGGGTGTAAGCTAACCCCATAACAGGGTAAGTTGCATCAGCTGTAAAACACCATTGGTATGCTCTACCTTCGCCTAGTCCTTGGTTAGGTCGTACCCATATATTGAAAGATGAATTAGCTAATGGTATATCAACTAAGTCATTTATTTCAAGTCTATCGTCAGTTCCATCAAAATCCCAAGTCCCTTGATTTTCTGTAGAGAAACCAATATCATTGATTAATGACCCTGTTATGTTTCCCACTAAACTGTTAGTTGTGGTACTTCCACTTACATAAGACTTAGTATTGGCAGCATCTACATAAAATACTAACCCATCAGTTACAATTGAATTTGATGACCCAAATACTACCCTACCATTTCCTTTAGTTGTAATACCCATTTATATACTTCTTACAATTGTTCTTATTTCCCAACTATTTGTTGTCGCTGAAACAGTTAAGTTAGCGGTACCACCAGATATATTCATATCAAAAGTAATCCCACTTGTATCCCCTATATCGTTTGTTGTTGTCTCATTAAAATCAACAGATGTCCCACTAAATATTGACATAATAGAACCAGCTCTAGCACCAGACCCAGTTACAGTATATTCGAAGAACCCACCAGTGTAAGCACTTACAGGTATTGAATAAATTTCTGATAATCCCGAATTTATAGATTTTTTAACCGTTGTGTTAAGTGATGGGACATTTGGGTCACCCCATAAAATAGTATTGTCAGAATTAACTGATAAAATTGTCTGTGCGGAAATATTATTAACAGCAAACAATTCTCCAGTTAAACTATCTGTTATGCTGAATAACTCACCAACAGAACCTTCTACACTAAATATTGGTGTTGTATCTCCAGAACCGTAGATTTTTACAACATCTGTACCTGTACCACTAAATACTGAATTACCATTAACCGTCAACCCAGACATTACATCAATCGAAGCGGAATAGTTAGGTCCGTTATTATTACTAATTGTAAATGTGTTTGTATCGTTGTATGTGAATCCTGTAACAAATGTGTTTGTATCATCTATTAATTCAGAAACATTTACACTAAATGGGACAAACCCAGTGTTACCACTAAAATCTAATGATGTCGTCCCACTACTATAAGTTCCTCCTGTGACAAATGTATCTGTAATTCCTGTAACATTAAAAGTACCACCACTTGTATTTGTAAATGTAATAATGTCTGTTGAGTCATTGTATGTTCCACCACTAACGAATGTGTTATTATCTAATGGGATTGTTACGTCAATAACTGTTAAATTTGTACCACCACTAGTAATCGTAACATTTGTACCACCACTAATTTTTAACACATCACTACCATCGTTTCTTGATAATATAGATTGATTACCTGTAAATGTTGTTCCAGTTACATAAGTGTCTCTATCGTCTATTATGGTAAGTAAATTTGTACCTCCACTAAGTATTGTACCACCATCTAAAGTTGTAGCGGATAAGGTTCCATTTACTGTTAATCCAGACATTGTACTAATATTAGTAGTAAACCCAGTACCATCGTTCCTACTAATAGTTAAGTTATTAGAATTATCATATGTAAACCCTGTAACAAATTTATCGTTATCTGTAATACCAGTTAGATTTGATCCGTCACCATAATATGTTCCACCACTAAACGTATCACCGTTAAATGTTGTCGCTGATATACTTCCAGAGGTACCTATATTAAAGGTAACCGCACTTAATATATTACCTAATTCAATCGTTTCAAGACTACTATCGAAACTACTACCATCGTTTTGAGATATTGTAAATGTGTTTGAACTAAATGTGAAATCATTTACAAAAGTATCTGTTATACCTGTTATTGAGTAGGGTGAGAACCCACTAGTCCCAACTATTTGTAATGTTATTGCCGTATCACCTGTTGTGGCTGATTGTGTAACGGTACCAGCCGTTGAGAAGAAATTGTCTCCAGAGGGTACTGCCACATCTATTTTAACAACATCACCAATAGTTGTTAATGTTGTGTTAGAACCACCCGAAAGTGTTCTAAAGTTAAGTGTTGTTCCAGATTTACCAGAGAATATCTCACCAGTACCACTACCAACATTAACACCATCACCAACCTTACCATCTAATATAGTTTGGGTATCTGAGGTATATGTGTTAAATGTTACATTATTAGTTTTACCACTTAATACCGGACTTAAACTAACATTATAATAATTTAACCCATCAATATTGTTATCAAACTGAATGGTTTCACCTACTAATGTAGATCCTGTGGTATAAGTATCTGTTATACCAGTTACAAATCCACATACATCGAATGTAGTCCCACTATTAGTTACAAATGATACACAACCATTAGATGGGTTGTAAGTACCACCAGTTACATTAATATCGTTATCTGAGAACAATGCTGCTGAATTAGTTACAGTGAATGTTCCACCCGTATTATAAGAGAATGTTAATTCTGAAGTTCCTGCGTTAGCGTTACCACTAACAACAAAAGTGTCACCACTAACTGAACTAATCAAAGAAGTTAAATCTACATCGAATGTGGTTTGTACGGAATTTCCTGTGAAATTAATTTCTTTTGTGGGTTCATTATAAGTTCCACCAGTAACATAGAAATTATCTATACCACTTAAATTAGAACCATCTCCGAAATAAGTTGTTGCGGATATTGTTGTTGCTGACAATACATTTATACTAGCGTTAAATGTTGAACCACTATTATCATTTATTGTAAATGTATTGATATTGTCATAAGTAAAACCAGTAACATATGTATCTTGTGATGTAGCTGCGCTTATTATTGATTGAACATCTCTATATTCTACATCACCAGTGGTAGAATTTCTACCTAATATTTGAATTAAAGAATTATCTTTAGTTATGGATGAAAAAGTTAAACCACTTAATAATATTAACCTATCATGTGTGGTTATTGGTGAACAACCATATAAATTAGATGTATATATACCAGTACAAGCCGATATTGTTGTCGCTGATAACCCACCATTAACTGTTAAACCTGTGACGTTGTTAATAGTCGCACTAAATGTCGAACCACTATTATCATTTATTGTAAATGTATTAGCATCGTCATATGTGTAACCAGTGACAAATGTATCTTGTGATGTAGCTGCGCTTATTATTGATTGAACATCTCTATATTCTACATCACCAGTGGTAGAATTTCTACCTAATATTTCTGTTAATGAATTATCGTTTGTTGGTGTATTATATATATTTAAATCACCATCATATGTTGTACCTGTAAATGTGTATTGGCCACTAGTGGTTATCCCACCATTAATTGGTTTATCAATATAAAGTGTTCTATTAATAGTGACATTTCCAGACCCAACTATAGATTCATTATCAGTAAATACACTAAAGTTATCAATCTCTAATATACCCCCACTTTTAGCAATACCATTATAGGTTGTACCAGTACCACTTATATCTTTATTCGTTAGTGAACCATGTAATTTAAGTGTACCACCAACTAAATCAATACCATCAGTCGCACCACTAAGTACATTAATATTACCATCGTATATAACAGTGAAATTGTCACCATTACTTGATAACATATCAATACCACCATCAGTAGTTTCCATATCACCATTAATGTAGAAATTACCACCACTATTTAATTGTGCGTGTACCCCACGAGTACCAAATAATTTACCATTAACAGTTAAATCACCACCAACACAAAAAGATGAGTTAATTACATAACTAGATTCTGATATAATACTATCTGCGTTAATAATTATCTCAGCACCTACTTGAAGTCTTTGTATTAATACTGCTTGATACCCACCTGCTGACCCAACACGTAACTCTTCTGCATTTACAATACATTTACCAAAAAAACCAGCACTACTACCATTTCTAATGATGAATGGGTAACCATTACCCTCTGTTGATATTCTATTAAAGTTGAATACCGCGTCACCATAATCTCTTACCGTAGCAACATAACCAGCATCTACTGTTAAGAATTTACCAACGAATGTTGCTTGACCAGAATCAACCACACCAACACCCACACCTTGTTCAACGTGGAATTTATAACATTCGAAGTAAGTGATACCAGAGGATGTTACGTTAACAATGGTACCACCCCAATCAGGGGAGCCATCAATACTTTCACTAAGAACAAATTCACCACTACCAAATACATTACAAACGTTTGCTGAATAGGCTGAACTAACATATAAGGGAGTTCCACCAATAACAAACATTGAAGTAACATTAGCGTTGAGTCTTGGTGTACTTGTTACTTTAGCTCCTGGTGAGAAATAAAAGTTACCATTATCATATTGTAACTCATCACCCACATAATCGCCAGGAAACACATAAACAAGTGTTGTGCCCGTTACAGTAGAAGCTGAAATTTCACCAACTACCTTATCTCTAGCTCCAGTAATCGTCTGGAATGGTAGTGTTATATTACCTCTCTGACCAGTTAAATCACTCCCTTCTGGTGCTACGAAATATGTGTTACCGAAAGTCGCACCCATAGTAGATAAATCTACGGTAAATGTAGTCTCAACACTATTACCACTAAAGTCAATTGATGTCGTACCTTCGTTATAGGTACCACCACTAACAAATGTGTCATTTACATCTAAAGATGATAAATCTAGTGTGTAAGCGCTTAATGTGTCTGACCTATCAAAATACGCAGTACTCCCAATTAAGGTTGCACCGGTGGTGTAATTATCTAAATCTCCAAATATATCTAATAAATTTGTCCCACCACTTAAATAAACAGTGGAGTTAATTGTATTTGCTGAAACAGTATTACTATGTAAAGTTAAAGTATCACCAGTACAGTTATATATATTATTTGTATAAAACCCAGTACACGCACTAAAGATATCAAAATCCGTAGGTGCTTGTACAATATAATTCTTTTTTATGCTTGATTCATCACAACTACTCATGATATTGTCCCACTTATTTCAACTTCTGATGAAATATTCACATCAGATTTATTTACCTTTATATATAATGAATCTCCATTCACTACACTGAACGGGATTGTCACCGCCAACCCATTCACTTTTATAACCTCTGAATCCGAATTTGTAGCTGTTATACTATTATAAGTCGCACCAATCTCAATAGGTATCGTAACGTTATTTACCCCTCTTTGGAATATTACGTTAATACAGATTGTTTTCTTTTCGTCATCCGCCTGAACCTGATACGAAGCCCTATATAAATTTTCACTTATTTCGTAAAAATTGATTGCTCTATTCACAGCTGGTGTTACAACAAAATCG
>Ga0210003_1003576_pt1 | contig 12578 bp, 15 predicted proteins | sample LantaG_FD_182804 | JGI IMG/M metagenome (GOLD analysis project Ga0210003, IMG submission 182804) | Deep subsurface microbial communities from Baltic Sea to uncover new lineages of life (NeLLi) - Landsort_02402 metaG (SPAdes) (version 2) | ecosystem: Environmental > Aquatic > Marine > Oceanic >...
CTTATTCAGAGTGATGAAGAATCTTGCAAAAGTTGTGCAAAAAGCGAGGCCCCGTGGGACTTTTGGCACAGCACTACGGGGGTGTACAGAGTCACCCCTAGGGGGATTGTCTTGCCTCAGCGTTTTTCCACGGTTACGATGTCGTTGCTGTACGAAATCCACCCATTCCAAAAGGACGCTCCGATGTCAAATGCCGAAGCCACCAAAATCATGACCGACGTTGCCACCAAGCGAAAACCGCATTCCCGCGCGGCGATTCAGGACGCATTGTTCCAATTAGAGGGTATCGCCGCGGTGGCTCGCCACCAGGCTACGGCAGCACCGGCTCCCGCGCCCGCTGCGACTGAGATCTAAATGGGCCGACATCGGATTCCAAACGAGGAGCTGTCCGGCGATCTGTATATCAAGGACACCTCCCGGCGAGCTGAGCACCAGCGGGTGATCTCCGAGCACGGCCGCGACATCGCGCCGTTGCCGGAGGTCGTGAACGCGGGTCGGAAGGATTATTGTCGGAACAGCTTCCAGTCATTCTGCGAGCTGTACCACTCCGACCTGTTTCACCGGGCATGGTCGGATGACCACATCAAATGCCTGTCGAAGCTGGAAGCCGCGATCCTGCGTGGGGACCAATATGCGTTCGCCATGCCGCGAGGTTCCGGAAAGACGACTCTTTGCTACATCGCTTGTGAATGGGCACTGCTTTATGGACACAGATCCTTCGTGGTCATGGTGGGCGCGGAAGCGACCGCTTCACTGGAGCTCCTGGACTCCATCAGGACCGACCTCGAAAATAACGAGTTGCTCCTGGAGGACTTTCCGGAAGTCGTCTATCCGATCGTCAAGCTCGGGGGCATTTCGCATCGGTGTAACGGGCAGACCTTCGAGCGAAACCGGACGCAGATGACATGGACGAGCGACCGCATCGTCTTACCTACTATTGAGGGGAGTCCAGCAAGTGGAGCGACAGTCAGAGTCACAGGAATCACCGGACGACTTAGAGGGATGCAAAGCAAGACCCCAGACGGTCATTCAATTCGACCAGACCTTGTCATCATCGATGACCCGCAGACAGATGATTCTGCTAGATCTGTTACGCAAAACGACTATCGGGAACGTCTCCTGGCGGGTGCAATACTGGGACTAGCTGGCCCTGGTGAATCTATCGCCGCCATGATGCCATGCACGATCATCAGGAATGGTGACATGGCGGACAGGATTCTGGACAGGCAGCGACATCCGGAATGGCGAGGCGAACGGACCAAGCTGATTTACACATGGCCGACCGCTACGAAGTTATGGGAAGAGTACGCTGACATCTGGACGGGAGAACTGCGTAATGACGGAGACGGTTCGGTCGCAGCGGAGTTCTACCAGTCGCGTCGGGCTGAAATGGACGAGGGAGCCAAGGTCGGTTGGCCGGCTCGGTTCATGGAAGGTGAAGTCTCTGCCTTACAGCATGCATGGAACCTCCGGCTCCGTATTGGCGAAGAGGCATTTAATGCTGAATATCAGAACGAGCCGGATGACCTGACGGGGATGACGGACCGGATCACGGTCACGTCGGACGACATCACCGCGCGGGTGAGTAAGGTCGCTCGGGGGATTGTGCCGGTCGAGTTCGATCGATTGGTCGCGTTCATCGACATTTCACAGAAATGTCTGTGGTGGACGCTGATGGCGGTGGGCGAAGGCTTCGGCGGGACGATCGTCGATTACGGGACGTGGCCGGATCAGGGGCAGCGGTACGTTCGGCTGGCCGCGGTGAAACGGACGTTGCTACGGAAGTACCGTGGTCAGGGCGTGCATGCGGCGATTTCGCATGGGTTGGAGGATCTCACGGCTTATCTGATGCGTGAGTGGGACAGGGAGACCGGAGGAACATTCCAGTGCGACCGCATCCTGATTGACGAAGGTGACGGGGAGCACACAGAGTTGGTGAGGTCTTTCTGCCGCAGGTCGGACTATGGGGCGATCCTCATGCCGTCGAAGGGCCGGAGCATCAAGGCGAGCAGCACACCGTTGTGTTATGGCAAAGCAAAGAAGAACGAGCGGTACGGCAAGTATTGGAAGATGGTCCGGAACCGGGATCAGTCTCGCGCCGTGCATATGGACGTGAATTACTGGAAGACGTTCGTCATGCGTCGAATGGAGATGATGCAGGGCGAATCCGGGGCGATCGACCTTTATAAGCAGACACCGCGGCATCATCAGATGATTGCCGACCAAATCACGGCGGAGATACCGAAAGAGATCGAAGACATCGGGACGGGCAATCGGGTCATTGAATGGACGAATCCGAAGCAGCGGGACAACCATTACTTTGACTGTATGGTGGGATGCTGCGTTGCCGCTTCGATGCTCGGGATTACACTCACCGCCCAGGAAGCAGTTGTGCCTGCCGCGCGAAAACGTAAGAAAGTCCAGTACCTGTGATGTCAAAAAAGAAACGTCAACCTCTGGAGTGTGTTCAGGAAGTGCCGCCAGCATGTCCGAAATGCGGTTGCACCGACAGAAAGAAGCTCGACACGGTACGGAAGGAAGAGGTCTTCCGGGAACGGGAGATGTCAGGGAAAGCTCCGTTCAATAAGCAACCGTTCACGATGGCGAGGTGGTCGCGTACCACCTGTTTGGAATGCGGGCAGCATTACAAGATCATCGGCTACTTCCGACCTGCAGACCGCACGGGCGGTAAAGACGGGTTGAATCAGGGGAAAAAGAAGACACGCTCTGAGCATGGCCAGCTCAGAATTGACTCAATTAGTAACCGATCGGGATAACCTGCGGGCCGCAATCCGTTCCGGTGTGTTTCAGTGCAGCGTGGATTCTCAGGCGACTACTTTCGCAAACATGCGGGACATGCGGTCGCTGCTGAATGACCTCGAACGGCAGATTGCGAAGATTGTTGGCGTTGCTGAACGCAAACCTCGCGTCGTCTCGATTCAGATGATTCGGGGCGTGTAATGCTGACCGCTGTCAAGAATCGTATTGCCACAATGTTCACTTCCGGATACGACGCGGTCGCGTCGACCGGGAAACGTAAAGCCGCGAGCGCCGTCCTGAAATATGAGGATGAACAGCTCAAGCATCGTGACCGCAAAAAGATCATCGGCACTGGCCGCGATCTGGTCCGCAATTATTCCGCAGTCAGCTGGGTCATCAGGAAACATCTCGATTACTGTACGCAGTTCGACTTTCAGGTTCGGACTGACAGCGACGAGCTGAATCAACAGATTGAAGACCTGGTTAAGGTCCAATCCCGCTCGCATAACTGCGACCAGGCACAACGGCATCCATTTCCGCGACTCATGCGGATGCTCGAAGGCCGCCGCGTCATCGACGGTGATGTCTTCCTCGTGAAACGCTCAAGCGGCCGTTTACAGGCGGTCGAATCGGAGCTGATCGCTGACCCGGATGACATCAAACGTGACCAACGCTGGTTCAATGGATGCCATGTCGACGCAGACGGTCGAGCGCTCGGCTGGGGATTACACAAGCGTGGCGAGCATGGACTCAACGAGTTTTTGAAGCGAGTGCCGGCTCGTAACATGATTCAGCATGCGTGCTTCGACTCATCGTTCCGGTTCGATCAAGTGCGTGGCGTTTCCCCGCTGGCCTGCGCCTTTAACTCGTTTCGTGACCTGTACGAAGGCATCGACTTCGCGCTCGCGAAAATGAAAGTCGAACAGCTGTTCGCGATGGTCATCACTGACAGCGCGACGGACGGTATCGGCGAGACGGTCAAAACGGGGAACGACTACACAGTCGATTTCGGCAAGGGTCCGGTCAAGCTCGAACTCGAACCGGGCGAAGATGCTAAGTTCCTGAAGACCGATAATCCCGGTTCAGACACGCAGGACTTCCTGCATCTTGTTATGGGCATGGCTCTTAAATCTCTTGATATTCCATTCTCGTTCTACTCTGAGAATTTTACCAACTTCTATGGATCAAAAGCGGCTTTCATGCAGTACGAACGCAGCTGTCGCGCGAAGCGAGCTGACGTGATTGAAGTGCTACGTCAAATCACCGTCTGGTGGATGCGCATCTGGATCAGCCGCGGACTGCTGACATTGCCTGCTGGCATGACAATTAATGATGTCACATTTGAGTGGATACCCATTGGGATGCCATGGTGGGATCCAGCGAAAGAAATCAAAGGTGATGTCATGGCCATCGCAGCCGGACTGGATTCGCCACAAAGAGTGTGCCGACGGACTGGCACTGATTTTGAAGAAAACATTAAGCAGATAGCGAAAGCAAAAGCGATTGCTGAATCAATGGGTGTGGAAGTCAGCTTCGTTCCGGAAGAAGCGGAACAACTGGGCGTACCTGATGACAATAGCGGGGATACAGACGAATGACGGATCCTGTCACAAAACAACCGGTCCATTTCAGAACGTCCGTCGCTCGCGCACCGGATGCGAAAGTGTCGCGGCATGCCGGCGTGTTTGACGCTGGTCTCATCGAAGACGTGTCCATCATCACGCGAGGGGAGGCACTGGGTCACAACCTCTGGGTGGATCATGGATTCCTCTCCGATGTCGCGGGTTCAATCAATGCTTCCTCCTCCGGGAACCGACCGGGTATGAAAGCTCGGTTCACTCATCCGGGCCTCAGCTCTGACGGTGTCGGCCAAAAGCTGGGTCGCGTCCGGAATGCCAGAGTGCATGGGGATCAGGTACTGGCGGATCTGCATTTTCAGCATGCTGCAACCAAAACTCCGGATGGCGATCTGGCTGACTATGTCATGACGCTCGCTGAGGAAACCCCGGAGGATTTCGGCATCTCAGTGGTGTTCGATCATGACATGGATTCTGTCGAGGAACACACCGCGGAAAACACAGAGGACGGTGATTTCACGTCGCCGGACGAACTGAACACAAACAACTTTGTGCATGCACAACTGGCAGCGTTACGATCAGCCGATGTGGTTGATTCACCCGCAGCGAATCCAGATGGGCTGTTCAAGCGAGGGCAGGAAGCTGCCATCGAAGGGGAGCAGGTTTTGGAATACGCACTCGGCTTATCCGACGTTCGGCCGAATGTGTCACAGTTCAGCGTTGATCCGGATCGCCTCGCGCAATTCGTATCACGCTTTCTTGAACGTCATCAATTGTCATTACAGAAGGGCGGTGAAACCGTGTCTGATGTAGCTCACGAAGAAGTTGTCGATGCGGCTCCGACGCGGAATGATTTCACCGCGGAACTGAATCGATACGTCAGCCGTTTCGGTAGCGAGAACGGTACGAAATGGTTCATGGAAAATGTCAGCTTTACTGATGCTCTGGAGAAGCAGATCGAAGAACTCGATGGCGCTTGCAAGGCACAGGCTGTCAAAATTCAGGGACTGGAATCTCGTCTTGAATCACTGAGTATCGGTGAAGACGAAGGCGGAGACTTTGCTGAAGCACCTGTCAACGGTGAAGCAAAAGAACGAACTTTCGCAAATCGCATCAAGATTCACGGACAGAATAACTAACTCCAGCAGAGTGGTTTTCACTCTCTATCACTCTCTTGAGGAGCAGTAACGATGGCTCATGATATGCATGCAGTGGCCGACTTTGTGGCCGATGCATTAGACGTAGATCGCACGGAGACGAGCAATCTACTTGAACGGGCACCACTGGTGTCCAGAATGACGATTTCCGACACGTCGGATGGTTCCAGTACGCACAAGCACAACACTTACACCGGAGCCCCTACCGGGTTCTGGCGTGCGGTGAATACTCCACGGGACTACGACAGCTCAATCGACACGGTCGTGTCAGCGACCTGTACGATCCTGGACTTCAGTTGGAAAACTGACAAGGCGCTTGCTGACAGCTGGCGCGATGGGGCGCAGGCGTATATCGCTCGTGAAGGCATGCGTCACCTGAAGGCTGCAATGTTCGATCTCGAACAGCAGATCATCTATGGCGTGACATCACCTGGTAACAGTGCCGGTTTCGTTGGTCTGTTGGCATCGACTTATCTCGATGCTCTGGCTGACACGATGGTCATTGGTGCTGGCGGAACGACTGTCAGTACTCAGACCAGTGTTTACGGTCTGCGACTGGGCTTCGATGACGTTCGCCTGGTGTCTCCTGCAATGGCACTGGATGTTGGTGATACAGTTGTCACTGAAGCGACGTTGGACGGTTCCACTGGTGGTTTCCCTGTGTACTACACGCCTTCGAGCGCGTACATCGGGCTGCAACTCGGCGGGTCGTTCTCGGCCGGTCGAATTGCGAACCTGCATGCGTCTGACGCTGGTGCTGGTCTCGATGACGATCTGATCTCCGACATGGTGTCGCAGTTCCCTTCCAATATGGGACCAGACGTACTTGTCATGCATCGCCAAAGTTTGAAGCAGTTGCAGCAGTCACGAACTGCGACAACCACTTCCGGCCGCGCAGCTGATTTTCCAAATGAAGCGTTTGGCATTCCAATCGTCGTTACCGATGCAATCAGCATCACAGAAGCGGTTGAAGTTTAATCATGCCGTCGTTCTTTGAGACTGCTATTTCAGCTGGGCTGACAGCGCTCCGGGGTATTGCCGGGTCTCCTGTTACGTACACTCAAGGCGCGACGACATTAACCATCAGTAATGCTGTTCAGGGCGCGACAATAAAACTCCCCATCGAGGTGGGGGGTGCTGAACAGGTTGTTGAGATATCCGACTGGTTAATCAGGGTGTCAGATCTCGCAGGTCTGACACCAGCCAGTGGGGACATCATTGTCCGGGTAATCGACGGCACCACTTATACGTGGTCCGTCGAGACTCGGGAACTCGGTGAAACAGAATGGGACTGGTCCGATACAGCTCGGACGACCTACAGAATCAGAGCACGTAAGGATGGAGCGTCCGCTTACGAAGTCAGCGAGCCGACCGGGTTCGATCTGGCTGGCAACGAGTTAAGGACCAGCTAGATATGGCTCCAGTTCAAGTCAAAGGACGAGGCCCTCGGGCATCAATGAAGGGCGCGGAGTTCTTTGGCATCGATGGTGTCAACGAAACGATCGCGAACCTGCACAGAATCAATAAGTCAGTCGCACGGCCGGCAGTCGTCGCCGGGATGCGAGCAGGAATGAAACTGATTGCCAAAGCAATCAGACGGGAAATCAAACATCCGAGTGTCAGAGCGACGATCGCTCATCGATTCAAACGGGGACGTGGAGCGGATCACCGCATCTTCGCGAAGGTCGGCGGTTCAGTCGGACGAAAAGGAAACTCGCACAATCCACGATATGGACGAACGCCGGGTCGCAGCTGGCCGGGTAAGCACATGTCGAAGCAGAATGTTCATTGGTATCTGATTGGAACAAAAGATCGTATTCAGCACACAACCGGACGACGTACAGGACGCATGTGGCAGAAGATGGGTCGACCGGAACCGGTGAAAGTCGGATACGCGAAATCGTCCAGTGCTGCGTCTCGCGTCGCTGTCAATCAGATGCAAAAGACGTTCATCAAAAAGATGAGGCAGAGAATTAAGACTCGCGGGTTGCGGGCTGCTTTGAGATGAAAATCGACTGGCACAAAGATACCGGGACATGGAGCATTTACAATTTTGAAACTGGTGAGCTTCTCGGTCGCGCTAAGCGGGTCAGGATCAATATTCCCAGTGAGCTGGTGATTACGGACGGTGGACGACACGGCTACCTTGTTACGGCTGGTCGACTTTCATTCAACGACGATACGGCAACCATTACGAAAGGTTGAATCATGGTAAAAGTAGCATCCAAGGGAACCGTGCTGAATCAAGAGATTAGCATGGTGCAGGTTGCCAGAGCACAGCTCGATAGCATCACATATACAGGCTCCGAGAGTGAGGTGTACGACTGTACAACTCTGGACGGATCCGTAGGCCGCGCGTTTTCACAAACTGGGTATTCTGCCGTCGGTGAAGTCTCCATTAGCGGGTTCTACGACCCGGTGTTGGCATCTCATACGGAGATTCGCGACCTCATCACTACGCCGGCAGAACAGAACTGGCAGGTTACGTTTGCTGATACGGGCACGACAACGATGTCATTCGCGGGTGCGGGTATTACCTGGGAAAACACGGTCGCTATGTCGGACGGCCTAAAGTTCTCTGCGACGATTACGGTCACTGGCCTGCCAACCTACGCATAAGGTAACGCACAATGAAGTGCCGTTTGCTGTTTGACATGGTTGCTGGCCCGTCAGCTCCAGATGACATCTGTGTTGTCGAAGATGGAAAACGCTTCCTGAAAGCGGAAACCATCCTCGATCATCCAGATGCCTACAAGTTGGTGCATGGCGGACATGCTGAATCAGTTGATGATGAATGCCGTGAAAAAGTGAAGACGATGAGTCAGACAACTCGCGGATTGATGCGTGAGATCCATGCACGCATCACCAATGAATTTGACGAATTTCAGGCAAGTCTGCAGGAAGAGTCAGAAGAGTCAGCAGACATGTTTGAAGAAGAAACCGACGAAGAAACCGACGAAGAAAACGAAGAGCCTGCCAGCGAATCGTGAAGGAACTCAAGGTGTCTCAGTTACTGTCACGGGAGCAGTTGCTAACTCCCAGGGAAGTGCCTGTCAGGAAAGTGGAACTTCCGGCTCTCGGCGGATTTGTATGGGTCAAAGGAATGACCGCGAAAGAACGAGGGCAGTTCGAGAAGTCGTTCGATAACGCAGACGGAACGAAGAACAAGAAGCGTGTTTCGGAAGTGCGCGAGCGGATGGTGATTATCTGTGCCTGCAATGAAGACAGAACTCCGATGTTTACCATCAGAGATCTGGAAGCACTGGGTAAACAGGAAATCAATACCATCGAGAAGATTGTGATTGTCGCACAGGAGTTGTGTGGCATGTCAGACGGTGACATCGAGGAACTGGCGGGAAACTCCGACGGGATCGAGGAAGACAGCTAGGTCATGAATTCGCTCGCATGATCGGCAGCCTGTATCCGGACAGCGTACTGGATTCTCTGACCTGCGACGAATTCGACCAACTGAAAGCGTACGACAAAGTCCTTCCTATAGATCATGGTCCCCGAATGCTCGGTTTCATCGCTTACATGCTCGCACAGCAGCTGCTTAAGGACGCTGATCAGGACGGCCTGCTCAGTAGCTGCATGCCATGGATGGAACCTGTGACGTATGAGCCTCCCACTGGCAAAACGGCCGTAGCAGCTGTCCAGGGAGGCAAGTAATATGTCCGTTGCCGGCAACCTCGTCATTAACCTGATGGGGAACACGCAGCATCTGAATCGGGCACTCACCCGCAGCGCGTCCCGCATCCGCGCGTTCAGTGCCACCAGTCAGCGGTCACTGACTTCATTCGGCACGACTTCCGCAGCGACGTTCGCAGCTATCGGAGCTGGTGCCGCTCGCGCGACTACCGCAATGCGGAACATGTCTCTCGCCATCGGCGGAGGTGTTGCTGTCGGAACTGGGTTGGCGTTCAGGAACCTGATTAAATTCGATGACGCGATTCGAGCCGCTGGTGCGCGAGCCAGAACCTCTGCTGCCGGCATTGAAGTTTTGCGTGAACGAGCGAGGGAACTTGGTCGCACGTCATCATTCACGCAAACGCAGGTTGCGCAGATGATGGAGGGGCTGACTAAAGGTGGATTCACTGTTGAACAGGTCGTGGGAGGCATGACCAAAGCTGTGATGGATTTATCTCGCGCGGCTGGTACTGAGGGGGAGATGGCGGCCAGGTTGTTGGGAGACTCCATCGGAGTCTTTAATCTCAAGGCATCTCAGTCTGCGAACGTGGCCAGTGTATTAGCGGGGGTCTTGAATCGAACTCGGATGGATGTTGATGACCTCGCTGACGGATTCAAGTTCGCGGCGAAGACTGGTGCTGACCTGGGCATGTCGTTCAGCGACACGATTGCCGTCATGGGGACACTGGCTCAGGCTGGATTGCGTGGCTCGCTGGCTGGTACGGCGATTCGCAAAATTGGTCAAATCACCGTCAGTGAAGCGGCGAAAATCCGTAAAGAGTTTGGAATCACGTTCAAGGAAACCAAGAACGGCACAGTCAATGTCATTGAGAACTTCGAGATCCTGTCGAAAGGATTGCAGGGTCTGACACGAACGGATCGCCTGTCGAAGTTCTTCGAGGCATTCGGTATTCGCGGCGCTCAGGCTGCGTCCTCGCTGGCCGACAGTGCTATCAGCACAAGAGCCCTGGCAACGGAACTGAAGGGAGTATTTGAGGCAGGGACAGAGGCGGCCACAACAGCAGCTGCGATGGATGACGGCATCGGTGGGTCGATGCGCCGACTGCTGTCAGCTGCTGAATTGTTTGGTGACATGTGGGCGTCCTCCTTCGTTGAACCTGTCATGGAGGGCATAGAAGCGATGAGGGAATTCACAACGGAACAATCTAAGTTCCTGAAAACTGAAGGCATTCCGCATATCCAGAAGGGCGCTGGGCAAGCAACTGCTGCGGGATTTGCATTTTTTGAGGGTTTGGAAAAGTTCGGGCCTGCTATGGCGAAAGGCTTCTTTGATTATTGGAAGTCGAAAGGTAAAGAGACTTTCTTCTTCCCTGTCAGGACTCAGGCTGAATTGAGAGCGGAGAAGGGGGGGCCTGTTGATTTTCTGGGCGGAAAACTGGGCGAAAAGCAATTACGTAATCGAGCTGCACTTAAGGCGTTGCCTGGTAAGGCAATGGATGGGATGGCGCGTTTTGGGGTCTGGCTATACAACGCTGTTCCCAGACTTCCGCAACCGGGCGGTGGTCTTAATAATGTGCCAGCAGGGTTTAAGACTTATGGAGAGAGTGACAGGTTACGTGACGGAAGGCTTGCAGCATTACGGGGAAGAATGGAGGCGGCCAAAGCTCAAGAAGCTCGAAATGAAGCGATAAGAACCAGGCCATTTGTCGGTCCTGTAGACGTTGAATCTGAACGAATCAAGAGGGGTAACCAATCTACGTCGCAGCGATTTATTGATTTTTTCTGGAATCGATTCAACGAGACGATTGACAATGAACAGACGAGGAAGGCAGCTGAATCTGGAAACGAGCTGGCTGACAAGTTCAAAGGAGTCAGTGCAGAATCAGAAAGGGAAAGGATACTTGAAGAAGCAGCCACCATCGCCTACGGGGAATATTGGGCCACTCGCCGCAGTGATCCGGCCTTTGCCATGCGGGATGTAGTCACCAGCATGCAAAACCAGGGCGCGTCTAAGCAGGACATCAACCGCATGCGCAAGAGTCAGGAAAAACTGCGTATCGCCACAGATAAGCTCGCACGCATCAGAGAGAAAACTGTTCGAGTAGAGATCGCACCAGAAGAATGACTGTTACCTTCAAAGAAGAAATCAGTGAGTCACGACGTGCCCGTAACACGGAAGGCAGTCGCAGCTACACCCGTGCGTTCCGGCTTGAGACTTCACTGCAGTCTGAAGACGCATACGACGTTGGCAGTCATGCCAGTCTGCCCGTCATCGGCGACACATACCCGTCAGACTTAAATGCCTACTGCCACGACATCCAGATCGACAACAGTGACCCATGGAAGGGTTGGATCGCGACTTACGAGTACTCAGATAAACGGCAGTTAACGCCCGCTGCTCAGGCTGGTACGGATGTCATCGATGAGATCACGTATGAGTTCTCGTCGCAGATTTATCAGGGTGCTGCTGAAATTGGTCGCAAAATATCTTCAGGCGATGCAATCGGCCCTAATCAGCCAATGGTTAATACTGCGGGTAAGACTTATCCCGATGCGTTATTTGTTGATAAGTCTTCGCTAATCATCAAGATTAAATTCAACATAGTTGCTGTTCCTGCAGAAGTCTTGACGTATCTCAATACATTTAATGATTCTGCTATTTCAATTAACGGACTTTCTATTCCTAAGTGGCATGCATCACTTAAAGCAATTCAGGTGGGACGACGTGAAGTACGTGGTGTTTATCCAACAGGGCCGCTTTCAGGTCAATTGATTACCTATTACCCAGTGACTTATGAGATTCATGCTACGCCGGAAGAACAGACAGTTTTCAGAGTAGAAAAAGGATATATGTGCTGGGACAGCATAGGAGCTGACAAAAAGCTAGTAATTTGCACGGACGACGAAATGGAACCTTCGCCCGAACCAATGAATTTGGATTATGAAGGTCGGCAAGCGGGATTTGGCCTTAACCCCATCTATTCTCGATACTTACCTAGTCCAGACAAAGACTACAAACTACTCATCGGCGTTAATTAAAGGAACAGAACAATGGTAGACGTATTTGACGGTGATGTCCGAGTGACAGGCGAGTTGACTGCTAACTCATTCGGCCTGACAGTTTCCAGCATCACAAACAGCGATATCAAAACAAACGCTGCGATCGCACGGTCGAAGCTCGCGCAGGACACTCTGCAGCCGTTCACGATCCCACTGACTCAATTCCGGACGTGGGATGCTCTGGCGGTGAATCTCCCCGGCAGTCCCGCCGCCGACGATTTGGGATTCAACGCGACGTTCGGCACTGGCTCGCCGCACCTAACGACTGGCGACCTCGGCGCGGCCGGAGCTACGAGCAGATACGCCCGTGTTCATGTGCCGATCCCAGCCGAGTACGACGACGGAGCGACATGCAATCTGGTTGTTCATGCTGGGT
>Ga0210003_1003577_pt1 | contig 12576 bp, 21 predicted proteins | sample LantaG_FD_182804 | JGI IMG/M metagenome (GOLD analysis project Ga0210003, IMG submission 182804) | Deep subsurface microbial communities from Baltic Sea to uncover new lineages of life (NeLLi) - Landsort_02402 metaG (SPAdes) (version 2) | ecosystem: Environmental > Aquatic > Marine > Oceanic >...
TCGAACAATGGGGAACGGGAGTTTTTGCTAAAATAGGGGAAATAACAGATCAGATCTCGACAGGGATCGGTGATTGGTGGACGACTACAACTGCGGATATTGGCGAATGGTGGAATGACAGAACGCAGGACGTCGCAGAGTGGTACGAAAGCGTAAGCGGTGAGATTGGGGACTGGTGGACTGGCTCATGGGAGGACATTTCAGGAGCTATAAGTGAAGCCACCGAAGGCTTTTTGTCCTGGGGTGAGGATCTGTTAACGGATATATGGGAAGGGATCCAGGACTGGGTCGTGGATTTAATAGTGGGCCTCATCGGCTCGTTTAACTCTGGCTTCGACCAGGGAATCGAAGATCAAAAAACACTCCGTAAAAAGGAGGAGGATTAAAATATGGGACTATTAGAAGATATAGGAGGAGCAGTTGGTAACGCTTTCGGAGCATTTGCAGACTTTATCGGAGATGCTTTTAATGGAGTAATAAACGGAGTATTTGACAATCTGGCGAATATCGGTGCAGGTGTTCTCCGTCGTGGTATTGTTGAACTGCACGGCTCCGAAACCGACGTGCTGGATTCCACAAAAGCACTTCTGACCGATGCTGATGCCTTCTTTGACGAAGATATTTACAAGCAGCTTATGGACTTGACTGATTACAAGGGGGCGCTTCCAGCCGCAGACGGCGAAGTCCGAGGGTTGCACGCCTGGAAAAAGGCGAAAGACGCCCTTAACCAGGGGGCATTAAGCGCTTTGATACTGGAAACAATCTCTGCAGGCCAGATAGACGGGGGAGGCTCTTTCTTTAACATTTATAACGCAGCCCTGGGCCTTCCACAGCTAACAAGCAGTTACATGTCGATGCGCTGGCAGACAGCACTTTTAACACCCTATCAGAAATCATTGAACGCTCGTTACCAGAATAACCTCCCGGGAGCTAATGATATTGTAAGATTCGCCCTTCGTGAAGTATTCGACGACGACCAGAGAGAGATATTGTTATCCAATAAGCCAGGAGGCAAGTATTCCGACACGATGAAGGAGCTGGGCTTTACTGAATACTGGAGCGATTCTTACTGGGCTGCTCATTGGGTGCTTCCATCCGTAAGCCAGCTTAACGAGATGCTTTACAGGGGGAAAATAGAGATCGAGGATTGGGAGAAATACGTTAGATATAATGATTATTTGCCGGCTATGATTCCAAAGCTCAAAGAGATAATATTTAAGCCTTATACACGTGTGGACGTACGTCGAATGTATGACGTCGGAGTTTTGAGTGACGAGGAGCTGCTCCAATCATATAAAGACCAGGGATATGACGATATACACGCTGAAAACATGGCCCTCTGGACAAGGGTTTATATCGCAGTCGGGGAACTTCGGGCCAGGTACTCGAAAGGATGGATCACCAAGGAGGAGCTTAAACAATCATTCGTAGACCTCGGGATGAGCCCAGCAAAGGCACAAACATACACAGAGAAGCTCGTAAAAGCTGAAGGTGAGGCTGCCGCAGGGAAAGAAAGAGATCTCACCAAAACAGATATTACCCGGAGTGTCGCAAAGGGCCTTATTTCCCAGGACGACGGAATATTCCGACTTATGGACCTGGGATATGAAGAGGACGAAGCGACGTTTCTTATCCAGAATGTCATAAGCGAGGCAGTCGCAGAGGAGCTAACAATTGACCGGGATATTTCCAAGACAGAGATAATCGAGGGAGTGAAACTCGGTATCATTTCCCGGGCCGAGAGCATCCCGATGATCGAGAAACTCGGATATACAACCGACGAGGCGAACTACATACTCGATCTAAGAGTGCTTCCCGTCCACACAGCACGAATAATCAAAGAGCGGGATCTAACTAAGGCAGAACTCGTTAAAGGCGTTAAGAAAGGCATAATAACCGACGTTCAGGCCGTACAAATGCTTCAAGACATGGGATATGACCTTGCAGAATCCGAATATATCATAGATATTAACGTCGAAGCGGCGTTAGGATCACCGGCGAGCTGGTCGGAGTTTCAACGGATAATTAACCGTGACCGAAAGGCCCGGGGACAAGTTGTTAAACCGATCCCTGCGGAAATAGCGACGCTTGAATCACAGATAAAAGTGCTTGAACAGTCCTTAACTAAGGCCACCGAGGAGAAACAAACGCATCCGGAGCTTGAGGCGATACGGACTAAACTTAATCCATTGAAGCGACAACATAATGAAGCAGTAAGACGATACCGGATATGAGGTATAGTTATGACAAGAAAATGTATATATTGTGGAAAAGTACTCCCACTATGGAAAGAAAGACCGCATAAATACTGTGTTAAGTGTGCAATCAAACGTATGAGAGCATGTAACGAACAACTTCACGCTAAGGAAGGCCCGTACTACGACAAATGGGTGAAAGGCAGACAAAAAGAAACGGAGAGGTATCGAAAGTAGATGCACACCGAGATAAACGAGGACGGCGACACTATAGAAGTTTACGACACCAAAGGCGAATACTATCAACGGGGATTAGAACTTGCACGTACGGGTGGACGTAAGCAATACATTTATGAGGGCTGGCTGAATGGTAGATTAGTGAGAATAATGAGGCGTTAAAACATGCCAAAAATATGCAAATATTGTAAAGTGGAAATGACCGAAACGGTAGATGGATATTGGTTTTGTGAATGGTGCGGTTTAACATATCCAGTTAAAAAGGTGAAAACGATATGAAACCGAAATATCCGCATATGCGACAATGGGAAGCCGAGATCATGGAGAAATACCACGACAAGGTTGGAATGGTCGGCGAGTGGTCGTATGACGTGCCGCTCAAAGTCAGGGAGACACCCGTTCCCAGCTACATGACAGATAACGAGAGCCTTTTATGGCAGAGGATCACAGCGAAAAGGATCGATGCCGTATGCGAGCGGAAAAACGTAATATACATAATCGAGATAAAGGACAGATTAAGGCCCTCTGCCATCGGGCAGGTTCTCACATACCTGGTACTCTACGCAGAACAGTTTGCACCCTCAAAGGACTTACAGGGCGTAGTATTGACAGAATTTACAGACTTCGACATGATGCACGTGGCAGACGAGTACAACATAGAGGTATGGGTGATCTAATGATTGAGATAATATTCTTTTTAGCATTGTTCTGGGGAAGCGTACTAATCCTTCTGAAAGTTTTAAAGAAACCAAAGGAGAAATAAAATGCCCGAAGAAATGGGATGCCAGCTTATGGGAGCAGTCGGACGGCTTTTAGAATACAAGCCGCTCTACGACTACGAAATAGACGCAATCCAAAGACGCATGTTCGCATTCGGCGACACAATGTTCAAACACGACATAGGAATCAGCGACGTCCGTGATATAAGGACAACCGAAAGCAGCGCTTACTTTATGGGCTACCTGCGGACAATTGTAAACGAACTCAGCGGCGACGAACTCACCGAGATGTTTTTCTAATCTTTTTTCCTAACCCCGAGAATCTTTTTTTCCCTGCAATTTTAATCCACCGGGTGGACTAACTTTGAACGCCTGGCGTTTTTGAAAACGAGTTTTGAATTGGCGCTGAAGTTTCAGCCAGACACTCCTTAAGCCTGTCAACTTCGGTCATCCGACATTGACAAGACAACACAGGGAAGCGAGAGCGCCGTCGCTGAAGTCTGAAACTTCATCGAATCTCATAAAAACATTTAAATCGCCGATGGATAGTGTTTAATACGTGTAAGGCGTACATATATTGCTGGTGAGGATTCTTTCCCTGTGGGTCTAATTTTACTTGCGAGCGATACCAAAAAGTAACCTCCGGGGTTTCATGCCTCACCATGCCTCCCTTTTTTGGATCCGTGAAACTTTAGACTATTGTCTTATTAAAATAGATTAAAAAAAATAATGACGTCATAGTCACCATCCCAGAATTATGTCTAAAACAAGCTAGATTCTAATGTTCTAGTATATATAGTTATATATAAAAAATACTAATAAATAATATATATATATGTAATATACATCACTTTTCTTACTTTCTTATATTTTCTTGGTTGTACACGCTTTTCTGAAAAATGGTGTATGACGTCATTTGACGCATTTACGTCTAAACTATATAAACTTTTTGCTACAGTGTTTTTTTCACTCGGAGACGGAGGCTTGGTGTCAAAACTAGGGTTTTTTCCCATTTTTGACGTCATCATATATCGCAAACCTTATAAGACGTCAAATAATACTTCTTTTGGTGATAATTAGGTGGAAAAGGATGAGACGGAACAGCGTCAGTTAGTTGACGATAATAAGATCCGTTCGACTGTTCGCATGTCGGATGCTGAACGTGACGTAATTATGAACAGATACGGGGGAATTCAATCGGCTTGGGATTCTTTGACTAAACAGGCTCTGGGAGAAACAAGTTGGATACCTGAGATGCCTAAAAGGTTGATTCCTTCTTTTAAGGCAATTAGGGATCATGCAAAATTGAATGACACGCAGGTTTTGAGTAGTGAGAAGCTTCGTGACCTTGTGATGTGTGCCGCGAATTGCGGTAGGAGTACGGCAGTTAGGCATTTACATGAGTTGAAGGCAAGGCAGTTGCTTTATACTTTCGGGTTGTTTGGTGACGAATGTTATCATTATGTAGTATGCAATCCTGAAGATCATAAGAAAATAAGAAAGATGAAGGAGGGAAAAAATGAATAATATTAGACAAACAGAGGCAGTTTTGCTTGAAGAAGCTCAGTATAAGAAACAGATGTATTCTCGGACTTACGGGCGATAAAATGCCGGATCTTAAGAAATACCGTTGTAAATGCTGCGGTGAGATCTCGGAATCCTTTAATCGTATTTGGCGTTGCCCTGTCTGCGGTAGCCCTCGGATGAGTGCCAGGCTTAAGTATCATTGGAGGGAGGCTTAAATGAAAAGATGGTGTATGTTCTGCAAACATTTTAGTGTAAACCTTGATGATAAACCTTGCAACGAATGTATAACGCACAGCAATTTACCAAAATGGGAGCCGATAGAATGACCGGGAGACATTGTAGCACCTGTAAGTATGCAGGCCTTTACCCACTTGCTGAGCCATGTAAGGATTGTTTTGTTGCTGATGACCATCCATGCTGGGAGAAAGCAAAATGACGAGTGCTTACGACCATGTTTCAACGATGATCTGTGAGAAAGGCGAACAGCAGTACCCGGGAAGCTGGATGTTGGACGGGCCGATGGATTGGCCTGGTATCTACGAAGAATGGAGCAAGATAGTCGCTTATTGTAAACGGCATCATATTGTTATAGGGCGGCATGAGGAGGTGAAAGATGAAAAGTAAAAAAGAGATAAAAGCGGAGATACAGCGATTGTTCGACATGGATTTTGCACCAATGGAGACAATGGACGCTGTAAAGGCTTTTACACGTCTTGAAACATTATATTGGGTGATGGAGTATTAAATGTATAATCTAATAGTTTTCGCCCTCTGTTGCTTTGGAGCCGGGTTTATAACTGGGGTTTTGGCTGTAACTGTGGTCTTAATTAAGGTGGTGAAATCATTAACGAAGCGGAAAAAGAGAGGTGGATAGATGGAGAAATGGTGTAATAATTGTGAGCATTGGGAGAAAGAAGATATTGAAATGCCATGTAGAGAATGTTTAGAAGCCGATGGCATACCGTGTTGGGAGCCGATTAAAAAATGGCCGACACCGAAAAGTTAAAGGACTGCTATGATTTCTTAGACGGCATGGCAGACAAGGAAGTGCCCGAAAAGAAACCGGGTATAGTCTCAACTGTTGTAGAGGGCGCACTCTATGGCTCTGTTCTAGGGCCCGTGTGTTACACAGTTGGTACAATGGCACAGAGCACGTTTCCGGCTGTTTTTCCGGGAACATACGGCGCTATGCTGGGCGTTATCGGGTTTGTTGGAGCCGTAGCGATAGCATATCATAAGGATTTACACGCATAAGCAACCTCTCTTTTTTTTTTGGGTATCTACCCGTTTCTAGGTAGGAAACTATATAAAACCGTACGGTCTACCGTCTACAGCGAGGTAAAATAATGGAACTGAAATATATTTTGTACTCGAAAGTACATAAGATAGATAACGCTGGTGAGAGTTGGACTTTTAAATACCAACCTACGATTGATGAATACAAGAAAACAATGAGTTTCCAGGTAACAACTGGGGATCCTTATGCGACATTGGGGAAGCTGAATCTACCTGATGGCATCGGCGACGTTATCATCATGGATTTTAAGCCTAAGAACGTGCAGGGAACGCTATTAGGAGACAAGAAAGCATGTCCGGAATAGAAAGTGAAATCAAATTTATACACGACGTTCTGAAAGTAAACTCTAACTCAATAGAGAAAATACACCAACGGCTCGACAAACTAGAGGGGGATAAAAAGGCGGTGGACTAGATGAACGGCGTAAGAGAAGAATACAGCATCAAAATGAAGCAGACGAGTAAAGGCATGTGGTACTGCGACGGTTTGCAGGTCATAACGGAGATGGAATCACAGCTAGCGTCGTGCCTGGACCGCCTTATGATTCAGGTCGAGGGCGTTCTTTACAAGCATAACAATGTAGAGGAGCCGAGCGAGTGGGCGAAGGCTGCTGAACGTGCTAGAGATACATGGTCAAAATCCATCCCGAAGCCGGGTAAAGTGGACGGTGAGAAGTAGATGGACAACAAAGCGTTAGCCGAGACGTATGTAGAGCTCTACATCTACGTTGGCGACCACTACGAGACAAAGAAGGGAAACCAACCCACGACAGACGAGCAAAACATGATATTTGAGCAGACCTGCAAGCGCATCATATCCGACCGCATAGGCGAACAACGTGGGGGCGTACCCTCTCAACAGAAGGCGAAGCCAAAGTGCGATCAACAATGTGACAGTTGCGGCAAAGATCTAACATTCGGCGAGATAAAGTACATTAAAGACACAGGCAGCGAACAAAAGTGTTACAGGTGCAGCCACTAGGAGATTAATTCAACATGAGGGAGAGGAGATTTAATTGTCGAAGGTGCATCCCGTCCTAGATTTTTTCCGCTCCCTCCCTCGCTTTTTTATTTTCATAATAATGGAGGAATAAATGAATGATAGATACAAATTTATACAGGCATATATGCAAACTGATGTATTTTGAGTTAGACAGGCAGGGAGCTATCAAGAGACTATGGAAAAGAAACAAGTCGATAGCGCAAATTGAATTGATAGCAGCAGAAGTATTTGAGGAGAACCGTAAACATATTGAAATAATGGAGAGGATTCAACGGCACAAATAACGATTCATGTCCCAAGCACGACAGAACCCGAAAAATATTATACCGTGACCGTTGACACTGAATTAAAAATAGTGGAGTGCGACTGCAAAGGCTTCCAGTTTATGAAGCGCTGTCGTCATATCAGGTTTGTAAAATCGGTGATAAAGGCTCTTTTGCATGAACACCCTAGCTTTTTAGACGAGAAATAGGCTTACTCGTCATCTAACGATTCAACACTCAAGACAGCCTTGTTACCATCAGCCTCTAAAAAGGCTTCCATATTTTCTTTATAGTTTGCCAGCAGATTCAAAGCCAGGCGTTGACAACGCCCTGGCACTCCGGCAGCAATCGCTACTTTTAATTCTCTCATCGTAAGCGAATTAAGGTGGATTTCTAGTTCCTCTTGTTTTATATCCCGCATCATATATCGAAGGTAGGCCAGATCACTCTTAACATATACTTTTTTACTGAGTATTATTTCCTTGCACTTTTCTTTTATCAGATTCGTCTCTTTTTCCATGCTACTGCAATACACGATATGCCTAAAAAGGTTACGGTCGTCGGTAGGTACCAGGACAGTACCCCTCACCGTTCTCAAAAAACTTATAAGCATCTACCCAGTTTTGAGTAACTACCTAAAATTGAGGAACGTGAAGAAATGGTAAAGACAAAAAGTTTAGAAGCCACAACCGCTAAATGGAAGCGGAAAGTGGAAGGCGCAAGTGAAGATTACAAGGCCGGCGTAGAGAATCCCCGCCGAGATTGGGAAGCATCAACAAAAGCAGCTTCCGGTATCTACAAAGAGGCCGTTATTAAAGCCGCTAACGAAGGACGATTCGAGAAAGGCGTTGCAGGCAAAGGTGCTAAATGGGCAGCCAATGCAGCAGGTAAAGGTGTAGACAGATGGCCCGCAGGTGTCGCAGCCGCAGGCCCGGAATACAGTTCTGGAATGGGTAAGGTTTTAGCCGCTATCAACAGCACGGTATTGCCAGCAAGACGCCCAGCCGGTGACCCAGCCAATCTACAGAGAGTAGCCGCAGTTAACAAGAAAGTACATGACGCATGCAAAGGGAAGTAATTACGTCCGAGGTGATGAATAATGACCGAGGATAAGAAAATTAAACTCCCTAACGCCTTCGTGACCTGGAAGAAACTGAATCCTGTAACCGGGACGTTTTCCTGGGACGGAGGGAAATAAGATGAACAACAGAATAACGACAATACTCGCTAGCGAGGCTGCAACAGTTGCAGCGACTAAAACCATTGATCTAAACGAGAACGCTCCATTGTCCAAGATCGTCATCAGGATGAAAGGGACAAACAACGGAAGCACTCCAACAGCACACCCGGCTAAGATGGTAACCAAGATCGAAGTTGTGGACGGATCCGACGTGCTTTACAGTATGAGCGGTGTACAATGTCAGGCTATGGACTTCCTGGAGCAAAGCGAGCTTCCTTTCATTTGTGCAGAGTACGAGAATGATATCGAATGTTGCGCTACATATGACTTGAACTTCGGAAGGTTCCCTTGGGATCGTGAATTCGCTCTGGATCTCCGCAGTTTTAAGAATCCACAGCTGAAGATCACACACAATAAAGCCCTTGGTGGATCATGTCCGGACGCAGGGACACTAGCGGTATTTGGATATACTTTCGACGATCCGCAACCCAGCCCGCCTAATTTCCTTATGACCAAGGAATTATACAGTTACACTATTGCAGCCAGCGCAAACCACTATATCACACTCCCAAGAGACTATCCATACAGGGTTTTAATGCCTCAAAGCTACGAAACCACTAAGAGTTTTACGGATCAGTTTGGTTACCTTGATTGGTATGCTGACAACAAAAGACGGGTATTCGTAGACAGCCTTTCCGGGCCGGAATGGGCTAAGATACAGCCACGTCTCGATCTAGTCGAGGAAAACCTTGCCGGTCTTGGAAATGCAGCCAGTGAGGAATACTGGGTAGCAGCGACATATGAGGGTTACGGAAACGCAGGTGGAAGAAGTGTTGTAGATGCAACTTGTTTCATAGGGCAGCCAGCAGGGCCGCAGTATGGAATAACATGTGCAGCCGGTGGAAGTTTCGCAGCTCATACAAACGGATATTTTGCCTTCGGTGCTACTAATCTCTGCATGCATGAGATGAACGACCCGAAAGCATGGTTCGACCCTCTTGAGTATGGAGATGTTGAGCTAAGACTACAGGCAAGCGCAAGCGGCGGCGGAACAAACACAGTATGTCTCTCGCAGAACAGACCTAACGGAAGCCATTAGGCTTTCCTTTTTTTCTTTATAGGAACAGGTGATAGAAAATGCAAAAGCCAATAGGAAGAATAGAAACAATAGCGGCTTCTGGAAGGGAACAAATCCCTGGACAGATCCCACTCGTAAGAGCACGTACGTTATCGTGTACGGTGCGGATGGATTTCGGAGCAGCTATAAACGCTAATGCTACAATTGAGATTTATTATGCTCCCGATGGAAATAACTGGGACACTCTTACTTATGCAGCCCAGGCAGTAGTTTTCACAGCCGGAGCGACAGTCCAGCAGACTTTTATTATAGATCCACCAGAACACGGCCACTTAATAATTAAGGTTCTTAACGGAAGCCAGGCGGACACGATTACGAATGTTATCGGATGGTATTCGATACAAAGCTGGCCGTTCTGGAGCGGAGACAGCCGGGGACTGATTGATACCGCAGAGGTTTACGACTAGGAGGTTGATCTAGAATGAGACGACCTAATCGACGGCCGAATTATACCAAGACGGAAGATATAACCAACTGGGAGGAGACGGTTGATTATATAATTCATCAGGACGGTACTGTTGCGATCGCAGTTGATGGAAACACAGGGAAAGAAGTATCACGAAATACAGATGCTTATATTGTAATAGCATATTGTTTAACGCAGTTGGCAACGGGTGGACACGTTCATATCAAGCACGGAACTTATACAATAGATACAGCACTCGCACCGGCTTCATGGACATGGATCTCAGGGGATGGACAAAACAGGACGATTTTATTTTTGGAAGCGGAAACCGTCATAAATATGATATATGCAGATGGCAAAGACCATGTCAGAATCTCTGATCTAACGATTGACGGAAACCAGGCAAATCAGACAGACGGGGGAAGCTCTGATACGCAATGTGGAATATTGATAACCGATAGCGATAGTTGGTTAATCGACAACTGTGAGATAAAAAACGCAACAGAGGTTGGTATCCATTTTTATGTCGGCTCATTAACAAACACGGTATCAAACTGTTATATACACGATAATTTTCACAGAGGCATAAATCTATATACGGGCTCTACAAATTGCAGAATCATTAATAACGACTTTGAGGACAATGTGGACTACGGTTTATCCGCTCATGTTGGTATCACAGGCTTAAAGGTGATAGGTAACGATTTTACAGGAACAGGACGAGGTATTTGGATACAGGACGCTACGAGCCTTTTATTGAATACAAACACATGCCATGACATCGCAATAGCTGGAATGGACATCGGAGCATCAGGACATCCAGTAACAGACAGCCATATCGTAGGGAACTATTACTATAATTGTGATGTTTACCAAGGGATTAAAATAACTGATTCAGACAGGATAAGCATAACAAGCAACGCTTTTTATTCATCAGCGCTTGCAGATGATGAAGGGATCCAGATCGCCGCAGACTGCACCACGATCATAGTTACTGCAAACACGTTTGTTAATATGGTCAGAGGCGTTGATGTTGACGGGGACGACTGTATTTTTAACTGGAATATATTTTTAAACTGCACAACACCGATAGACGATAACGGGGAAAGAAATATAATTGACGGAATGAGTTTAAACGCAGGCGTTCCAGGAGCGGCGGGTGTTTGGGCGGCAACATTACACGAAGGTGTAATAGTCAGAGATACGACAAACAACAAGACTTATATCTGTGCCGAGGCTGGCTGGCGAGAGATCTCCGCAGCCTAAGGAGTGTGTATCTTCATGCTCTTTAAGATCCATCGAAGCGTCCCAGCGAACACAGCGATAGACGCTCCAGACTGGCAGAAACTCCAGGTCTGCAAAGGCACGATAAAAGAATGGATCGTTTTCTGTCCTGAGGAGTGCGCTGATCTTATGAAGTTTAAGGTGCGGTACAAAGGGACGCAGTTGTTACCTTTTAGCCGGGATGAATGGATGGATGCTCTTACAACGCCTTTTCCGATTATGGAAAACCTCAAAATGGGCGTATCCCCGTACGTACTTGATGTTTATGCTTATAATATTGACACGAGACACAGCCATGAATACAATTTATACGTGGATGTCCTGAAAGACGAGCCTTTTGTGCCTCCGACGTCGGGATTTGACCTTAAATCTGCATGGAGTAAACTATTCGGAGGTGGCTGAATTATGGTACATACACTCCCGGATTATACGAGCAAATACAAGAATAACACGGTATCAGGAATTGCAGATAACGCAGAACTGGCAGCACGTTTAGGCTCAATAGTTACGTTTAGCAGAACGGGGAACGTGATAGCATTAGATGATTTTGAGGGAGCTACCCTGTTTTGGGATACAACAGGCGCAGGTGTGGGAGCATTTGCTGGAATTGTTGCAGATTGGGGAAAATCGGGATCTCAAAGTTGTAAATTAACAGCAGGAGCCGGAGCCGGTGGCCTTGCTGGAATCTATAAATATTTTGGTGTAGCGACAGCCGGTAAATTGGCCCTGGAGATAAGTTTTACAGTAGACGACGATACAGATCATTTTTCATTAAACTTTATTCACCATGACGGGACAAACAGATACGCTGCATATATAGAATATGACCATGCAAACAATAGATTCGAGATTGATGATGATGGCGTAGTAAGAAACATATTACCAGGATCCGATTTGCTTGCTGGAGGTACAAATTCATTTCACACATGGAAATTATTTATAGATACAAGTACACGCAGTTATGACAAAATGATAGTTGACAACATACAGACAGATTTATCCGCTTATACAATTCCGACAATATTGGATCCTTTAAGATCGAGTATATATGTTTACATGAGACATTATTCAACAGATGTAGCAGCAAAGACAATATGGATTGATAACTTTATATTAACACAAAATGAGCTATAGGAGATAAAAATGGTAAGTAGTGGAGCAGAAACAAACGGACGGGTACATCCGATCTTAGTCGATGCAGACGGTAGGGTGTACGTTAATTTAAATAGCCCGGCGGCTGTCGAAAGAGCCGACACTACGGTAACCCATCCAGAGGGAATAGGGATTTTTGGAAAACAACATGTAAACAACCAATGGACAGAGATGCC
>Ga0210003_1003579_pt1 | contig 12569 bp, 10 predicted proteins | sample LantaG_FD_182804 | JGI IMG/M metagenome (GOLD analysis project Ga0210003, IMG submission 182804) | Deep subsurface microbial communities from Baltic Sea to uncover new lineages of life (NeLLi) - Landsort_02402 metaG (SPAdes) (version 2) | ecosystem: Environmental > Aquatic > Marine > Oceanic >...
CAGTTGTAGTTCCTGATAATGTGTTATTTGAAGGTGGTGCCGGAGAAACCGTCAGAAAAAAGATGCTTGAAACAACTGACTTACATACCATTTTAAGACTTCCTACCGGAATATTTTACAAGCAGGGCGTGAAAGCAAATGTGATTTTCTTTGACAATCACCCTGCAAGTAAAAATCCTTGGACCAAAGAAGTTTGGATATATGACTTACGTACTAATGTACATTTCACTTTAAAGGAAAACAAGATGAAGTTTGAGGATTTAAAAGATTTTATTGAATGCTATCATCCTGAAAATAGACATGGGAGAAAAGAAGCTGAACGATTTAGGAAATTTACTTATAATGAAATAGTGTTAAGAGATAAGACAAGTTTGGATATCTTCTGGCTGAAAGATAAAAGTTTAACAGATTTAGACAATCTCCCCGATCCTGATGTTTTAGTTGAAGATATCATTGAAAATTTAGAATCCAGCCTCGAAAGCTTACGAGAAATATCAAATAATTTGAGTAAAGAGCAGCGATAAAAATATTTAGTGATGGATCTGGCAGTTAGTAAAATAAAACTAATTGCTATATCCAGAATAAAGATTTGATTCCAAAAGCTGACAAGGCGTTTTATAAGAAGGCTATTGTTAAAAAGATTTGGTTGTTGGGTTTATTTTTTTAAGTTGTGTTAAAGGAAAAATAATTAAAAATAATATTAGTCAATTACAGGACAACATTTTAAAGCATGATATATTTATTTGTGAGTATGGATGAGATATTTAATTTTTTCAAATTAGGAGAAGTGATAATACCTTCTCCAAATAGGAGATGAAAAATAATATTTGATAAAACATATGAAATGTCTAAAAGAATAGTAGCACCTTTAGATTGGGAGAAATATAAATCAATTTTATTGTCCGAATGGAAAAAACTCTTATGCAATGATTCAATAAAGGAAAAAGATTTACAGAAATTCTTAGAAACTAATCCATGCATGATGATCCCAGGTGCATATGGATTATCTCTTACATCAGGTCATATGCCCCTTTATGCTTCTGTTTTTTCGCAACCAGTTTTACCAGGATTCAAAGCTAAGAAGCCAGATTTTATGTGGATAGCAACGTGTTCCGATGAAATAAATCCTATACTTCTAGAAATTGAAGATCCAAAGAAAAAATGGTTTACAAAAAGTAGTCAACAGACTGCACAATTTACCCAAGCGTACAATCAGTTAAATGAATGGCGGACATGGTTTGTAAACCCAACGAACATTAATATTTTTATTGAAACCTATAAAATAAATTCAACGCGTGCGATTGGAAGGCAAATTGTCCCGCATTATGTATTAGTATATAGTCGACGATCCGAAGTTGAAGATAAAAAAACAAAACGTTCTGTAAGCAAAAAAAAAGATGAAACTATCATGACTTATGATAGACTATCACCAAGTTTCGAGCAATCTAATTACCTATGTATAAAAATAAAAAAACATAATTTTGTTTCAGTTACCTTCCCTCCCACCGCAAAAATTGGTCCAAATATTATAAAAGAATGGATTGATATAGATGGTATTAATTTGTCGATAAGCAATTCATTTTTCTTATCTGAAGAAAGAAAAATATTTCTATTGGAAAGATTGCCGTATTGGGGAGAATGGGCAAAGAATAAGAGCAAGGGACCAATAAATTGTGGAGATTGGGAGTGATATTATCTCAATTACTTCTACTAACAGCAGATATACGGTTACGAACTTGAGCTCTATACTCAAATTGCGTAACTTCGTATATCTGCAAAACATTATCCGATATCTTAAAAAAATATGAGGCATTTACTATGATTAATTTTAATGATTTTACAAGGAAATTTTCAGTAATAAGTAATAAGCAATTCGCTTTTCTTCTGGGTGCTGGCGCTTCTGCAACTTCAAATGTTCCGACAGCATTGGAGATGACATGGGATTTCAAAAAAAGACTCTACGCTTCTGAAAAGGAAATTAAAATAACGACTGTTGAGCAAAGATTTTATGAGCTCGAAAAAGAAATTGAGAATTGTGTAAGAATTAAATATAACAATATACTAAAAAATGAATATGGTTTTTTCTTTGAGAAAACCTTCCCGTCAAGTCAAGACAGGAGAAATTATATAAAGGAAATGCTTAAATTTGCCAAACCAAGTATTGGTTACCAGGTTATTAAATTTTTAATTAAAGAGAATATTGTATGGCATTATATTACTACAAATTTTGATAATTTAATACAAAAAGTATATTCAGATATAGTAGAAATTTCAGAAGAGAATATTACTACGCGCGAAGATTATATAAAAATCAATTCCACTTTTCCTACTATAGTTAAATTGCATGGTGATTTTAGGTACGACTGGCTGAAAAACACAGATGGCGAGACACAATCGTTAAACAAGTTAGTTATAAATAAACTTACTCATTTATTTGACTCTCTTGGGTTGATAATTGTCGGTTACAGTGGTAGAGATGAATCTGTAATGTCATTTTTGGAAAATATTGTGGAAAATGAAACCAGGACGTTCCCCGCTGGTTTTTATTGGTGTATTAGAGAAGGAGAAGTTGAGAATCAAAGGATTAAAATATTGATAGATAAATTGAAGAAAAAAGGAATTGAGGCAGATTTTGTAAAAATAACAAGTTTCGATGATTTATTAATCAGTATTTATAATCAAATAGGTAAAAATGATAATAAAATTGACGAATGGTTAAGTAGTAATAAAGAAATACAACCATTTGAGTCAGCCACACGAAATAGAGAAAACTACATAGTTTTTGATTTTATGAAAATAACTGAATATCCAAGAACATTTTTAACCTTTAAATTTAAAGATATAAAAAATTGGAAGGAGTTAGATAGAATAACTAATGGGAAGAAGATTATAGCAAGCTTTTTCCGAAAAGGGAAAATAATTGCTATAGGTGATGATAATGAAATAAAAGAAACCTTTGATAAATATATTGATAATAGTTATGCTTTTGAGTACTATACGCTTACAGATGACGATTTAAACCAGTTGAATAGTCAATATGGATTCGTATATGGGATTTTTTATAAAATTCTTAATCGGCATTTTGAAAAAATACTCTGTCTAAAAAGATTTGGCAATAAAAGAATTTTTTACAGAGAAGAGAAGTATAAGAAGGAATTAGATAGATATTCAAAAACCTTATATTATTATAAAGCTTTTAAATACTCTTTAGAATTTAGAGATCGAAAGTTACTATTTATACTTACTCCCTACTATTTAACTTCTGAGTTCCAATCTTTAGACGAAGAAACTTATAAAAGTCAACAAAATACGCTAATTTCAAATATATGGAATAAGAATGTCTTAGAAGATTTAACTTACTGGGTGAAAGTATTGAAAAATAGAGAAGGGGAGTCCATTAAAATATTGTTCCCTTTTAATACCTCGTGTTTTCTTATCCAGCCAAAGTTCTACAAATCTGGAGAAGGTATTTATGATTAAATACAATAATATTTGGCAATCTTATGCAATTATCAAAGAACCTATTCTATCTTTTCATCTAGAAAAGTTGTATCTATCTAAAGCTAAAATAGAAGGTCTTTTTAAGTGGGGACCTTTTGATAATTCAATTCCTAATAATCCTTTAAAACCTGTAAATCCTATAAAAATTGGATTAATATTGCCAAAAAAAAGAAAGGGTTTTTTGATAATTATTTAGAAAATCTCGTTAAAGAGATAGAATTGGATGATATATATCTTAAACCTTATAAAGGTTTTCGAGAGATTTATGGTGTCAATCTGAAGGTGAAATCTTACGAGTACATTGATGACGAAGAAATCGTTTCTTGTGAATCAGAAAAAGATATTTTAAATTTATATATCAGAAAGATATCATCAGCTAAGGAGAAATTTGAATTTGATGTGTTACTTATCTTAATCCCATCTGAATTTGAAGAATGGTTAGAGATAAGAAAAGAAAATTATTATTTTCATTTACATGATAAAATAAAATTATACGCAGCCACACAAAGTATAAGGACCCAAATAATCAGAGAAATTAGGATGCCACAACTTAACAAACAAAAAGATCTACTCCGAAGTATATGGTGGTTGTCAGCAGCAATTTATACAAAGTCCGGGGGGACTCTATATAAATTGGCTGAATTTGACGAAAGAGTGTTATACATCGGAATTTCTTATGCTATTGTCCCCTTTAAGACTTCTCAAAAAATTTTAATAGGTGTTGCACAATTGTTTGATGAACAGGGCAATAACATTAGGATAGATCTTTTCTCTACTTCTGATTTCACCGAACTTTCCAAGAATCCATATTTATCTGAAAATGCAAGTAGGAATATATTTCAACGAATTTTGGAAATTTATAGAAGTGCAAAAATGAAACCGCCAAGCAAAGTTGTAATTCACAAAAATTCTCCCTTTAATGATAAAGAGGTTAAAGGAATAAAGCAGGCTTTTTCTTCTATAGATCGACTGGAACTTCTGTTTATACAGAAACAAACTCCATATAGAGCTATAAGATTATGGGATAAAACAACTGCTCATTTTTATCCTGTATTAAGAGGTACTGCAGTAAAATTAGATAATAATAGTTTTCTTTTATGGACTTCTGGTAGTATTGGTATTCATGTTAATGGACAAGAGAAAAACTACTACCAGGAACAACGCCACATTCCAAAGCCATTATTGGTTACGCGATTTTATGGACTCGATACCTTGGAGGAAGTTGCAACAGATATTATGAAATTAACAAAAATGAATTGGAATAATTTGCAGTATTATAATAAACTTCCAGTGACTATAGATTTTGCTAGTAGAATAGCTAGAATAGCAAAACAAGCTGAAGATATTCCACTGTTTTTACCTAAAGATTTTAGATATTATATCTAACATGAGATAGCGTATAATAAAGAGTGTAGGGGGTCTTGCAATATAATAAAAGTTATATTATCTTTGCAGCATGCCCAGGCCATTACGGATATAATTCTCAGGAGCAATTTATTACATCACTTCCAGAAAAAAATACTATACAAACGATCTTTCTTGATATTAAAAAAATTGTGGGGAGATATGAAAAGTGATATTGCAAGCCCCCTTAATACTTTAATCTAATTGTTTTTGCATAATTGTTTAAAAAGTGCTTAAATATAGTTAAGTTTAATACGATTAAATGTTAACAGGTCTGCATATAACATGCAAAAATTATTCAACGATACGAAGACACTTCGTATAAAAGCGAGTTATCGGACATAGTTGAATTTCTATTATTTTACTTTTCAAAAACCGAGGTAATTAAATGAATCTTTCTGCTTCAGAACAACTAGCATGCTCAACTGTAAGAATTGAATGTGAATATAGTGACAATTCTACTGGTACAGGAACTGGATTCTTTTTTAGATTCCTCGATAATAAAGAAAATAATTTACATGTCCCTGTGGTTATAACAAATAAACATGTTATAAGAAACGCTACAAAAGGTAGACTAATTATGACTACCGCAAATGAAAATGGTGAACCAAATGACAAAGATCATTTTCAGGGATTTTTCAGTGACTTTGAGAATTTTTGGCGGCTACATCCAGATGATGATGTTGATTTATGTGCAATGCCAATTGCACCTTTTATAAACGCAGCTAAAGAAAAAAATAAAAATCTTTTTTATATTCCATTAGATAAAAAGTTAATCCCCTCTGCACAGCAAATGGAACAGCTATCAGGTTTGGAGGAAATACTAATGATTGGATATCCTAATGGCATTTGGGATAACATTAATAATAAACCAATTTTTAGAAAAGGTGTTACAGCTACAAACCCGAATTTTGATTACAACGGAAAAAAGGAATTTTTAATTGATGCAGCATGCTTTCCTGGTTCAAGTGGTTCACCAGTTTTTATTTTTAATGAAGGTGGGTATAGAGACAAAAACGGCAACATGTATATAGGAGCATCAAGAGTATTATTGTTGGGTGTGCTGTATGCTGGGCCACAATACACAGTAGAGGGTGAAATAAAAATAATTGATGTGCCAGTTTCACAAAAAGCTATCGTATTTTCAACAGTGCCAAATAACTTAGGTCTGATATTGAAAGCAGAAAGAATTCTTGAACTAGAAGAATTATTCAAATAGTGGAAGTATAAGGGCAGGTCTTGCAATATAACAAAGTTAGTAAAAAAAAACATGGGGACGGTTCTTTGTTTGACAATCCCCTATTACGGGAAAATACGGGGTCTTGAAATATAACAAAAGACATATTATATTGACACCATAACCAGGCAATTACGAATAAAATTTAAAGGAGCAGTTTACCATATCACTTCCAGGGGGAAATAATAGGGACAGCTATTTATCGGGTGAGTGGTGCGATTGAGGTGTAAACTTATGAAAAAGAATAAACAGATTGCTAAACAGAACAGCTTTACAGAATTTCTTCTCTACACTACGCCAAACGGCAAGGTGAAAGTGGAGATATTTTTGCGCGATGAAAATGTCTGGCTTACACAAGCAAAGATTGCTGAACTATTCTATATAGATCGCTCCGTTATCACCAAACACCTCAAAAATATCTTTGAAAGCGGTGAATTGCAAGAAGATGCAGTATGTGCAATTTTTGCACATACTGCCGCGGACGGCAAGGCCTATCAAACAAAGTTTTATAATCTTAAAGATAATGGGGTCAGGCTTCACAGCTTCACAAAATAATAAAACAAGAAAAATAGTTGATAATTTTTATATACAACTAAATACAAGTTAAGTTTTTTGCGTATTCATAGCTAATAATTTCTTTATCTTTTGGTTTTGTCCAGGCTTCTTCTTTATGGGAACATTGGGTTATTTCTTCAGAGGTAAGGTTTTTGAAAGTATTTAGTACTTTTTCCATACTGTCTATTTCTTCTTGAGAAAAAATACCCATGGTCGGTTTTTCAAGAGGTTTTATAAATTCGTATTCTTCAACATTATCTTTGGAAGTTTTAACATATTCAACTTGATAGGTTATATATTTTTCAAATAATTCTCCAAGCAAGAGTTCGTACTTTATAGGGGTAGGACCATAGTGATTTTTAATGTATTTTAATCCGGTAATAGACAAAGTATTGTTACGAAAATTAACGAAGTCTGAATAGAAAAGTAATTTCATTAATTTTGTTTTAAATAATCTTTTTATATTTACAGCAAAAAATAAAATCATGTTAACAAATTTTTCATAATTAAATTGAGAATAGCCACAATATTCGTCCAAAACTTCATTAAAATATTTTTTTGTGATATTTTTTTCTAATGTTTTATCAATATCATCTCTCATTAAGTTTTGTAGATTTTCCTTTATATTTATATAATCTTTTCTATTTATTTTGTTTTTATTATTTTCCAATAATATTTTCATATTATCAGGATTTTCTAATAGAACTAGTGCATCATTATGGGACCGGTCTTGTAAAGCTCCGGTTTCATATCTATGGATAGTTACCTCTCCCCAACCTAATATTCGAGAGAAAGCTCTTTGGCTTACCCCATATTTTTCTCTCGTTTCTTTGATTCTATTAGGCGTTAATAAAGAGTGTTTTTTTCTATATTGATTATAAATATTTTCTAAGTTTTTATCTTCTAATTTATCATCAAAAATTTCTTCATTATTTTTAAGATTGATTCGGACCTCTTCTAATATTTCTATAGGTTCACCTTTTATGCGATAGGTGGCTTTACGTTTTATTATTTTTGAATTGTGGGAATTATTATTGGTTACCATGGTAGTTACTTCCTCCTGAGTAAAGTTATTTTAAATAATATTTTTATTTTAAAGGGAATTTCATTTGATATTCTGCAATATGAAAAGACATACAGACAGCTTCTTCATACTCATTAATTTTTCTTATTTTTAATTTGATGTATATTAATTTATTTTGTATATTTTTTCCAAATATCCAAAAAGATTCGTCTTTATAATTAATTTGATCTTTGTCTAATAGGGGACCTTCTGAATATTCTTTTGGGGTTAGGCTTAAAATATCTTGCTTTATATGTTCAGGCTTATAACCTAAATCTAATAGTGTTTCTAAATTATTCTTTCGATTCCCGAGAAATATATAATTTCCTTTTGCTACTAAACTTTTTATTTTGATTAAAATATTTCTTACTATTTCTCTTTGTAATTGAATGCTGGTTCCCCCTAAATAATATTGTTATCATATGATAACAATATTATAACATAAAACTATTATTATGCAATACAAAAATAAAATTATTTACGGAGAGAATTACAAAGTGGGATGGTCATTTACTTTAAAACAGTATTTCTTATTTTTCTAATCCATTCTAATTCTTCTTCTCGGAATAATCTCTTTGTTTCTTCGTCCGGTTTCTTTTTGCGATTTGGAAAAGATAATGGAGTCAGGCTTCACAGCTTCACAAAATAATAAAATAAGAAAAATGGTTGATAATTTTTATATACAAATAAATGAAAGCTAAATCTTTTTGCTTGAGGTTGTCCTGGAAGAAAAGAGAAGAGAAATAATAAAAGAATGGATTAGTTCAGGAAGGATTGAGGACAGAAGTATTATGAGTATTTTGAAGAGTGGAGAAAAGGAACAGGGGACGGTTCACTGCTCCTATTTGACCTCTTTGAAAGCCTTTATTTACAAGGCCTTCAGACCCCCTTCAGGAGTGCCCTTTTAACGCACGTAGAGTGCCTTTTTAAGGGCATCAATTTTCGAAAAAACGGCAATTACGACCCTGTTTTTGGGGTATTTTCACCTCCTCAAAATCCTGAAACCCTTATAAATAGCCACTTTCAGTTTTTAAAAGAGTGAAATTTTCGTCGAAAAAGTGCTGTTTTTGAGGGGTAAAAGTACCTATTTTTTAAAATTATGCATTTAAAGGTACTTAGCGTGGTTATTCGCTAAAACCCTTATTATATAAGGCTTTCAAGAGGGTATTTTTCCACAATATTTCCACACTTTCCCCATTTATAAGTAAAATATCGTTAGTTTTAATCCCTTATTTGGTATTTCCGCTTATTCTACTGATCATATATTTAGTTAAAGAAAAAGATTTAGCAAGAGCTGAAAAGAAGCTTAAAGAGCTTGGATGTATTGTTGAAGAGAAGTAATATTTATTTTAATCTTATTTTATTCTCTCAAAAAGTTTTTCAAGGTATATTGATTTCATTTGTTTGCTGGCCATCATTTGTTTTATAGGGGGCAGTTTGAGAATAACTCCAAGAACGGCAGCCATTGCCCTGTGGCTGCCAAAGGTTTGATTGTCAAATATAAGTTCCTGCAGTTTCCCCTTCTCTATCGCCATCAAGACAATCCGGTGGACTGAATTGACCGGTGTTATAATCTGCTCCTTACGCCTTTCAAGTGTAATGTTTTTATTGGAGCAGGCCCTAACACAGAGCCCACATCCCAGACATATTTCTTCATTTATTTTAACCTTTTTGGACTTGTTGTTTGTTTCATCATCATTCGAAACCCACTCTATGGCTTCGATAGGACATACTTTAACACATTTTCCACACCCGGAGCAGTTATCTTCATCAATTTTTGGAATGAAGGAAGTAGTCTGGACCGGATGGAGCATCCCGAATTTTTTTGCTGTTACCAGGAATTCGCAACAACAACCACAGCAGTTACATATAAAACTGACATTATTTTTGACATTTTCCCCGCACTGGACAAGATTATATTCATAGGCTTTATGTAGCAACTCCATACATTCTGAGGCTTTTACTCTTCGGGCATAATTGTGCCTTGTCAGGGATTTGGCGATATTATTGAAAGTCATACAGATATCCATAGGAGCATCACATGCCTTTCCCAAATGTTCCATTTTATGACGGCAATAGCACATGCTGATTCCTATATATGATGCGGTTTTTATAATATGGCTTGCTTTTTCATAGTCCAGGATGGAAATAAGGTTGTCCCTGGATAGAACTTCCTCCTGCACAAAAGTTCTTCCCAGTAATGTCTCACTACCTAAAAATAAATCTTTAACAAAATCTTCTTCAACATTGAGGTACTGGTAAAAGAGTTCAGAAAGAAGCTTTTGATCTATATTCTTTCTTGTCCTCATAAGGGAGAATTCAAAGAATCCTGCCATTGGTGGTGGAAGGACATATTTTTTAATTCCGTTATGTTCAGAATCCATGAGGATTGCTTTGCCTGCAAGTTCATCCAATATTTTTTCGGTATTGACTTTATTTAATTTCCATATTCGACTGGCTGTGTTAATAGTGAATGGTTTTATCGGAAGTTGAGAGACCAGCTCCGCTTCCTCTTTATTAAAAAGGATACTCAATATTTTATATAAGGTCTCAGAAGGGGGAGCGCCCTGGGGAAATCTGTTTAATCTCTCCTCCAGTTTTTTATAAGCCGATTTTCCAATCATATGTGACATAGTTTACACCTGCCAAAAGATTCTTTTTTTATATTCTATCATAAATCTTTTATTTCAAGAAGGGGATATAAATTTAGATGACATGAAACCCTTATTTTATAAGGTTTCAAGAAGGCTTTTTTTCATAGTTTCCCGCATTTGGAGGTAATTTATGGAAAGGGAGTCAAGTGTTCACATTTAACACAAGATATCAATTGCCTGAATTACCAATTTACAGAAGTTGTAAAACCTGATAAAATTAAAAAACCTTTAAGGGTGGTTAAACTTGATATAATTTAGTCTAATAATGAGCGAATTCAAAATTGATTTAAAAATAGAAAGAAAGGGTAATGTAAGATGAATAAAACGATTAAAAGTGTATGTGTATACGGTATCGGAGGAGTCGGTGGTTATTTTGGTGGCAGAATAGCTCATGAAGTTAGCGAGGGTAACCGTGCTATACAGGTCTATTTTATAGGCCGAGGTGAACATTTAAAAGCCATTCAGCAACACGGGTTAAATCTGATTACCGATAAAGAAGAATTTCTTTGCTTTCCGAATATTGCGACAGATAATATAAGACATATTCCTACCCCGGATTTATATTTACTATGTGTAAAAGGGTATGACTTAGATAATGCTGTTGCATCAATTTCAAAAAATATATCTACAGATACTATTATTCTTCCCTTACTTAACGGAGTAGATATCTATGAACGCATAAGGACCAGTTTACAAAAAGGGATAGTCTTGCCTTCCTGTGTCTATGTTTCTTCCAGTATTGAAAAGCCGGGTACCATCAGACAAAGAGGAGCTAATAAGCATATCATATTTGGCAAAGACCCGAAACACTTAAACTATAATTATGAGTATCTTATTGAATTCTTTAATGAAATGGGAATTAGCAACACCTGGCACGATAATCCTTATTCGGCAATATGGGAAAAATATATATTTATTACCGCCTTTAGTTTAATAACCGCCTATTCAGGAAAAACAATAGGAGGAGTACTTGCTGATGATAAGTTAAAGAGGATGACGGAAAATATTATGAAAGAAGTTGTTTTAATCGGCAAAGCAAAAAATATAGACTTTGAGCAAGATGTAGTAGAAAAAACTATACAAAAAGCCCAGAACTTTCCCTACGAAACCAAGACTTCATTTCAAAGAGATTATGAAAAGGGAAAAACCAGAAATGAAGGAGATATATTCGGAGGAACTTTAATCCGTCTGGCAAAAGAACACAATATCTTAATCCCCACAATTACGGAAGTGTATAGAGAACTAATGGCACGATAAAATTTGAGCGTATCTTACTTCAGGAGGAAAATATAAATGTTAAAAGAATTGATCCAGGACGGGTATGGGATTAAAGAAGATTTAAATTGTGCAGAAACTATTCTATATGGTGCTAATCAGGTTTATCATCTTAACCTAAACCCTGATTCTCTGAAATTGGCAGCTGCCTTTGGCGGAGGAATGGCTATCGAAAGTGTCTGTGGTGTATTAACAGCATCCCTTATGGTTTTAGGGAAGCTCTTTGTTCCGGATGTTGCTCACAAACATCCGGAAATTAAAAAATTAAGTAAAGAATTATTTGATACTTTTGAAAAAGAAATGGGCGATATTCTATGTAAACCATTAAAGGATAATTACCGAACTGAAGAGAAAAAATGTAGAGAGGTTATTTTAAAAGGAGCGGAAATTTTAGATAAGATAGTTATTAGAGAACTAAATAAAAGGGAATGACAAAAAAGAGACAGAAATAGCAAAAGCACTTTATTTATAAGGGTTTTGGGAACAAGAAAATAGGGTCAAGTTGAGTCTATCTTATATCACATCTTTCCCGAACGGAGAATTATAATTACTAAACCTAAACCTAATACACCAGCGATTAAAAAACCAAGAACTCCAAAAACTGGAAATCCCATAAATTGAGGGCCTTTATCAGTTTGCATAATTAAAGATGATCCAATAATAATAGCAGCCAGGATTAGACTGTAAGATAATCTATTAGCAGACTTATCTAAGGCATTAATTAAATTTTCCAATCCCCGATGTTGAAATTCTAATTTAAATACACCTTTTTCCATCTTTTTTAAGGTCTTACTTAGTTGTCTGGGGATTAAAATCATTAAGTTATAAAGTTCAGCTAAGTCGTTTGATAATTTCAATATAAGGCGTTGAGGGCTTTTTC
>Ga0210003_1003580_pt1 | contig 12566 bp, 11 predicted proteins | sample LantaG_FD_182804 | JGI IMG/M metagenome (GOLD analysis project Ga0210003, IMG submission 182804) | Deep subsurface microbial communities from Baltic Sea to uncover new lineages of life (NeLLi) - Landsort_02402 metaG (SPAdes) (version 2) | ecosystem: Environmental > Aquatic > Marine > Oceanic >...
AAAATTTGCAACCCTTCTTTTGAAAAAATATTATTAATGATAAAGAGTAAAATATATATAATATTTTTTAGATTGAAAAAGAATGCAAGAAGAAAATATTTTGGAATTCAAAAATGTAACTAAAGCTTTTCCTGGAGTTGTTGCTCTTAATAGCGTGACTTTTGGAATCAAAAAAGGCGAAATACACGCAATTGTAGGTGAAAATGGTGCAGGTAAATCAACTTTGATAAAAATACTTTCAGGCGTACAAAAAAAAGATGAAGGCGATATTTTTATAAATGATAGAGAGGTACACATCAAAACTCCAAAAGATGCCTTTGATCTAGGGATAACATGTATTTATCAAGATTTGCTTCTGGCCCCATCTTTAAGTATTTCTGATAACATTTTTTTAGGTCAGGAGATAAAAAAGTTTGGATTTTTAAGTAAATCTCAACAAAATGAAATTGCAAAAAAATTCTTCAAAGAATTTAACATAGATATAAATCCGAAAGAAATTGTTGAAAGACTTAGTATAAGTATGCAACAAATTACCGCCATTATTAAGTCAATGATGAGAGAGGCAATAATTTTCATCATGGATGAACCAACAGCAACTCTCGGAGAGCATGAAGTTGAAATGCTTTTCGATTTTATTAAAAAAATAAAAGAGAAGGGTATAAGCGTAATATACATTTCGCATCGAATAGATGAAATATTTGATATAGCTGATAGAGTGACTGTTTTGAAAGATGGAAACTATATAGGAACCAAACAAGTTTCTGGAATTACAAAAGATAAATTAATTACTATGATAAGTGGTAAAAATATTCATGATGCATCTATTGTTTATGATTTAACAAGAAAAATTCAGGATGAGAATGTTTTGGAAGTAAAACATCTAAATTACAAAGATTTATTAAAAGATATAAATTTTTCAATCAGAAAAGGCGAGATATTTGGAATTACTGGACTTGTTGGTGCAGGGAAAACTGAACTATTAAAGTGCATTTATGGATTATTTAATATTAAAGAAGGGGAAATTATTCTAAACAGTAAAAAAATTGAAAATGGTAAGAAGAATAAAGTAAAAATAGATTCAGATTCATTTGTATTTGGTTTTGTTCCAGAGGATAGAAAAAAAGAAGGGTTATTCTTAGACCTGAATATTATCCAGAACATTTCAATATCAAGTCTGAAATTTCTAAGTAGGTTTTTATTCATAAATAAAAGAAAGGAAGTCGATTTAATAAAAAAATATATAAAAGATCTGGATATAAAAACAAGCGGTGTAACTAAACAGGTAAAGTTTTTAAGCGGAGGGAATCAACAAAAAGTAATTTTATCAAGATGGCTAAGCTCAAAAAAATCAGTATTATTAATGGATGAACCTACTAGGGGTATTGATGTAATAGCAAAGACTGCGATATACAAACTAATAAATAAATTATCCAAAGAAGGTATATCTGTAATATTCAGTTCTTCTGATATCTCAGAAATTTTAAGTATTTCTGATAGGGTAGCGGTTATGAGAAAAGGCAGGATTGTAGAAATACTTGAAAGAAAGGATTTTGATACAGAAGAAGTACTTAGGGAAATGTCGATTGATTAATTTCCCACTTAATATTAGTTTTTATTTGAATTTATAAGTTTTTAATAACTTTAAAGGAGTCAATTTGAATGATAAACAAATGAATTCAGAGCAAGTTGAAAAAATTAGCATTAAAGCTGGCACCAGGAAGTTCTTTTCAATTGAAAATATTGGAATCTATCTTTTTCTTGTTGCTCTAATAATTTTCTTTTCTTTAATGACTAGGGCATTTTTAACTTTTAGTAACTTCATGGTTATTTTAAGGCAAGTTTCTATAATTGGTATATGTGCATTTGGCGAAGCTTTTATTTTAATTTCTGGTGGTATTGACCTTTCCGTAGGTTCAGTTGTTGCATTATCAGGGGTTATAGCTGCAACATTATCAAAATTTTTTGGTATTCCAATTCCTTTAGCCTTCATAGTAGGAATTACTGCTGGAGGTGGTGCTGGACTTCTAAATGGTATTTTAGTAACAAAGGCTAAAATTCCACCAATCATTGTTACTCTTGGTACTCTTACAATAATTAGAGGTTTGGCATTTATTGTAGTTGGGGGAGTTACTATTTTTGGTATGCCGGTTAATTACAGAGTGCTTGGGCGAGGATATGTTGGTTTTATTCCTATTCCCATCTTAATAATGATTATGGTTTTTGCTATTTTCTTCTTAATTTTGAATAATCTAAATTTTGGACGACATATTTATGCTATTGGTAGCAATGAAGAGGCAGCGATAATTTCTGGGATCAATGTAAATAGGACAAAAATAATGGTGTATGTACTCTGTGGACTAATGGCAGGTCTTGGTGGAGCTATCCTTTCATCAAGGCTTGATAGTGGCCAGGCTGCAACAGCTCAAGGATTAGAATTAGATGTTTTAACTGCTGTGGTTTTAGGTGGCGTTAGTATTGCTGGAGGTAAAGGAAGACTTGAAAGTGTTTTTGTTGGAGTATTAATTTTTGGTATCCTTGCAAATGGCATGGTTCTACTGAATATTCAGCATTTTTATCAGCTTGTTATTAAAGGTACAGTATTATTACTTGCTGTAGGTTCAGATATGTTAAGGAAAAGGTAAATTATTTTAATAGATAATTTATTGTAAGTTTTATTTAAAACTTAGGAAGATAATTTAAAGGTAATGAAAAAAAATAAAACTAAGATTATTTTAGAGTATAAGTAATAAGAATAAATAAAAATTATAAAGTTTTGAGTAGTAGAAAATATTAATAATAAATAGATAAACATAAGGAGGGATTTTAAATGAAACCAAAAATAGTAGTAATAGGTTCAGGTAGCCAATTTACTGAGTTTTTCTTACAAGAGATTTTTAAATTTGAAGAATTTAGAGGTTGTACGATTGCTTTGGTTGATAGAAGACCTACAAGGCTTGAGCAAGAAGTAAGGTTAGCTAATTTCATAAATGATAGTGTTGGCTGGGATATTAAAGTCAAAGGCCATACTGATAGGAGAGATGCACTTAAGAATGCAAACTATATTTACTGTTTTATAGCGGTGAATCATATGGAAACTTGGAAAAAGGAATTTGAAATAGCAAATAAACATGGTATTTATCCACTAGAAGCATATACAGCGGGTGCGCCAGGTTTAGGAATGTCGATGAGGCATGTTCCTGTAATGATAGATATTTGTAAAGATATTGAAGAGATCTGTCCAAATGCGTGGCTAATTTTAGACAATAACCCGCTTGCTAAGATTATGGCTGCAATATTAAGGCATACAAAAGTAAAATGTATAGGATATTGTAATGGTCATGAACTTGTTCAAATGGCTTTAGAACAAATTCTTAATATGGACGAAAGAGAGCCTTCGGAGAGAGCTGCTGACCCTATAGAGAGGGAATTTATGGTTCCCGCTGGAAATGTTGATATTACACTAGCTGGAATCAATCATTGTCAATGGTTATTAGATATCAGAGATACCAAAACTGGTGAGGATTTATATCCACTGGTTAAGGAGAATCTAAAAGACATAAATAAGGTACCAACAGGATATAAGTTTTCAGCTGAGGTCTGTAAACTTTTTGGATATTTTCCTTCTCCAGCAGATAACCATGTAGCTGATTACATATGGGCTGTGGATAGAAATATTTTTAAAGATTTTGATTTAGCACCATATCCAGTTGATAAGTGGTTTGGTGGAAGAAATGCTGAAGCTTGGAAAAAGATAGCTGATGGCATAAATACTCATGAGGCTGCTCGAGATTTTGTTTCAAAAAGAAGGGTAGGTTGGTTGAATTTACAAATTGCTAGATTTATGATGAGTGGAGAAAAGAAATATTTCCCAGCCATAAATCTTCTAAATACTGGTGCTATTACAAATTTGGATTCAGATATTATTGTTGAAGTACCTGCAATAATTGGTCCTAATGGTGCTAAAGCTATAATGATTGGTGATTTACCTGAGCAATTAGTACCTATTTGTGCTTTACACGGCAGAATAACAAATATAGTTGCTGATGCAACTGTACTTGGTTCAAAAGAGTTAGCATTACAAGCATTATTATTAGATCCTTTTGTTCCCAACCTACAGATTGCTAAGGGTCTTTTAGATGACATGCTGGAATATAATAAAGACTATTATACAAGATTTTAGAATAACTCTGGTAGAATAGATGGAGAATTCAATAATTCAAAACTTATTAAAAAAGCAGGAAGAGATATTCTTAAAAAAATTTATTGTAGGTAATAAAAAAAAGGAGAAATTCTATAAAGAACATGGAGTAATAAACATTTTATCTCCCGGAAGAGTAAATATAATTGGTGAACATACAGATTATAATTTGGGGCTTTCTATAAATACTGCCATAAATAAATATATATTTATAGCAGGGTATGAAAATAAAACAGATTATGTAGAAGTTTTTTCCAGATACTTAAACGATTCCAATAAATTTTCATTGGAAGACATTACATTTGATAAAACAACAAGCTGGATAAATTATATAAAGGGAGTTTTAAAAGAATATATTCAGCATGGTCATAAAATTGGCGGATTTAGTATGGTTGTGGACAGCAACCTGCCTATTGGTGCTGGTATTAGCTCTTCAGCTTCTCTTGAGGTCGGAGTTGCAGAGTTTGTTGAAGAGCTTTTTAATTTAAAAGTGAATAAAAAAGAAACGGTAAAATATTGTAATAGTGCTGAAAATAATTTTGTGGGGGTAAACTGCGGATTTATGGATCAGTTTTCTGTTGCTTATGGTAAGGAAAATAATGTAATTTATCTAAATTTTAAAGACCTCTCTTATGAATATATTCCATTCAATCTTGAGGATAATTTGATTTTAGTTATTGATTCTAAAGAGGAAAGAAATCTGGCAAATACTGAATATAATAAAAGAAGGCAGGAATGTAATGATGCGGTTCAGCTGATATCTAAAATAGTAAAAAATAAAAATATTAAATCCTTATCAGATATTAGTTTAGACTTGCTATATGAACTGGAAGATAAGATACCTGAAAAACTCTTCAGGAGAGTAAAGCATGTTGTAACAGAAAATAATAGAGTTTTATTATCAAAAGAATATCTGCTCAAAGATGATATTGAGAAATTGGGCCAAGTATTATTTGAATCACATAACAGCCTGAGATATGATTATGAAGTATCAACTGAAAAACTTGATTATCTGGTTGATGAAATGAGTAAAATTAAAGGGGTTTATGGAGGGAGGTTGATGGGAGCAGGTTTTGGAGGAAGTGTTATCAGTATTGTTAAGAAAAGCAAAATTGACAGCGTTACTGATATAATAGGTGGTAAGTTTTTAAAAAAATTCAATGTTTCTCCTGACTTTATAGAGTGTTCGTTCTCGGACGGGACAAGAAGAGTGAAATTTAATGACATATAAAAGAGATGAGAAAAGAAAAATTAAGATTAACTGAAAAAAGAAGAGAAATAGACAGAGGTAGCAGAACCAACAGCAAAAGAAGTAAGCAGTTTGGTAAAAATAAATATTCAGTAAGCAGAAAATGCAAAGAAGATTTAAGCCTGAAGAAGAGAGTGATAATAAAAAATGACGGAAGGTATTTGATATATTATAATTTTTAGAAAAATAAAACCTTGAATAGAAATAAGGAAGGTAAAAAATACTCGAACTACGATATGACCCAATTAAAAATCAATTAGTAGCTATTGCAACTAAGAGGCAGGATAGAACTTTTTTGCCACCAAAAAATTATTGTCCTCTTTGTCCAACGAAAAATAGCAAAATAATAACAGAGATTCCGGAAAGTGATTACGATATTGTGGTTTTTGAAAATAAATTTCCAACTTTTGATAAAAATCCTGATAAGGTAGATAGTGAAAAGTTAAATATTGGAAGTGATTTTCCTTATAAGCTAAAAGAGTCTAAAGGGATTTGTGAGGTTGTTTGCTACACTTCAAACCATGATTTATATTTGGAAGATTTACCTTTAGAGAAGATAAACAACCTTGTAAATGTGTGGAGAGACAGGTATTTAGTTCTTGGAAAAAAAGAATTTATTAAATACGTTTTAATTTTTGAAAATAAAGGAGAAGAGATAGGTGTTACCCTTTCCCATCCTCATGGTCAGATATACGCATTTCCTTATATCCCCCCAGTTGCTCTTGAGGAGCTAAGGTCATCTCAAAAATTTTACAGAAAAAATAAAAAATGTTTGCATTGTGAAATTATAAAAAAAGAATTGGAAGATAAAGAAAGAATTGTTATTGAAAATAAAGATTTTATCGCATTTATTCCTTTTTATGCCAGGTGGCCATATGAAGTACATATTTACTGCCTAAGACATCTGGGGAGTTTGTGTGAATTAAATGAAAGGGAAATTGTTTCTCTGTCAAAAATAATTAAGGAACTGGTAAATAGATATAATAAGCTGTTTAACTTTAGGATGCCTTATGTAATGATAATCCATCAAAAACCAACCGATAATAAAAATTATGATTATTATCATTTTCATTTTGAATTTTACCCGCCGTATAGAACGAAAAATAAACTCAAGTACCTGGCAGGGTGCGAGTTAGGGGCAGGGACATTTATAAATGATACTCTGCCGGAGGAAAGAGCTGCTGAATTAAGAAGTATAATATTAGAAAAATAAAAGAATAGAAAAGCAATTAATAAAAGCACCCGAAGGTAAAAAACTCTTTTTTACTGGTTGGTCTAATATGACCTAAAATTATTGGTGATAGGGTACTTTCTATCCTTGCCAAAAGCTCTGGGGGTAATCTTAATACCGGGAGAACCCTGTCTTCTTTTATATTCATTAAAATCAACCATATTAATTACTTCTCTTACTGTTTTACCTTCAAATCCTTTTTTTACAATAGAACGGTAATCAAGATCATCCTCTATATATGCTTTAAGTATGGGATCCAGGATTTTATATGGGGGTAGCCTGTCTTCATCTTTTTGATTTGGTTTAAGCTCCGCGGAAGGAGCCTTTGTAAGAGTGTTTCTTGGAATTATATCCGGGTATTTTTTGTTAATAAACTTACAGATTCTGTAAACCATTGTTTTGTATACATCTTTAATCGGCGAAAATCCTCCTACCATATCACCATAGAGAGTACAGTATCCAACGCTTATTTCACTTTTATTGCCTGTGGACAGTACCAGCCAGTTGTTTTCATTAGCTGCAGCCATCACAATATTTCCCCTTATCCGTGCCTGAATATTTTCTCTGGTGGTATTAATTTTATAGCTCCTGAATATAGATTTTAAATTTTTAAGGTAGCTGTTGTAAATATCTGAAATTGGGATAGTGGTATATCCAATACCAAGATTATCGGACAATTCTTTAGCATCGTTTATACTTTCCCTGGATGAGTAGATGGAGGGCATTATAATTCCATTGACATTTTCTTTTCCGAGAGCGAAAACAGCAATTACTGCAGTTAGAGCCGAATCAATACCCCCACTCAGTGCGATAACCACTTTTTCAAACCTATTTTTCTTAATATAATCCCTGGTCCCTAAAATTAGGGCCTGAAGTATTTCATCCTCAATGCAGTCAACATACCGGTTGTATTTACCGGCGATTTTATCCTGTATATCTCTCCTGCCTTTTTTTTGACGGTATTTTAAATCAATGACAGGCAGGGGACTGTAATCCTTTTTCATTTTAGTTTTTTGATTTTCAAATTTGGTATCTTTTAGTCTTGCTGATGTTACCCCAACAGTATCAAGGTCATATATTAACGCATCTTCTTTAAATGGTTTTGCGTGTCTTAAAATGTAACCCTTTTCATTTATAATTAAACTATTGCCGTCAAATACAAGTTCATCCTGTCCTCCTACCAAATTTACATAAGCAATATTTACACAGTTTTCTACAGCTCTGGTAAATAAAATTTTTTCCCTTTCTTTAATTTTTTCAGTATGGTAAGGAGATGCAGATATATTTATTATGAGTTCTGCGCCGCCTATAACAGATTGAATTTTTGTTGGTCCGGAAGAGTAATATATGTCTTCACATATATTAATTCCAATAAGTATTCCAGCTATTTTATAAATATAATTTACACTGCCTTTTTTAAAATACCTTTCTTCATCAAAAAATGAGTAGTTTGGAAGAAATTGCTTATTATATATAGATTTTATTCCCTTATTATGAAGCACTGCTGCAGAATTATATATTCCATTTTGTTCCTTATTAACGAAGCCAACAATTGCGATAATATTTGAAGTTAAATTTTTAAGCTTATTTAGGTATTCAATATTTTTGTTGATAAAAGCGGTTTTAAGAAGCAAGTCTTCCGGAGGGTATCCTGTAATAGAAAGTTCTGGAAATACCACTATATCTACATCATTTTTTTTTGCTTCTTCGATATGGGAAGCAATGAGGTTATAGTTTCTCTTAAAGTCTCCAACTGTTGAATTTATTTGTGCCAGGTATAATCTTATGGTAGATATTTTTCACTCCTTTAAAAGGTTTATTAAATTCAAGTTTGTATTTTTTAATAATAATTTAAATTATAACTCTTTTTATTAATTTAATTTACTTTTTATATAATGGGGAAATTTTTCTAAGATCGGATATGATTTCTGGAATTACTTTCAGAAAATAATCTATCTCTTCTTTGGTGTTTTCAAAACCCAGGGTGATTCTTAGAGAACCATAAGCCTCCTGGTTTGAAAGACCCATTGCAACGAGAGTGTGTGAAGGTTTTAATGATGAAGAAGAACACGCAGAGCCACTCGATGCTGCAATACCAGCAAGATCAAGCTTTAATACTATTGATTCTCCTTCTATATATTTAAATGAAAAGTTACAATTCCCGGGCAGCCTCTCGGTGGGGTGGCCATTAAATTTGACCTCATCAATTTTATCTAAAAGGCTGCTAGTCAAATAGTCTCTCATTTTTGTAACTTTTAGTATTTTATCAGGAAGATTCTTTTTCCCAAGTTCCGCAGCCTTTGACAGCCCTGCAATCCCCGGTATATTTTCTGTACCCGACCTTATTCCTCTTTCGTGTCCGCCTCCAAGAATTTGAGGCTTTATCTTACTCCCCTTTCTTATATAAAGGGCTCCGACTCCTTTTGGACCGTATATCTTGTGACCGGAAATTGAAAGCAGGTCAACATTTAAATTATTAACATCTGTTTTTATATTAGAAAAGGTCTGAACTGCATCCGTATGAAAAATAATATCACGTTCTCTTAGTATTTTGCCTATCTCACCAATAGGCTGAATAGTTCCGACAATATTATTTGCATGCATAATTGTTACAAGTATAGTCTTATTGGTTATAGATTTTTTTATATCCCGGGGATCAACCATTCCAAATTTATCAACGGGGACATAAGTTACATTAAAACCGCGCCTGGCCAATTTTTTTAAAGGCATATGAACAGCAGGATGTTCAATTTCGGATGTAATTATATGGTTACCTTTTTTCTCATATGCTTCAGCTGCTCCAATTATTGCAAGATTATCACTTTCTGTTCCACTACCTGTAAATACTATTTCTTTTGCCTTAGCTCCTAAAGATTTTCCAATTATCTCTCTGGAATGTTCCAGGACTTCCTTAGCTTTCTGGCCAGGTGAGTGGGGCTCCGATGCATTGCCGTAATAGATGGTAAAGCAATCATTAATTTCCTTTACCACTTCTGGTAATACTGGAGTAGTGGCACTATGGTCAAAGTAGATATATTTTAAATTTTTATTCATTTATCCTCCATTATTTTTTAACAGGGCGAAGTAAAAACTACCACTGATTTTGACTACTGTCAATAATTTACATAAATAATAATAATCGGTAAAGAGGCAGAGCCATAGTTTGAGTTAAATAGTATTATATATATTTACTATGATTTTATATTATTTTATTATATGCTGATAGCGTTGAATTATTTGTCAAATTCCTTTAAATTTATTAAAATTAAATAAATTTTGTGAATAATTTGCCAATTTACCAATAGAATAGATGTTAAAGAAATTATTACCATACATGGAGAAAATACTCCAGCACACCAATGAAATATTTATTATAAAGGATACTAAAAATAATATCCTTTTCGTAAATGAGAAAGTTAAAGATTATGGATATGATCCTGATAGTCTGGTGGGGAAGAAATATTTAAGCCTTCTTTCCCCCAAACATAAGGGGAAAAGATTTAAAAAGGTTGTTATTAACAAGATAGCATTAAATTATGAAGTGGAGTTTTTAAGAAGTGATGGTACTATTGTAAATGCTTTGGCAAGCAATTCTCCTGTTAGGGATGATGATGGGAATATTTTATTTGTAGTCTCAACTCTTGCTGATGTCACCTCTTACAGGCAGCTCCAGAGGAAACTTATCGAGTCTACTTACCTGGATTATTTGACAGGGCTTTATAATATCAGGTATTTATATAAGAGATTGAGTGAAGAGATAAGCAGAGGAAGGAGGAAAAAAGAAAAAATTGCTATTATAATGTTCGATATCGATAATTTTAAAAAATATAATGACAATTACGGTCATGAAAGTGGAAATAAATTACTTAAAAGATTAGGTAATATTATTCGTAACAGCATAAGAGGAGGTGTTGATATTGGATTCCGGTTTGGAGGAGACGAATTTCTAATAATAATAAACCAGGCAGAAGGGAAAATTGCCTTAGAAATCACAACCAGGATTAGAGAAAAGTTTTTAAAGTTAAAATATAAGAACTTAGACTTAAGTATGGGTATAGAATATTATAAAGACGACTTGAAAATTAAAAATTTTGTAGTCGGAGCTGATAAGAAAGTTTATATAGCTAAAAAATCCAATGAAAAGATAATAGAATAATTTCTTAAAATTATTTTAAAAATTAATTGATTTTTATATAATAGACTCCTGATTTAAAAAGAGTCTATTTTTATTTAACAATAAATATGGAGTTCTTTATTTTTTAAGGGCAAGGAGGCATAAGGATTTTATGAATAAGTTTGCAACAACAATATCATATATTTTTGATGGATCATTTATTTCTGTCCCCATTTTTTTAATTGTATGTCTAACGGTTGTAGATAATAAAATTGAAGCAATTAACTGGGCTTTTCTCTGTTTGCTTTTCGGGACAGTAATCCCATATCTCTATATATGTTTTTTATATAAGAAAAAGGAAATAAATGATATGCGTATACCCGAAAAAGAAGACAGGGTAAAACCACTGGTTGTAGCCTGTATAAGTTATATAATATGTTTTATTATTCTATATGTTCTGGATGGACCTTTATTTTTAAAATCCATATTTGCGATAAGTATAGTTTCCACTGTTATTTTAACTATCATAACCTATTTCTGGAAAATTAGTCTGCATACCAGCTGGATAACTTTTATGGTCATTACCTTTAATATTTTATTCGGCAGGTGGATGCTGCTTATGATTCCTCTTATTCCCGTAATAGGGTGGGCAAGGGTAAGAATTAAAGAACATACTATGAATCAGGTAATTTTAGGTGTTGGAATTTCCACTGTAACCACCTTTTTCATTTATTATAATTATGGATTTATTAATTTGTTTTAAATAGTACTGGCAAATATTCTTTGCAGGAATTCTTTTAATACCTTCTATTATATCTATCAGCTGTAATCTGATGAACTTCAGAATTTTTGAATTTTATAGAATGTTTATTATATGTAAAGATTGACATCCTCCCCTGGCTAAAGCAAGGTGATCCCAACCAGGCACGTGCCGAAGCCTGTACCCTACTAATGGTGGGTTCCTGTTTCATAGCAGTTTTAAAAAGGCTATCTCTGCCTCTTTTATCAGATAGGTTAAAAGCGGATGATGAACCTGTGAAACCAGTAGGAAACAAATAGTTCTAATAATGATAAGGCGATAGCTATTATTGAAGGTAAAATTAAGTATTTGCTTGCAAGCCTGGATGCTCTTTGTGAAAATATTGGAATTAATAGCACCATTACCAGATTTATAAAATAGAAAGTAAAAAAGATTGAGAATGCAACTAAATAATAATAAAAATAACCTAAAAAGTTAAATCTAAGCAAGGTTATTGTAATAAATACTATCAGTATTAAAATATAAATTATGAATTCATCCGGTCTTTTAAATATTTTTTCTTTTTTTGATTCCTTATAATATTGAAATGTAAAAATGGGATAAGTTACTGATATAATTGAGGATCCGCACAAGAAGCCGGTGATAAATCTTAAATTATTATTAGTATTATACAAACCAAAATTTGAAGCAATACCATCAATTATTGTAGATAAGAAAAAAAAAGTAAAGATTATGAGAATGTAAAGCGGAGGAAGATCACTTTCTTTTTTTCTAAACATTATAAATAAAATAATAGTTGTGATAAAAAAGCCAGTGTAAATACCGTTGCACCTGGAACAAATTGGCAGGATAATATTACCAACAGCAAGGCTCCTTGAGGGTAATTGATGGCAGACTGAAAAACCTATTGTTTCTATTAAAAAATTAATCAATGTTAATTTATATTCCTTTCAATATCTTTAGATGTTATTTTTGAATTTGCTAAAGCATTTATCAATCATCATAAGGAGTATT